>Ga0116227_10016249_pt1 | contig 10755 bp, 8 predicted proteins | sample S1TSphgellanicum_FD_89693 | JGI IMG/M metagenome (GOLD analysis project Ga0116227, IMG submission 89693) | Host-associated microbial communities from peat moss isolated from Minnesota, USA - S1T2_Fb - Sphagnum magellanicum MG | ecosystem: Host-associated > Plants > Peat moss > Unclassified...
CGCAGGCGACACAGAAAGGATTCCACTCGCCATAGCGCGGGAGGTCGATAAGCACGTCCCAAACTACCGAGGCAGGCGCATCGATCTCCACACAGATCGATCGTGCGACGTGATCGGGGTTATAGCCCGCTTTGGGATCCCACTCAGCCATGCTTCCTCCCGCTTCCCCGCTTTAGCGATGGCCGCCAGCCTGACGCTGTCCTATGGTTCAGGCAAGCGCAAAGCGAAATCGCATGACAGGGGGAAACGCCATGCCGACGATCATCGATGTCGATTCGCATTTCGAGCCGGGCGACGATTGGCTTGCGCCGTATCCTAAGCTGGCGGCCAGGTTGCCCAAGCTGCAACCCGCCTTGCTGGCGGTCGATACCATCGTCGGCGACCTGCTGCATGACGTACCGGACGCCGAACGGCCGCCGCTGGAGTTGCTGTTTCCGCCTGGGCTCCTCACCCTGTTCGGCCAGGAAAAGGCCTTAGAGGCCGAGCGCCGGGCGGAATTCAAAGGCAAGAACCAGTTCCAGGTCGCTAACGCCCAGGCGCGGATGAGATGGCTGGATGAACAGGGCATCGCCATCCAGAATGTCATCTGTCTGTCGGGAATAGCCTACACCCGCTTCATCGACGACTTGGCGCTGCGCCAGGAGACGCTGGCCACGGCCAACAGCTGGCTGGCCGATACCTGCGCCGAGGGCAACGGACGGTTATTGCCGGTAACCGCGCTGGATTTCAGCGACCTGGACTGGGCGGTGCGTGAACTGACCCGAATGCGCGCTCGCGGCAGCCGTATCTTTCTGATTCCCGCCTACCCGGTGAACGGCGTGCCGCCAATCCATCCCAGTTGGGACAAGGTGTGGTCAGCGGCGACCGACCTTGGGATGGCGCCGATGCTGCACACCGGTTTCGAGCACATGCGCTTCGATCCCGGCTGGGCCAACACAGGAGGCGACGTCACGCTGCTGCGCCAGATCGGCGGCAGCCACCGGCACGTGGCACCAATGACCTTGCTAAACGGCATGGTCTATAGCGGGACATTCGAGCGGCATCCAACGCTATCGGTCATCCTGGCCGAAGTCGGCGTGGGCTGGTTACCCTTCCTGTATCGGGAAATTGACGACCGAATCTCGCCGACTGCGCAGTTGTTTCTCGGCAAATGGAGCCTGCCGCTGAAGCCCAGCGAATATTTAGCGCGCAATGTCCGCGCTACGCCGTTGAACGGGGGCAACGATCAACCGTTGCCGCGGATCATGCATGAGCTACCGGACGACATGATCCTCTTCTCGTCCGATTTTCCGCATTTCGAAGGTTTTGCCGATCCGGCCGGACATTATGCCGAGACGCTCGCCGGTGTTTCGCAAGCACGCAAGGAGCGATTCTTCGGTGGCGCCGCAGCCGATGTCTTCAAGCGGATGGGCGACCCGCTGCAATAGATGCGGATAGTCTAAGCGGGGCGCTCATGCGATTGCCTTCTTCAGCGCGTCGCAGACCTGGTCGATTTCGTGTGATGTAATCGTATTGCGGTAGGCGCGGACGGTAGCCACGGCGGCCGTAAAGATCGCACCAGAATTTACGCGGGCCGCCTGCCGCGGGCGATAATGTGCTTGCCGGCGTCGGCCATCGCGGGATCGGCCATGAGGGTGCGCTCAAGATCGAGAAACGCCTCTTCATCGGCAATGGCCGCTTCGGCGGAGCGGGCTTTGTCCCAAGCGCTGGCAGTAACGAGGAGCCCCGAACAGGCGATGTCGATCAAGCCCGCAGAGCGAAAAAGATTTTCCATCGCCTCGCGGTCGTAAAGATGCAGTTCCGCCGTCGTATCACCCTGGAGCCAAACGCCGCGCCGGGTCTTGAGCCGGAGCAAGGCTTCCTCCTGCTTGCCAAGGCGCAAAAGTTCGAGAACGAGAGCCGCCAGAGAATCGGTGTATACGCATACCCACCCACCAGGCTTCAGCCACTCGGCGAAGCGGCGCATCGCCAGCCCCGGGTCGGCCAGATAATGCAGGGACCCCAGGGCAACAACAAGGTCGACGCTGCCAGGCGTGATAACTGCTTTGTCCATGCTGTCCTCGATCAGGCAAAACCTGTCGCCCAACTTTCGCTTATGGACCTGTGCGATCATTTGAGGGGATTGTTCTATCCCGATCACCCGATGGCCGAGCGCAAGCCATTGGCTTGACCAACGTCCGGTGCCGCAGCCGGCATCGACGATCACCCCGGGCTCGGCCGGCAGCAAGCGGGAGACATACTCCCCGGCGAGCCGATCGTAACTGTGTCGGTAACCCGGGGCTGTGAAAAGCCCGTCATAGTCAGCCGCAATGGCATCGTAGACCTCGATCGATTCGCGCCAGGATGAAACTAGCTCGCTCAACAGCACATCTCTGTAAGGGTGCGGCAGATATAGTCGATCTGGTCGTCCGTGATCTCGTCGAACAGCGGCAGGGTCAGCATTGCGCCAGCGATCTTTTCCGTTACGCTGAGGTCGCCGGAGACGGAATTGTCCCGAAAATACGAATGTTCGGCCAGATGCGGACTGAAATAGGTCGCGGCGCCGATCCCGTGCTCCGCCAAGCCGCGCAGAATTTCGGCACGCCGTCCTGCGAGCGCATCCGGCAGAAGCACCGGTACGAACGTGTGGGCGGTGTGCGAGCCCAGATGCCGCTGGAATGCCCAACCCGGAAGTTTGGCTCGATATCGCGCGAAGACGGCTTCGCGTCGTTCGACAATCGGAACGATATCCTCGAGCTTCGCAAGAGCGAGCAAAGCGCCGATTTCCGGCATTTTCGCATTCAGGCCGAGAAGCGAGGACACGCGCGGCTGCGCAAATCCGAAATTGGCCATCGCGCGCAGTCGCCCGATCATCGAGAGATCAGCGGCGTAAATCAGCCCTCCTTCGGACGTCGCAAACGGCTTGGTCGCGTGCAACGAGAAAACGATGGGGTGAGCGAACCCCGTCCCAAATCCATGCCCCTGCCCGTCCATCGACCCGAGTGATGCCGCTGCGTCGATCACAAGCGGCACACCATGCTGCGCCGATAGTTTCTGGTATCGCGCCAGATCCAGATCGTTGCCAAAGGTCGCATAGGGAAAGATGAGCGCGATTTCGCCCTTATAGCGATCGAGCAGCGCGTTTTCCGCGTCGGCGGATGGGAGCCAGCTGTCAGGGTCGATATCGCAAAACAATGGCGTCAAGCCGCACCATAAGGCCGCCTGGGCCGCCGCGGCGAAGGTGAAGGACGGCATCAGGGCGTAGCGGCGACCATTAGAATTGGGCCCAACCGCATCCCGGATTGCAATCATGAGGCCTATGGTCGCGTTACAGACCGTGAGACATGCACCCTGCCCGCCAAACAGGCGCTCTATTGCCGCCCGCTCGAACCGCGTATTAATCGGACCAAAGTTCGAAAAAGTCCCGGATTCCTCCAATTCTTCCAATTCCCGAACCATCCGGCTAAGCCGCGCGGGGACGGGTTTCAAGAAAGGAATATTCAAAATTGTAGTCCTATCACCATCGTCTCATAGCAAGCGGTGGAACAAAGTTTTTGACCCGAGGCGCACAGGCATATAGAGCAAAGATCGTATCTTATCCGTATTATATCACATACGGTCCACCAGAGAGCCTCCCGCGATGTCGTTTGCGGTATTGTTTAAAATTTATTTCGTCGACCCATTTGTGGTTCGCCAGCTTGAGCGCCTAAAGGCCAGGGTCGGCGACGGCCATCTGTACGTAATCGCGGACGAAACGAACGGCAGCGTCGGCGACATCCCCCATGACCGGGTTATCCGCACGACCGAGGCCGACATGATAGCGCGCGGGTTTGCCAAGAGCGAACCGGAAAGCGCGTTATTCTGGCATGCGGCGGATTATTCGCTCTATCGGCTTTTCGAAGACCATCCCGGCTACGACTATTACATAACCGTCGAGCATGACGCGGTGATCAACTCCGATTTGGCGCCGCTCGTCTCGGCAGTCAGCACCAATGGCGCGGATTTCGTCGGGAAAAGAATCGTTACCAAGGTTACCGACTGGTTTTGGTGGTTCAGCTGCCGGGAGCTTTACGGTGAAGCGAGCGTTCATCCTTATCTGAATGCAATCGCGTTCCATACCGGACGCTCCATTCCTTTCCTGCGACAAAAGCGCCTAGAACAGTCGCGACGATTCAGAGATAAGGAAATCAATCACCTCCCTGTGTCGGAAGCTTTCGTTCCGACGGAATTGATCCAAGGCGGTTTCAAAGTCGCCAATATTTCCGACTTCGGCACCGTCGCGCTTTACGATTATTGGCCGCCGCTCGACGAGGCCGAACTGCCAATAGCCATCAAGTCCACATTCATTCATCCCGTGCTTGAAGGGGAGCGTTATGTCACCTCGTTGCTTCGCAACAGCCGCCCGGACACATTGTTCGGAGAATACGCGGTAATCCGCCAGAAGCTGATTGCGTTGGACCCGAGCAATTACGTAGCCCGGCTTTTCAAACGCCTGGACGAACAGAACCAGCGCAAGGCATGGGATATTCCCTTAAAAAAATTGCAGGATGCCCTGTTCGAATTGCCGGAACCCTCGCCCAATATCGCCCTGGGCAAGCCCGCCACACAGAGTTCCATATCGCCGATGTCGCGCAACCAGGACATTCAACTGGACGCTGCCGGAGCTGTGAATGGGTTGACTACAGGAACTTTCGGCTTTCACACCGACGCCGACGACCCACCCTGGTGGATGGTCGATCTTGAGCAGGCTTATCGTCTTGACGAGATCTGGGTCTTCAATTGCCTCGATCTGGATAGCACCAACCGGCATATAAACATCTTTGTCTCGGAAAATCGGCGGATATGGAACCAGGTCCTCGTCCGGGCACCGCTCGATTTCGGTGGCGTGTTCGGCAGCCCCCTAATGCTAAAATTCGCGGATAGAACGATCGCCCGTTTCATTCGAGTGGAACTGTCTGAAAAGGATTCCCTGCGCCTCGACCAGGTTAAAGTTTTCGGGCAGCCCGTCGCCGAGACCGCCCAGCCGATATCTTGACGATTGCTTCTACGTCCGGTCTACGAGACTGCAAGTCGTTTAAAAGCAGATAGGACAACATGATGGGAATTCTCGAGGGCAAGGTCGCGCTGATCACGGGTGCCGGACAGGGCGTCGGCCAGGGAATTGCATTCGCGCTGGGTAAGGAAGGCGCCAAGATCGCCGCTATAGGCCGCACCGAATCGAAATTGATCGAGACCTGTGGCCAAATCGCCGCTTTTGGCGGTACGGCGATCCCGATCGTCGCCGATGTGCATGACGCCGAAGCGATCACACGGTCGATAGACTCCACTGTCTCCGCCTTCGGCCGGATCGATATTCTGGTCAACAATGCTTACGGCATCGCCATAGGGCCGCTACTGTCGCTGACGGATGCGGATTTCGAACGCTCGATGTCGGGCAGTCCGCTGGCGACCTTTCGCTATATGACCGGCTGTTACCCGCACCTGAAGGCCGCCGGCGGCGGTGCGATCCTCAACCTATCGACTTCGGCCACGCGCCGCTGGGACGCATCCAATTACGGCTTCTACGCCGCTTCCAAGCGGGCCGTCGAGGCGCTGAGCCGTGCGGCTGCGTCCGAATGGGGGCCTGACAACATTCGCGTCAATACGATCGCACCGCATGCCCTATCGCCGGGTCTCAAAGGCTGGATCGAGGGCAATCCGGAGGAAGCCAAGGCCTTCTTTAAGACCATCCCGCTGGGCCGCGTCGGCGAATGCGAAGAGGATATCGGCGCGGTCGCCCTGTTCCTGGTCAGCCCGGCATCGCGCTACGTCACCGGCACCGTGATCCCCGTGGACGGTGGGCAGGCTTTCTTCGGATAGCTCAGAAGTTCGCCGTGACGGTAAACCGCGCGGATATCGGCTCCAGTGGATGCACCTGGAAGTCGTTAACGCCGGTTGTGCCGTATTTCGCGACTTCGGCTGCGTTGATGTTCGTGGCGTAATAGAACTCCGACGAATAGGCTTTCTGGTTGAACAGATTGAAAATCGCGACCTGCACCTTAAGCGTGTCGGTGACCTTGTAACCGATGTCGATGTTGGTTTCGGTATAGCCGCTGCCGCGCGGAGTTGCCGGCCCGTTTGTGAGTGGATAGGGACCGAGAATACGCATCTCGGCGCCGCCGAACCAGCGACCGAGATTGTCGAAGAGCGCGCCGAACGATAGGGTATAATTGGGCGCGTTGGCGATATAGGTTCCGCCGGTAATTTGATAGAAATTGCTGAGCGTCGCTTCGTTCTTGAAGAAGCGGGCCTTAGTGACAGCCACGTCCGTGTTCAGCTCAAGCCAATCGAAGGGGTGATATTGGGCGGACAGCTCGAAGCCCTCGCGGCGGCTGGGCGCCGTCGCCTGATCCATGCCGGCATCCTGGTCATAGATTTCCTCGGAACCGAAATCCTGCCGAAAAAGCGCAAGCTGAATCTGCAGGCCGGGGATCGAGGCGTTACGAATGCCGAACTCCTCGCCATAGGTCCGGGCCAAAAGCGGGACCGGGCCGATGGCAAGCTGCGTCCCCTGCAACGGTACGGAACCTAGTACGCCTCTGAGGTCGTCTGAATGAAAGCCCTTGCCCGCGCTCACGTAGAATTCGGTGTCCGACCACGGCCCGAAGGTCAGGCTTCCTTTAGGCTGGAACAGAAATTCTTGCGCCGAACCCGAGAAACTGCTGATCACGCTTCGAAGATTGCCGCTCGCATACTCCTCACGAATGCCGACCGTCGAGCGAAGCCAACTGAGCCAATGCGTGGTGTTCGAAACAAAAGGCCCGGTATCGTTAACATTCACCAGATCGGCAGTGCAGGCATGGTCGCCGACCGAGTAGTCGCCGTCGCCGTCGTTGCAATAGGGGAGGACAACGCGCTGCCTAGTGTGCCGGCGATCGACATACTCGGTGTCATAGCGTTCCTGAAAGCCGACCGTAGTGTCGGATTCGATATCGCCTAACGTGGCGTTCTTTGTGAACGCAACCGTGCCGCCGAAGCTGTTGCGCGTTTCGTCCTGCTGTTCCTGGTCGCCGTTCACCGGATCGAACAGAAAGTGGGTGAAATTATTCCATAGGACCTGGGTGCTATGGACCGCGTACACACTGGTCGCCAGCTTCCACTCGTCGCCGGTAACGCCATAGTGGCCTGACAGGCTCCAGCGGCTCGATTGCGCGCCATCGGTTGGGTCGAGCGTACCATAGAAGCCAATCAATCCGCTCTGAATGGCGCGCAGCGGCTGATCGGTGGAAAACCGGCCCTGGCCCTTATAATATATCGCAGTCACGCTATAACCGTCGTCGTCCGTGCCCTGGCTATAGCGCGTCGCCAGCGCGATCTTGCGGAAATTATCGGGATGGGTATAGGGCCCGTCGACCCGGCTGACGTCAGCCGCGCCAAGCAATTTGCCGCCGCCGTCGAAATGCAGCGTTCCGCCAGCGAAGACTTCGTCGTCGCCGAGCGTTCCGGCGCTGACCGACATCTGATCGGGCAGATCGTCTAGCATCCTCATATGCGCGGATCCCACCGATCCAAAGTCTCCGAGTTCGGCGAAGTAAGGACCCTTTGTGTAATCCACCCCAACGATTAGCTGAGGGATCACGAAATTGAGATCGGAATAGCCCTGCCCGTGCGCGTTGGTTGGCCGGTTGACCGGCATATCGTCGAAGAAGTTGGCGAAATCGATCCCGTGATCGAGGTTCACCCCGCGCAGCAGATATTGATAGGCCTTCGCCTCGCCGGAATGCACCGTGACGATTAACCCCGGCACGCTCTCAAGCAGCTGGCCGACACGATACACCGGCCTTAACTGAAGCTCCTCTTTTGTCACCGTGCCTTGGCTCGCCGTTTGAGCCGTCCCGATCAGATTTTTGCGTGAAGCGGTAACAACGATTTCTTCACGCTCTCGTGTGTTGGGGTCCGCCGCCGCAGGCGCATCGGTCGCAAACGCGGTCGAGGCGTATGCTGAGAAACCGCACAGGACGAGCGTCTTGAGAGTGCTTATCGAGGCGCGCTGGACATATTGCAATTGTGTTATTTTCTTCAACTCGGACATAAACACTAAATCACGGTACTGTATGCTGATTTTACAAAATCAGCATACAAATGGCAATGCGCGATGCAGGAGGGATTGGATGCAGCGGGTAACAATGAGTATGTCGGACGAATTCGCGAAGGAACTCGACGTTTTCATGCGCGAAAACGGTTATGAGAACCGCTCGGAAGCACTACGCGATCTCGCGCGCGGCGGACTTGACCGCGCCAGGACCGAGCATTCCGAATCCGGTCAGTGCCTGGCCGCACTCGTCTATATTTTCGACCACGGCACACGGGAGATTCCGAAGCGGCTGGCCGAGAGCTATCACACGCATCACGAGCTTTCGGTCGCGACAATGCATGTGCACCTCGATCATGACAATTGCCTGGAAATCGCCGTGTTGCGCGGTCAAACGCACGCAGTGAAAGAATTCTCGCAAAACGTCATGACGCAACGGGGCGTTCGGCATGGCCGGGTTACGTTCGTGCCGGTCGATGTTATCGATGCCGAACATAAGCACCACGCACACGGAGACGCACTCGCACATTCACATATTCATCCAAAACCGTAAGATCTTGATTTCAGTAAATAATCGTCACGTTGAACGCGCGCTCGATGAACCAGGCACCGGCAAGCACGATTATGCAGGCCGAACCGCCCACAAGAAGGCCCCGGGAATAAAAGCGTGACGGGCGTAGCAGGAACGCGACCGGCAGGAAGGTCGCAACTATCGAAAGCTGACCGATTTCGACGCCCAAATTGAAACCGATAAGCGCCAGATAGAGCGTTTCCTTAGGCAGGCCGAGTTCGAAAAGCACATTCGCAAAACCAAGTCCGTGCACCAGACCGAAGGCAAACGCGACGGGCCAGGTCTTGTCGCCGAAGAGCGGATAAATATTATTCAGCGCAGCGATGACCACGGACGCCGCGATGGTCGATTCCACCAACCGCGATGGCACAGCGATCACACCCAGCACAGCGCAGCTCAGCGTGATCGAATGCGCGATCGTAAAGGCGGTCACCGTCTTCAGAACGGAAATCAGGGCGGTCTTGAAACTGTCTGCCGGCACCCAGCCCGTGGGTGTTCGCCGAAGCACGGAGGGCAGCAAAAGCGCGAGAAGAAAGAGGATATGGTCGTATCCCGACCAGATGTGCCAGACGCCTTCGCGGATATAATCGGCAAACTGCCTGCGCCAGCTGACTGGTTGCAAACCAAAGGTTAGCGAAGGCTGCGTCGGGCTGAACACAGCTGTACTGGCTACACCATCGCGCGTTAAGTTAAGCAGTCCGCGGTGCTGGGGATCGACATCGAAGAACAGGCTGTAGGCGACGGTTAGGTTCTTGGCAGTGCCCGCCGCACAGGTTCCACTAAACCGCAGGACGACGTAGCCGCCGTCACTGTGCTGGTCGATCAGCTGTTCGGTATCGATCAACGGGCATTCCGCGCCGTCTGCGGAAATCGCCAGATGCCTGAGCGCAAGCTGTGCAATGTCGAGGCGGTGCGCCTTAACCTCCGCCCAGCTGAGTTGGCCGTTACCATCGTCGTCCAGACCGATCGCGAAATCGATATCGCGCAGTGCGATATCCCATTGCCCGCTGATCTGCGCGCCCTCGGTTTTGACGGTCAGGTAGCTATCGCTCGGTTTATGCGCCCAGGCCGGCGTACTCAGCAAACAGAGCGCTAGTGCCATCACGAGCAACCGATGCAGCATCAGGACCGGCCTTTTCCCAATTGGCGAACCAGCGCGTCTGTGTCGACATCTTCGAAATGATTATCTCGGATCCAATCCAGGACGGGTTCGGCTGCGGTTGGATCGGCGGCCAATGCAGCCTGAAGGAACACCTGAACATCCGCCGGCTCGCGCTGCACGGTCCAATTCGCCAGCGCGAGGCGCATCGCCTCTGCCGGATTCTTCGCAAGAAAGAGTTGGTAGCGCGCCTCCTCACGCTGGTGAACGCGATCGCCGCGCGCCCGCGCCGTAGCAAAGCGTTGTCCCAGATCGGCGACATGTACGGCCAACGATGGCATGTTCAGTTGTTGTTCGGCCAATGCAAGACGCAATAGCAGCGGGTCGATGCGGGTCTGCTCCTCCAGCAGCGCGACAACTTCCGCAGGGCGCCGTTGGTCCAGCAGGAAATCGGCATAGGCCCCCATGAGATAACCGTCCTTGTAGCCGAGCGCCAAGGCGCGCTTGAAATAGCCTTCGGCGAGGTTCGGCTTACCCTGACGTTCGGCCATTTCGGCCAGCAGAGTCAGGCACCAGGATTCGACACCCTTGTCGCCATTGGCGCCGATCTTATCGTTCGCCGTCGCCAGGTCCGTGAAGCTCTCAGCCGCCCGGCCGCTGACGCTGCCGACAGAATCGGCACAAGCTCGGGCGGCTAGCCCGGTCGTCAATTTGGCGAGAGACGCGCAATCATCCGCTGCTCCGGCAAAATCCCCCCGCACCTGCCGCACGACAGCACGGGTCAGATACGCTTGGCCATCCTGTGGACGCTCCTTCAAAACCATGGCGAGATCGGCTAATGCGCCTTCAAAATCATGCCGGTTCTGCCGGATCGTCGCGCGCAGCATCAGCACCTGCACCGGCGGATCGGGCAACGACCACCAAGGCGAAAGCGCCGCCTCCGCATAACCGGCGAAGCGCGGGTCCGACTGCGCCCGGGCGACATCCATGTCCTTTGCCGCCGTCTGCAAGGCAAGCTCAAGACTATCCGGCGCG
>Ga0116227_10016250_pt1 | contig 10754 bp, 12 predicted proteins | sample S1TSphgellanicum_FD_89693 | JGI IMG/M metagenome (GOLD analysis project Ga0116227, IMG submission 89693) | Host-associated microbial communities from peat moss isolated from Minnesota, USA - S1T2_Fb - Sphagnum magellanicum MG | ecosystem: Host-associated > Plants > Peat moss > Unclassified...
ATGGAACTCGTCGTGCGTCGCGAGCGCGGCGACGAAGCGCTCGACAACCCGGCGCTCGACCCTTGGTGCGGCGACCTCACGATCGATCTGCCCACGCTCGGTCGCGTATCGGGTCGTCTCGCGTTCTCGATGCACGGGCTGCGCATCCGCCTCGAAGGCGACGATGCCGCGACGGTCGCAGCGATGCACGAATCCTCTGCCCTGCTCGCCGCCGCCTTCGCGGATGCCGACCTGCGCGTGCAGTCCCTGTCGATCGGCAAGGCGGGAAGCATCGACGGACCATCGGCCGATGGCTCCGCACGGCCGGTGTTCAACGATCGTGATTGATCTCGACCCGGCGTCCGACCAAAAGCCACCGCGTTACGCGGCCGCGCTCCGCTATGACGGCGGCATGGGCGCACCGATCGTCGTCGCGAAAGGACGAGGACTGGTGGCCGAAGAGATCGTGCGTCGCGCCGCCGAGCACGGCATCGCCATCCACGTGTCCGACAACCTGGCCGCGATGTTGATGCAGGTCGACCTCGATCGCGCCATCCCGCCGCAGCTCTTCCACGCGGTCGCGCAACTGCTCGCATGGCTGTACCTGCTCGAAGGGCGCACCGGTCCCCGCACGGAAGCCCCTGCATCGGCCGGCTCGTGAATCGCTTCGACGACGCGCACTTCGCGATTCATCATCCCGCGGAGATGATCGCGATCCTCGACCGCCTGCAGCGCGAGAAGAAGCCGACGACGGTCGAGCTTCCCGATGGCGCCACCATCGTCGTGCGCTTGCTGGAGGTCCGTCACGACGCGCGCACGCTGGTGTTCGATCTCTCGCAGGACGATGCGCTCAATCAGAGGCTCTTCGCGGCCGGGAAGCTGGCTTTCGTCAGCGAGCTCGATCGCATCCTGATCGCGTTCGAGACCGACGCGCCCTCGCGCATCGCGATGATCGACGGACCTGCTGCGGTCGTACCTCTGCCGCAGTCGGTCACGCGACTTCAGCGTCGCGAATGGTTTCGCGCTGCACTGCCGGTCGAGCCCCCGGTCCACTGCACGGTGCGTGATGCGCACGGCGATGCGAGTGCGGGTCGTGCGATCGATCTGAGCTGCGGTGGATCGGGGCTCGTGATGGACGATCCGGCGTTCGTGAACGCGAAGCCGGGCAGCGAGCACGGACTGATCCTGTCGATCCCCGAGGTCGGTCGCATCGAGCTCGAAGCCGAGCTGCGTACCGTGAGTCCTGCAGGGCGCGAATCCGACGACGCTGCCGTGAAGACCCGGCTCGGCTTCCGCTTCGAGGACGTGCCGTCGAAGACAGCCCTGCAGATCCAGCGCTACGTGCAACACGTCGAGGTCCACCGGCTGCGCATGGCGAAGCAACGCGAATAGCGGACTGCGACCGTCGTCAGACCTGCATGTTCATCACGTCGTTGTAGGCCGCGACCAGCTTGTTGCGGACCTGGACCGTGGTCTGGAAGCTGATGTTGGCCTTCTGCATCGAGATCATCGCGTCCTCGAGCGAGACATCGTTCTGCCCGAGTTGATATTGGTGCGACAGGCTCTCGGCCGTCGCCTGCGTGTTGTTCACCTGCGCGAGCGACTGCTGGATCATGCCGGCGAAGTCGCCGCTGCCCGCCTCGGACTCCTGGTTCCTGTGCGTGGCGACGCCGAACGCGGCCGTCGCGACGCGATCGAGCGCGTTCGCGCCGATCATCTGCACGGTATCCATTGCCATGTCGACCTCCCGATGTCGCGACCGGACCCGAGGTCCACGATGCCGCAGGCCTGCAATGTAAGAGGTCGACGGGCGCTCCCAAGCACCGAACAGCGGCGCTATTCCGATTCAATTCGATCCCTCGTGCGCAAGTGACGATCGTCATCATCGATGGCCGGATCGCCCGATTTCGGGTCTCGCCGCCAACACGGTGCGCGATCGCGAAGAACGGTGGAAAACGATGGCTATTCCTGCGATCGTCAGCGGTCCCCGCTCCCGATAATCCTCATCACCCGCAACGCAACCCAACCGACCGGACCGCATGGACGCGCTCAAACGCCTCGTGAACATTCCCGCCTCGCAGATGATCGGCCTCGCGGTCGCCATCGTCACGGTCGGTGCTTTCCTGATCGGGGTCTGGACCTGGCTGCAGACGCCCGACTATCGCGTGCTGTTCACCAACCTCGGCGATCGCGACGGCGGCGCCGTGGTCGCGGCCCTGTCGCAGATGAACATCCCGTACAAGTACAACGACGGCGGTTCGGCCATCATGGTCCCGAGCGGCATGATCTACGACACGCGCCTGAAGCTCGCGTCGCAAGGCCTGCCGAAGGGCGGCACGATCGGCTTCGAGCTGCTCGACCAGCAGAAATTCGGTACGACGCAATTGCAGGAACAGGTCAACTTCCAGCGCGGCCTCGAAGGCGAACTCGCGAAGTCGATCCAGTCGGTGTCGTCGGTGCAGAGCGCACGCGTGCATCTGGCGATCCCGAAGCCCACCATCTTCATGCGCGAGCACCAGAAGCCGACGGCCTCGGTCCTGGTCACGCTGTTCCCCGGGAAGACGCTCGACGGCGCGCAGGTGCAGGGCATCGTCCATCTCGTCTCGTCGAGCGTGCCGGAGCTGGCCGACCAGAACGTCAGCATCGTCGACGGCTCGGGCAACCTGCTCAGCCGCGGCCCCGAAGTCGGCGGCCTCGATCCGGGTAAGCTCGCGTATCTGCACGACCTCGAACAGACCTACACGCATCGGGTCACGTCGATCATCGAGACCATCGTCGGGGTCGGCAACGTCCGCGCCGAAGTCACGGCCGACCTCGACTTCAGCCAGACCGAGCAGACCGCCGAGACCTTCAAGCCCAACGGTCCGCAGAACGCGGCCCTGCGCAGCACGCAGACCACCGAGTCGAGCAACACGAGCGGCGGGGGTGCCGCGAACGCCGGGGTGCCCGGAGCGCAGGCCAACACGCCGACCAACGCAGGTGCGGCTGTCACGCCGGCGGCGGGTGGCGCGGGTGGCGTCAACTCGAACAGCGCGTCGAAGAAGGACAACACGGTCAACTACGAACTCGATCGCACGGTCGAGACGAAGCGCATGCCGGTGGGCACCATCAGGCGCCTGTCGGCTGCGATCGTCGTCAACAACCGCACGGTCGCCGCGAAGCCCGCGGGCAAGGATGCCGGCAAGGATGCGAAGAAGGATGCGAAGGCCGATGCAGCGCCGGCGACGACCTCCGAGCCGCTGAAGAAGGAAGAGATCGAACAGATCACGGCGCTGGCTCGCGAAGCGCTCGGCTTCGACGAGAAGCGCGGCGACTCGCTCAACGTCGTCAACGCGTCGTTCACGCAAGCCGAAGTGCTGCCCGCGGCCGAAGTGCCGATGTGGAAGGACCCGGACAACATCGCGACGGCCAAGGAGGTCGGCAAGAACGTGGGCTTCGCGCTGGTCGCAGCCTACCTGCTGTTCGGCGTGCTGCGTCCCGCGGTCCGCCGCATCACGGCGCAAGCCGCGCTGTCCTCGTCGACCACGGTCACGTCGAGCGAGACCATCCCGCAGGCTGCGCTCGGGTATCCCGAACACCTGCAGCGAGCACGTGAACTGGCGCGCAACGATCCGAAGGCCATCGCCGGTCTGGTCCGCAACTGGGTGGCGGCCGAATGAGCGACATCGGCATCGAGGACAGCGCGATCCTCATGCTCGCCATCGGCGAGGACGAGGCCGCCGAAGTCTTCCGTCATCTCGGCGCGTCGGAAGTCGCGCGCCTGAGCGAGGCCATGGCCAAGCTCGGGAATGTGTCGCGCGACCGGCTGACCAGCATGCTCGAACGCTTCACCGGCGCATCGGCCGACCAGCCGGCCATCGATGCCGGTGCCGACAACTATGTGCGTGCGGTGCTCAACAAGGCGCTCGGTGCCGACAAGGCTCGCGTGCTGTGCGACCGCATCCTGAAGGAAGATCGATCGAGCGGCATCGACGGCCTGAAGCTGATGGACGCGGCCAGCGTCGCCGAGCTGATCGCGGGCGAGCATCCGCAGATCATCGCGTCGATCCTCGCGCACCTCGACCGCAGCCAGGCCTCGTCGGTCATCGCCGCGTTCAACGAGAACCTGCAGGGCCAGGTGATCCATCGCATCGCGACGCTCGACGGCATCCAGCCGCAGGCCATGCGCGAGCTCGACCATGCGCTCGAGAAGCTGGTCGCGAGCGGCGGCCGCGTCAAGCGCTCGGACGTGGGCGGCGTACGCGCGGCGGCGGAGATCCTCAATCACGTCGGTGCCGGCGCCGAGGCCATCATCATCGAGAACCTGCGTTCGACCGATCCCGAGCTCGCCGACAAGATCATGGATGCGATGGTGATCTTCGACAACATCCTCGACATCGACGATCGCGGCGTGCAGCTCCTGCTGCGCGAAGTGCAGTCGGAGTCGCTGATCATCGCGTTGAAGGGCGCGTCCGAAGAGCTGCGCACGAAGATCTTCAAGAACATGTCGCAGCGCGCGGCCGAGATGATGAAGGAAGACCTCGAGTCCAAGGGCCCGGTGCGCCTGTCCGAGGTCGAGGCCGAGCAGAAGGCGATCCTGAAGACCGTGCGGCGCCTTGCCGACGACGGGCAGATCCAGCTCGCCGGAAAGGGCGGCGACGATGGCTTCGTCTGAGCGATCCGCGCCGCCACCGTCATCGGCATCGACCCGCGTCATCGCGGCCGACCGCGTCGAGGACGTGCGGCGCTGGACCATCGGCGGATTCGACGCCACCGCCAATCAGCGTCCGCCCGAACCTCGCGTGCGCGCCGAGCATCTGCCCACCGTCGACGAGGTCGCCGACATCGAACGCCAGGCGCGCGACGAAGGCTATCGCGCCGGACTCGCCGAGGCCCGCGACGGCAACGCACGCGTCGTCGCGCTGCTCACGAACGTCAACGAGTCGGTCGCGAAGATGGAGCGCGAAATGGCGCAGTCGCTGGTCAAGCTCGCGATCGACCTCGCGCGTCAGGTCGTCCGCGAGAGCATCGCCGTCAAACCCGAGCTGCTGATCCCGGTCGTCCACGAAGCGCTGTCGGGCCTCGCGCGGACCGCGGACCCGGGCGGCATCTACGTCAACCCCGCCGACCTCGCCATGCTCGAAGAACGGCTCGGCGACGCGCTCACGCACGCCGGGTGGAAGCCCTTCGCGGACGAGCGCGTCGAGCGCGGCGGCTGTCGGCTTGAATTCGCGGGCGGTCAGGTGGACGCGACCGTCGCCACGCGCTGGGCGCGTGTGATGTCTCAACTGGAGCGCAACGATGCATGGCTCGACTGATCTGAACGCCAGCGGGCTCGGCCTCGGCATGGACGAGCCGAGTGGCGATTCGTTCGCAGGCTGGAACCGCTATCTCGCCGACTGCAGCATCGCGACGCAGGGCGTCGATCCGCTGCAGCGTCATGGCCGACTCGTGCGTATCGCGGGTCTGGTGATGGAGGCTGCAGGGCTGCGCCTGCCGATCGGCAGCAACTGCCTGGTCGAGCAACCCGGACAGCGACCCACCGAAGCGGAAGTCGTGGGCTTCGCCGGGGACCACATCTTCTTGATGCCGACGACCGACATCACGGGTCTCGCACCCGGAGCCCGGGTCTCGGCCGTCGATCCGCGTCCGCCCGCACCGTCGTTCGGCACCAAGCTCAAGGTCTGGCGTCGCAGCGAGGACAAGGCCCGCAAGATGCCGGTCGGCATCGGCCTCCTGGGCCGCGTGGTCGACGGCGCGGGCCGGCCCCTCGACAAATTAGGGCCCTTGGTCTACGAAGCGGAGTCGCCGATCGCGAGCCGTCCGCTCAACCCGATCGATCGCGAACCGATCTCGCGCACGCTCGACGTCGGCGTGCGCGCCATCAACGCGCTGCTGACCATCGGCTGCGGACAACGCATGGGTCTGTTCGCCGGCAGCGGCGTCGGCAAGAGCGTGCTGCTCGGCATGATGGCGCGCTACACGAAGGCCGATGTGATCGTCGTCGGCCTGATCGGCGAACGCGGCCGCGAGGTCAAGGAGTTCATCGAGCAGATCCTCGGCGAGGACGGACTCCGGCGTTCGGTGGTCGTGGCCGCGCCCGCCGACACGCCGCCGCTGATGCGCCTGCACGGCGCGGCGTACGCGACGACCATCGCCGAATACTTCCGCGACCAGGGCAAGGACGTGTTGCTGATCATGGACTCGCTGACGCGTTACGCGATGGCCCAGCGCGAAATCGCGCTCGCCATCCATGAGCCGCCGGCGACCAAGGGCTATCCGCCTTCGGTGTTCGCGAAGCTGCCGCAACTGGTCGAGCGCGCCGGCATGGGCACGAAGGCCGGTGTCGCGGGAGGTGGCGGATCGATCACCGCGTTCTACACGGTGCTGACCGAAGGCGACGACCAGCAGGACCCGATCGCGGACGCCGCTCGCGCCATCCTCGACGGCCACATCGTGCTGTCGCGCGACCTCGCCGACCAGGGCCACTACCCGGCCATCGACATCGAACAATCGGTCAGCCGCGCGATCCATGCGCTGGTCGACGAGCTCACGCTCGATCGCGTCAAGAAATTCAAGCAGCTCTATGCGCGCTACCGCCGCAACCGCGACCTCGTCAACATCGGTGCCTATGCGGCAGGCAGCGATCCCGTGCTCGACAAGGCGATCGCGCTGCATCCGCAGATGGAGGCCTTCCTTCAGCAGAATTTGCGCGATAGCATCGACTTCGGCAAGAGCGCGGCGATGCTGGCGCAGATCGTTGCTTAGTCAACCAGTCGATCGTCGAGGAGATCATCGTGCCCGAACCCCGACAACTCGAATTCCTCGAAAAGCTCGCCGCCGAGAAGAGCGACGTGCAAGCCGCGCAGCTCGCCCGCGCCCGGGCCGTGCTGGCTCAGGCCGAAGAGAAGCTGGCGCAGTTGCAGCGCTACGAGGCCGGCTATCACCAGCAACTGAGCGACAAGCTCGGCAACGCCCTCACGATCGACGCGTTGCGCGGCCATCATCGCTTCATGCAGAACGTGGCGCTGGCCGTGCGCCAGCAGGAAGTCGAAGTGGCGCGACGCCGCGCCAATGCCGACGCGGTCTATCGCGTCTGGCAAGAGACCGAGCGCCGCCGTCAGGGATTCCGCGTGATGGCCGAGAAGGCCGTCAGGATCGAGCGCCAGAACGACGAGCGCCGACTGCAGAAGACCACCGACGAGTTCGCCTCGCGCAACTCGCTGCAGAACGACATCGGCTTTTGAACGTCAACTGATTCGGGGACATCTCGATGGACATCGCATTGCCGCCCACCGCTACGCCGACGCCGTCTTCCGGCACGACCCCGCATCCAGCCGCCGTCGACGCCGGAGCCGGCGACTCATCCGTCGACGGTGCTTCGTCGACGCAGGCCTTCGGCGCGCAGTTCACGAAGCATCTCAACGACAATGCCGCGGACGCGGGATCGAAACCCGATCGCGTTGCAGGACGGAAGGGCGACGCGGCCGACCCGTTGGCGGCGGCCACTGCAGCCAATGCCGTCAATGCCTTGAAGGGCGACGGCAAGGGCTCGACTCCATCCGCCACCGACGCGCTTCACGGCGACAAGGATGACGACAAGGACGACGACAGGACGGACGACTCCGCAGCCCAGCTCGCCGTGATTTCGCAGTGGGCCCAGGTGGCCAAGCCCGCGCCGGTCACCGATGCCCAGGCCGGCAGCGCCCTCGCGAGCAGCGCCGGGACCGCACGCCCCGGCCTCGATGCCAAGGGCGCGATCGGCACGACCCGCAGCCGGACCGACGACAAGGCAAGCATCACCGCCGTCGCGGCCGATGGCATCGCGACTCCTCGATCGACCGCCGCCACGACCGGCGACGCGCTCACGAAGACCGAGAAGGACGCGGCCCTCGCGGCGCTCGGCAGCACGACGACGGTCGATGCGGGCCCGAGCTCCTCGTCGACGACGAACGCGACCATCGCGATCGGCGACCTCTTCGCCACGCGGATGGCGACGACCACGTTGGCCGCGGCGACGGCAGCAGCGCCGACACCGGCTGCATTGCACGAAACCGTGGGCACCAGCGCGTGGTCGCAGGAAGTCGGGCAGGTCGCGTTGCGCATGACGACCAACGATGTTCAGTCCGCGTCGTTGCGCCTCAACCCCGAACACCTCGGACCGCTCGACGTGCAGGTGCGCGTGGACAACGGCGTGACACACCTCGCGTTCAACGCGGCGCATGCCGACACGCGTCAGGCGCTCGAAGCCTCGCGGACGACGCTCGACCAGATGTTCACCAGCCAGGGCATCAAGATGGGCGAGGTCTCGGTAGGCCAGGGATCCGTCGATGCGCGCGGTCAGCAAACCAGCGGCGCACAGGCCGACACCGCGCGCCGCGACGGCGGCCAGCGCTGGAACGGCAGCGCTGCGACGACCAGCGACGACACGAACGGCGGCACGACCATCACCGCACGCATCACGGGCACGGTCGGTCTCGTCGACACGTTCGCCTGACGACCATCGCCCAGTCCGCTGAATCGCGGCCCGGTTCGCGGCAAACAACCGATCTGCGGCGCTTTCGACAGTCTGTTCGGCGCATCGCCGACCACGCTTCGTTTCCATAATGCAATCCATCGGACGAGCCTGCGTGCTGCGCGAGCCCGGACGCAGCCCCGCGCATCGCTCGACGAGCGCGGCCCTCTTCGCACTCCATCGACTCCTCGCCATCATGTCCACGCCCGCCGCCGCCACCGCCGAGACTCCTGTCGAAGGATCAAAAGGCAAGAGCAAGTTCGTCCTCATCCTCGTCGCCGTGCTCGCGCTGCTGGCCGGTGGCGGCGGCGGTGCGGCCTGGTTCTTTCATCAGAAGGCTGCCAGCGCCGACACCAAGGACGGCGCCGAAGCGAAGTCCGCGAAGAAGGAAAGCGGCAAGCCGCCGGTCTTCAGCACGCTCGACAACTTCACGGTCAACCTCGCGGGCGGCGATCACGTGATGCAGCTCGGCATCGTCCTGCAGGTGAAGGACGAAGAGACCGCCGAGAAGATCAAGACCTTCCTGCCGCAGATCCGTAACGGCATCCTGATGCTGCTGTCCGCGAAGACCGCGGAGGAATTGCAGACCGCGGAAGGAAAGAAGAAACTCATCGAAGAGATTCTCAACGACACGCGCGAGCCCCTGCACGAGGACGGCGAGAACGTGCAGGCGATCCTGCTCGGCTCGATGCTGATCCAGTAACGCGCGACGACACCGTATCGGCCCTTCTCACTCCGCGTCCGCAGCCTCCATGTCCGAAGCCCAGCTTTCGCAAGACGAGATCGACGCGCTGCTCGACGGCGTCTCGCCCGAAGCCGAGGAAGCGCCCGCCTGGGCGACGCGCGGCGCTTCGAGCCGGACCGTGACCGATGGCATGGGCGCGGTCGCCGGCTCGTTCGACATGGCCAACGCCGGCCGCTTCAACAACGGACGACTGCCGACGCTGGCGCTGATCAACGAACGCTTCATCGAATCGTTCTCGAAGGCGCTGCATCAGTTCACGGGTCGCGTCTGCACCGTCAAGGCGGACGCGATCACGATCACCAAGTACGGCACCTACACCGGCGAACTGCCGACGCCGTCGAGTCTCAACATCGTGCGCATGGGCGCATCGCTCGGCAATGCGCTGTTCGTGTTCGATTCGGGCTTGCTGTACTTCGTCATCGACAGCCTGTTCGGCGGCTCGGGCGGCATGACCGCAACCAAGGAAGGCCGCCACTTCACGACCACCGAACAACGGCTGATCGGGCGTCTGTGCGAGATCGTCTTCGCCGACTACACGAAGGCGTGGGAGCCCGTGCACCCGATGAAGTTCGAGCTGCTGCGTTCCGAATCGGAGACGCGCTTCGTCAACCTCATCGGTCCCGAGGACGGCGTGCTGCTGTACGGCTTCACGATCGAGTCGGGCACGTCGCGAGGCCACTTCCAGATCTGCATGCCGCTCGACGGCATCGACCCGATCCGCGACGTGATCATGCGCGAGGTCCGCGAACAGACGACTGCGCCCGATCCGCGCTGGAGCGAACGCCTCGCGTCGCAGGTGGCGGCCGCCGAGATCGAGCTGGTGGCAGCGCTCGCCTCGGTCCCGGTGACCTGCAAGGAACTGCTCGAGATGAACGTCGGCGACGTGATCGTCCTCGACATCAAGCCGAGCATCGTCGCGAGCGCCGATGGCATCCCGGTCCTGCGCTGCCGCTACGGCAGTGCGGATGGGCGCTATGCGATCCGCGTCGAGGAAGTCATCGCGCCGTCGAGCGGCGTGTGATCGAACACCCTCACTCACTCACACCATGAACCAGGACTCACGGAGTCGACCATGTCAAACAACGCCGATAAACAGGACGCCGCGGCCGATGCCGCAGGCGGCGGCTGGACGTCCGCGATGAACCCGCCTGCCGGCACCGTGGCGACCGAGCGGCTGCTCGAGAAGTTCGGCGAGACGCCCGCCGCGCTCGGACAGAACACGGCCCGCAACGACATCGAGCTGGTGCTCGACATCCCGGTCCAGCTCACGGTCGAGCTCGGTCGCACGCGCGTGCCGATCAAGAAGATCCTGCAATTGGCCCAGGGTTCGGTGATCGAACTCGACGGCCTCGCCGGCGAACCGCTCGACGTGATGGTCAACGGCTGCCTGATCGCGCAAGGCGAAGTGGTCGTGGTCGGCGAACGCTTCGGCATCCGCCTCACCGACATCATCACGCCGTCGGAACGCATCAGGAAGCTCAATCGATGAGCGTCGGCAGGTCCATCGCATCGCGCTCGCGCGCGACCGCGGCATCG
>Ga0116227_10016251_pt1 | contig 10754 bp, 12 predicted proteins | sample S1TSphgellanicum_FD_89693 | JGI IMG/M metagenome (GOLD analysis project Ga0116227, IMG submission 89693) | Host-associated microbial communities from peat moss isolated from Minnesota, USA - S1T2_Fb - Sphagnum magellanicum MG | ecosystem: Host-associated > Plants > Peat moss > Unclassified...
TCTGCTCCCGAGACTTCCAGAGCCAGGAGCTTGAGGAAGCACCCCTGGGTGGGTCTTTGAACCCGTTTGCAACGTAGCGGTCTCAACCGCTCGGTCTGGTCAACCCAGGCTTGACAGAATTTCTCCTTCCAAGCCTCGCCCTTCAGGGCGGGGTGATTGACCTCAGATTCTCCGCAGCCTTCTCGCGCAGGTGCGCCACGTACCGTGCGACGGCGGCATTCTGCTCCTCGAGGGTCGCGGAGAAAATGTGACTGCCGTCATCCTTCGGTGAGGCGACGAAGTATAGCGCGTCGGTGTTCTCCGGATGGGCGGTGGCGCGGATCGCCGCGGCGCCCGCGAGCGCGATCGGCGTCGGCGGCAAGCCGGCGCGCACGTAGGTGTTGTACGGGCCATCGGTGTGCAAATCGACGCTGTGCAGTTGCCCGTCGTAGCGCTCGCCCAGCCCATAGATGACCGTGGGGTCAGCCTGCAGGCGCATACCGATGCGCAGGCGATGCAGGTACAGCCCGGCAATCTTCGGCAGCTCTTGCGGCAGGCCGCTTTCCTTTTGAACGATGGAGGCGACGGTGAGGAGCTCCGCGGCGTTCTTGAGCGTCAAGGCGGGGTCGCGGGCCGCCCAGTCCGACTCGAGCTCGCGCACGAGCGCCACGTGCGCCTGCCGCAATATCTCGAGCTCCGGCGTTCCTTCGGTAAAGCGATAGGTCTCGGGAAGGAACTGGCCTTCCGGGTCGAGCCCCGGAGCGCCGAGCTTGCTCATCACGTCCTGCAGGTCCTCTCCGGAACCTTGCGGCGCGGACGAAATTTCGGGATCGCGCCGAAGCGCCGCCAGCATGTCCTCTGCACGCCACCCATCGACGATGGTGAAGGAATGCAGCACCACCTGCCCGGTCACCAGCTTCTCGAGCAGGCTGCGCGCGGTCATGCCCGGATCGATTTCGTATTCCCCGGCCTTGATCGCCGAGGCGAGACCCTTCCAGCGGGCATAGAGCACCCAAGTGCGAGGCTGCTCGACGATACCTCGCGACCCGAGTTCCGCGGCCACCCGGGTAAAGCGGCTGCCGGGGGCGACCTTGAAGCGCAGCGGAGCGCTCACCTCGAGGGGCGCATCGAGACTGCGCAGGCCGCGGAGGACGATGAGGCCTGCGCCCGCTGCGGCCGCAGCCAGCAGCACGGCGATGAGCAGCGCCCGCTTGAGCCCCCTCATTCGAGCGCCAGGCGAGCGCGCAGCCGCTCGGCGGTCTCGGTTGCAGGCGGGCGCAGGGTGTGCGGGCCGGTCTGAATGAGCCCGACCGGCACGACGCCTGCCACCGCGTTGGTCATGAACACTTCCTCCGCATCGCGAAAGGCTTCGACGGGCAGGCGACCCTGCCACACCCGCAGCCGCAAACTCTCTGCCTGCTCGAGCACCCAGCGGCGCATGACACCGGCCACACCGCAGCGATCGAGCGCCGGCGTCATCAAGGTCGAGCCGCGCCTCAAGAATACGTTGGACATCGTGCCGCACACGACGGTGCCCTCCGCATCCCGCATCAGGCCCTCCCAGATGCGCGCATCGCGCCACTCCGAGCGCGCCATCACCGACTCCAGCCGATTCAGAGTCTTCATCCCCGCCAAATCGGGATTGATGCCCAACCGCGTGCGGCACAGTCGGACACGGACCGGCCGAGCCCCGGCCGGGACCGGCGGGAGCGGGTTGAGCGACAGCACCCGCGTGCAGCGCGCGTCGCCCGCCGGGCGGTAGCCGCGCGCCCCCCGCCCCCGGGTCAGAATCAGCTTGAGGACGCCCTCGGCGCCTTGGCGCGCTCGCAGGGCGAGCTCCCGCTCGATCCCCGCCGCAGGAACCACGAGCCCCAAACGCCGGCATCCTTCGCCCAAGCGCTCGAGATGCAGCGCGAGCAACCGGATGCGCCGCCGCCGCACGAGCATGGTCTCGAACAGCCCATCCCCGTACTGCAGGCCGCGATCGCGGCAGTCGATGACCGTTCCCCGCCGGCCGTTGATCCAGATGCTCATGCCGCGGGGCTTGCGCGGAGCGCGCGCAGCAGTCCCTCAGCCTTCGCGCGAGTCTCCGCGAGCTCGTGGGCCGGACTCGAGTCGGCGACGATGCCGGCGCCGGCGCGAAATGACAGCGTCGAGCCTGCCGCGGTGATGGTGCGGATGAGAATGTTGAAGTCGCAGCTGCCGTCGCGATTCAGATAACCGAGCGTGCCGGTGTAAGCGCCGCGTCCGACCCCCTCGAGCTCGGCGATGATCTGCATGCAGCGCACCTTCGGGCAGCCCGTGATGGTGCCGCCCGGAAACACCGCGCGCAGGATCTCTATCGGCGAGACATCCGCGCGCTTGCGACCGCTCACGTTGGAGACGATGTGGTGCACGTGGGCATAGCTCTCCACGGCCATGAACTCATCGACCTGCACCGAGCCTGCGACACAAACCTTGCCCAGATCGTTGCGCTCCAGATCGATGAGCATGACGTGCTCCGCGCGCTCCTTCTCGTTGCCGAGCAGAGACTCGATCAGGGCGGCATCGCGCTCGGGCGAGGCGCCGCGCGGCCGGGTCCCGGCGATCGGCCGGGTCGCGATACGATCGCCCTGCACCGATACGAGCCGCTCCGGAGAGGAGCTGATGACCGCGAAATCCCCGTCTCGCAGCAGCGCCGCGAAGGGACCGGGGTTGGCGGCCCGCAAGCGCCGATAAAGCGCCGTCGCATCGAGCGCGCCCTGCACCCGTCCCTGCCAGCGGCGCGAGAGATTGGCCTGGTAAACGTCCCCCGCGGCGATGAACTCGAGCGCCCGGACGACCGCCGCCTCGAAGCGGGCGGGATCTTCCTCCACGATCTCAAAGATCTGCACCGGGTCCGGACGCAGGCCACCGCCCATGCTGCGCACGTCGTGCGCGAAGCGATCGAGCAGAGGCTCTTGGTCAGGCTCGGCCACGACCCACGCCGCGCCGCTTCGCCGGTCGCGGATCCAGGCGGCGGGTGCGCGGATGGCGAGGGCCGCGGTCGAGTCGGGGCTCCGCGGCAGAGCGAGGCGCGCTTCGATCTCGGCGGCAATCTCGTAGCCTAAGTACACGAGCCAGCCGCCGGAGAACGGCAGGTGCGCCTCGGTGGGGGCGGCGCGAACGGCGGAAGCGGTGTAGAGGGCGGTCCACCAGCTCTCGAGCGCTGCGAGGAAACCGGGCGCCGCCTCGGCGTGCGGCCCCGACAATCGCCCGTCCGAGGAAAGCCGCAGCACCTCGCCCGAGGCGATGGGGAGAATGTCGAAGCGCGCCCCGCCGCCCGCAGGGCCTCCCGGCGCGCTGCTCTCGAGCAAGCCCGGATAGGTCTCGGGAAGCTGCGCGATGAGCCCTAAGGGCTCAAAGTCTGCGGAAAATGAGCGAACCGTTGGTGCCACCGAAGCCGAACGAGTTGGACAGCACGGTCTCGAGTTTCATCCGGCGGGCGAGCTTCGGCACATAATCGAGATCGCAGCCCTCGCCGGGCTCGTCCAAATTGATGGTCGGGGGTGCGACTTGATCGCGCAGAGCCAGCACACAGAAAATGGCTTCCACGGCGCCGGCGGCGCCCAGCAGGTGCCCGGTCATCGATTTCGTCGAGCTGACCGCGAGAGACTTGGCCGCCTCACCGAATGCGCGATGGATCGCCGTCGTTTCGGCGCGGTCGCCGAGCGGAGTCGAGGTCGCGTGCGCATTGACGTACTGAACCTCCTCCGGGTTGAGCCGCGCGTCCTTGAGCGCGTTCGCCATCGACTTGCGGGCGCCCTCGCCGTCCTCGGGCGGCGCCGTGACGTGAAAGGCATCCCCGCTCATGCCGAAACCGATGATCTCGCAGTAGATCTTGGCGCCGCGCGCCTTGGCCAGCTCGTATTCCTCGAGCATCATCGCGCCCGCGCCGTCGCCCATGACGAAACCGTCCCGATCCTTGTCCCAAGGGCGGCTCGCGGCCTGCGGATTGTCATTGCGTTGCGAGAGCGCTTTCGCCTGAGCGAATCCGCTCATGCCCGTGACGCAAGTGGCCATCTCGGAACCGCCGGCGAGCATCGCATCCACGTCGCCGTATTGGATCATGCGCATGGCCATGCCGATCGCGTGCGTGGAGGTCGTGCAGGCCGTCGCGATCGCCAAGTTCGGGCCGGTGATATTGAAGGCGATGGACAAATGTCCGCTCACCAGGTTGATGATGCTCGCCGGTATGAAGAACGGCGACACCTTCTTCGGCGAGTGCGTCTCCAGGTATTTGTCGTAGGTGTCCTCGATCGACTCGAGCCCGCCCATTCCAGAGCCCATGAGCACGCCGATGCGCTCGGTGTTGGCCGCCGTGACCTCGAACCCCGAATCACGCATGGCCTGCACTCCCGCGACGACGCCGTACTGCATGAAGGCATCCATGCGGCGCGCATCCTTCGGCGTCATGTACGGCGCGAGGTCGAGGTCGCGGATCTCGCCCCCGAAGTGAGTCGGAAAACTGGCCGCATCGAACCGGGAGACGGGCCCTATGCCGCTGCGGCCCGCGAGAATCGACGCCCATGCCGAAGAAATGTCGTTGCCGACGGGCGAGACGAGGCCCAGACCCGTAACGACGACTCTACGTTTACTCAAGCTCGCCTCGTCAAGCCTTGCCTTTGTGCGAATTGATGTAATCGATGGCTTGCTGGACGGTCGTGATCTTCTCCGCGTCCTCGTCAGGTATCTCCGTCTCGAACTCTTCTTCGAGAGCCATCACCAACTCGACCGTGTCCAGCGAGTCTGCGCCGAGGTCGTCAACGAACGAGGCGTCATTGGTTACTTCTTCTTCTTTCACGCCCAATTGTTCGGCCACGATCTTCTTAACCTGCTGCTCAACAGTACTCATCGTTATGGTGTCCTTTCGGGAAAGCTCATGGGAAAACTGATCTCTACGCCGCTACTCGTCGGGGCCCGTGGCCAGCCTCTTATCGGCAGGGCGGCCAGCCTCTTATCGGCAGGGCGCGTATTTTATGTGAACCGGACCCCGGCGGCTACCGGCATGCGCCGGGGCCCCAAGGCGGCCGGGGCTTGCGGGGGGTTTCCTTGACAAATTCCCATGCTTTAGGGCCGCAGAGACCTCTAGGCCATATGCATACCGCCATTGACGTGCAGCGTTTCGCCCGTGATGTAGGCGGCCTCCGGGGAGGCCAGGAATGCCACCGCGGCGGCGATGTCTGTCGCGTCTCCGAGGCGTCCCAAGGGGATTTGCGCACTCAGCGCCGTGCGTTGTTCCTCGCTGAGTGCACGGGTCATGTCCGTGTCGATGAATCCGGGCGCGACCACGTTCACCGTGATCGCGCGCGAGCCCACCTCGCGGGCGAGCGACTTGCTGAAGCCGATCATGCCCGCCTTCGCGGCCGCGTAGTTGGCTTGGCCCGCATTGCCGATGAGTCCGACGACCGAGGCAATGCTGATGATTCGGCCCTTGCGCGCCTTCATCATGCCGCGCAAAACCGCCTTCGACAACCGGTAGACCGAGCCCAGATTGGTCTGGATGACGGCGTCCCAGTCCTCCTGTTTCATGCGCAACAGCAGCATGTCGCGCGTGATGCCCGCGTTGTTGCAAAGGATGCCGATCGATCCCTCGCGCGCTTCGATGTCGGCGATCAGGGCGTCGATGGATGACGGGTTCGCGACGTCGAGCACCGCGCCGCGTCCGCCGCCCGCCGCGAGCGCGTCTCCCACGCGCGCGGCGCCCTCCGGCGTGGTCGCGGTGCCGACGACGCGGGCCCCCTCCGCGCTCAAGCGCGCCGCGACCGCGGCGCCGATCCCGCGCGAAGCACCGGTCACCAGGGCCACCTCTCCGTTGAATCTCGAGGTCTCGAGCATGACAGCTTCCTATTGCGGGCTATTGCGGGTTAAATCCTTGCCGCGGCCAGCGCAGCGTCGAGCGATGCGGGATCCTCGAGCGCGAGCATTTTCAGATCGCGGTTCTTGTCGATGCGCCGGTTGAGCGAGGTCAGCACCTTGCCCGGACCGCATTCCACGATGAGCGTCGCACCCCGCTCGATCATCGTGCGCACCGTCGAGGCCCAGTAGACCGGCGTGTGCAATTGCTTGACGAGCGCCGCGCGGATCTCGTCCGGCGTGCGATGAATCTTGACGTCGACCCCGTACACGTCGACCCCTTGGGCGCTGCGCATCGCCACGTGCGCCAGCCGCTCGCGCAGCATGAGAGCCGCGGGCGCCATGAGCGAGCTGTGCGCGGGCACGCTGATGGGCAGCGCCACCGCCCGTTTCGCCCCCCTCGCGCTCGCCGCCTCCATGGCGCGGGAAACGGCGGCCGCTCCGCCGGCGATCACCACCTGGCCCGGCGCATTGAAATTCACCGCTTCCACCACATCGCCCTGGGCCGCATCGGCGCACGCCGCCACCACATCCGTGTCCTCGAGACCCATGATCGCCGCCATGCCGCCTTCGCCCGGCGGGACAGCGGCCTGCATCGCCTGCGCCCGAAACCTCACGAGATCGACCGCATCCTTGAAATCGAGGCACCCCGCCGCCACCCGTGCGCTGAACTCGCCGAGGCTGTGTCCAGCCATCAACACAGGGAAGGGGCCGCCTCGCTCGCGCCACAGCCGATAAGTGGCAACGCCCGCGGCGAGCATGGCGGGTTGCGTGCACTCAGTCTGGTTGAGGGCTTCCTCCGGCCCCTCCTGACAGCTCTTCCACAGGTCATAGCCCAAGACCTCGGAGGCTTCTGCGAAGACCGACTCGACCACCGGCGAGGAGGCGGCGAGCGCGCTCAGCATGCCGAGCGATTGCGAGCCCTGTCCCGGGAATACGAACGCCAGCGACATGGGTGAGGCACCTCGTGTTTGCTCGTAGGTCAAGGCCGCAGCGGCGGCGACGGCCCGGCCGCGCGCGAACGAAGGCGAATTATAGCCACACGCCAGGAGAGAAGAGCCCCTACTGCGAACCCGCAAGCGGCTCCGTAGAGGTGCGCATCCACCACCACCAGCGCCGGCTCGTGCCCACCGAGCTGCTCATAGGCGAGCTTTGCCGCGAAACACGCGATCAGTATCCAGCGATCCCAGGCCCGCTCGGCCAGATGCCGCGCACAGCCCGCCCCCATGATGGCGTGCAAGACACCCGAAAGACCCACGTACCAGCTGACGCGCGGGCTGAGCCACCACAGTCCCGAGCTGATGGCGAGAGCTCCCGAGAGGACGATGATGCACCACTCGAGCGGATCGTAATCGCCGGCAAACAGCGCCCAGATCAACACCAGGCCCAGCTCGTTCAGCAGCAGATGATGCAGATCGAGGTGCACGATGTGGGCTGTGAGCAACCGCCACCATCCGCCTGCCGCGATGGCGCTGCGGTCGTAGCGCAAGATCCCGGCAACGCTGTCGCCAAGACCCAACACCAGATCGAGGGCCAGCACGGCGCCCAGCAGCCACATCCAGCGCGCCCGGTCCCATTGCAGCGCCTGCGCGATTTGTGCAAACCGGCTCGCACCTTCATCGGGCATGCGGGTCTCGGGTTTTGGTATCATTCATGAATGCTCAAGCACTCCACCCTCAAGCGCCAGTTTGGTTTCACCTTGATCGAGATCATGGTGGTGGTGGTCATTCTGGCCGTGTTGGGCGCACTCGTCGTTCCGAAAATCCTGGAGAACGTCGACAAGGCGCGCGTCACGCGCGCGCAGAGCGACATCCGCGCCATCCAGACGGCGCTCGATCTGTACCGCCTCGATAATTTCAAATATCCCACGGCCGAACAAGGCTTGCAGGCGCTGGTGACCCAGCCCTCCGACCCGACCATCACCAACTACCGGAGCGGCGGGTACCTGCCATCGCTACCCAAGGATCCTTGGAACAATCTGTATGTGTACGTGAATCCAGGCCCGAATGGAATGGATTACGACATCGTCAGCTACGGACGCGACGGCAAGCCCGGCGGCGAAGGCTACGACGCGGACATCAGCGCATCTTCGCTCAACCAGCGATAGTGGCATCAAGGTGCCGCGCGATGCGCAGCAAGGGCTTCACGCTCATCGAGATCCTGGTGGTGCTGGTGATCATGGCCGTGGTCATCTCGCTCGCCGTGCTCTCGTTCGGGACGACCGGCCGTGACGCGCAGCTCGATGAGGAAAGCCGCCGCATCCAGGGTCTCGTCGATATCCTGCACGAGCGCGCGTTGCTCGAGGGCCGCGATTTCGGCCTGCGCATAGAGCCCGCCGGCTACGGCTTCGTCGTCTACTCCCCCGACCGCGACCTCTGGCTGCCGCTCACCGATGAGCACGAGTTCCGCCATCGGGACCTGCCCAAGGGCGTCACGTTTCAGCTGGAGCTCGATTCCGTGACGGTCGTGCTCAAGCCCCCCGATCAGGGTCTGTCGAGCGGTAATGCCCCGCCGCCCCCGCAGGTGGCCATCGCCGCAAGCGGCGAGGGAACGCCTTTTCGCCTGACCTTGCAGCGCGATGCGACTCAGGCGCGTGCCGCCGTGAGCGGCGATGTGTTCGGCAAGACGACCCACCAAAGCTCGGATCACCCGCAGGAAAAGCGCTCATGAGGTCGGCGCGGGTATCGAGCCGCGGGTTCACACTGGTCGAGGTGCTGGTCGCGCTCACCATCGTCGCGCTCGGTCTGACCGCGCTCATGGTGGCCGTGAGCGGCACGGCCCGCACCAGCGGCTATTTGCGCGACAAGACCATTGCCCAGTGGATTGCTCTCAACCGCCTCACGCAGGTACGGCTGATGGTGAACAAGCTCGGCGATAACCAGGATGCGGGGCAGATAGACTTCGCGGGCCGCCGGTGGCACTACGACACCCGCTATTTCGATACGCAGTTCAAGAGCATGAAGCGCGTGGAGGTTCGTGTCTATGCGGGCGATGCCAAGACGAAGTCCAACCCGATCGCCCAGTCGACGGGGTTCATGGGCAGCTCCATGGGTATCCCGGGCGGCTCGAACGTCGATTGGACCGTGGGCTCGACGGGGTCGAGCGTGACCTGCGGCAGCGGGACCAACACGACCGGCGGAGGCGCGGGCGGTACGGCCGCGGCCGGCAATGCTCTCGGCGGCTCGGTGGTCACGAGCGCGAATCAGCAGCTCGGCGCTGCGCAGAACCTTAACTGCGTTCCCGCCTCGGGCACGCCTGCGACGACCACGGGCACGACCCCGGCCACCACGACGACCCCGCAGGGTCAGACCACGCCGTGACCAAGCTCCCCGCGCGACCGATCCCGCGTGTGCGCAGCCGCGGCTTCACGCTGATCGAGATCCTCGTCGCGCTCCTCATTCTCGGCATCATGTCTGCGCTGGGTTTTGAGACCTATCGCGCGGCTCGCATCTCGGCCGAGCGCAGCGAGGAGTCCCTCGCGCGCTCCCGCGAAATCGAGTTCGGCATGCGCCTGATGATCATGGATTTCGTGCAAATGGTCCCGCGTCCCGTGCGCGATCCGCTTGGGTCAACGCGCCTACCGGCGCTGCACGGCTATAGCGGCAACGGCACCACAGCGGGTACCGGCAACACGGCCTTCGGCGGCGGCGGCGCGATTGGAGCCGACTTCACGCAGCAATTCAATTCGCAGCATTTCAATTCCGATCCCGCGTTTCAGTCCTCGCCCGGCGGCGGCTCGAGCACGACACCGGTACCGCTCGCGGAGCTCACGCGCGCCGGCTGGTCGAACACGGCCGGGCAGCAGCGCAGCACGCTGCAGCGCGTGTCCTACTCGCTGGTCGGCGACGTGCTCAAGCGCAGCTACACCACCGCGCTCGACACGGTGCTCGCCACACAACCGCAGATTCAGGACTTGTTCAGCGGCGTGAAGACCGTGCAGTTGCGCTACCTCGACGGGAATCAAACCTGGCAGACCCAATGGCCGCCGCCCAATCTGCCGCTAAACGAGGGATTGTGGGTGCGTCCCGTGGCGGTCGAGATCACCATTGAGTTCAAGGACTGGGGGCGTGTGCAGCGGGTGATCGAGGTGGCCGGATGAGCATGCAGCGGCGATTCGAAAGAACCCCGGGCCCGCGGCGCGAGCACGGGGTCGCACTCATCATCGCGCTCATCCTGGTCGCGCTGGCTGCAATTCTCGCGACCAAGCTCAGCTTCGACGGTTGGATCGAGCGCCGCCGCACCATCAGCATCATGGCGACGGAGCAGGCCTTTCATTTTGGCATGGGCGCAGAAGCACTCGCCGCCGACGTGCTGACCCAATCGATCCAGAGCACGCCGGTCGGTCAGAACGGGCAGGCGGCCACGAACGGCTCGACCTCGACCGGCACAACAGGCACGAACAGCACAGCGGGCACGACAACCTCCGGCAGCGGCAACCAGGTCACTCTGGCGCAAGCCTGGGCGCAGCCCACTCAGGCCATGCCCATCACCCCCGAGGACAATCCCGAGGGGGAACCGATCGGCGTCCTGCAGGGCGCGATCGAGGACATGCAGGGCCGCTTCAACCTCAATAATCTCGCCCATGTGGTCAGCGGCCAGAACGGGCAGACCATCCAGGATCCGCTGCCGCTGCAGCAGTTCCAGCGGCTCCTGGTCGCAGTGGGGCTCGAGCCCAAATGGGCGGGTATCGCACGCGATTGGATCGACGTCGACGATGAGCCCGGCGAGCCCGACGGAGCGGAGGACTCGGTCTATACCTCGCAGACACCGCCTTACCGCACCGGCAACTGGCCCATGATGAGCCCGAGCGAGCTCATGAACATGCCCGGCTTCGGCGCCGACCGCTATCGCAAGATCGCGCCCTATGTGACGGCGCTGCCGACCGCCACGGCCAAGATCAA
>Ga0116227_10016252_pt1 | contig 10753 bp, 7 predicted proteins | sample S1TSphgellanicum_FD_89693 | JGI IMG/M metagenome (GOLD analysis project Ga0116227, IMG submission 89693) | Host-associated microbial communities from peat moss isolated from Minnesota, USA - S1T2_Fb - Sphagnum magellanicum MG | ecosystem: Host-associated > Plants > Peat moss > Unclassified...
AAACACACCGAGCCGAGGAAATAAAAAGATAAGACGCGAAGAAGGAGGAAAGAAAGAAAAATTTAAAAAAAAAAAAAAAAAAAAAAATATAAGAAAAAAAAAAAACAACAAAAACCCCCCCCCCCCCCCCCCAAACGTTGCTCAATGCTTGGTCATTAAACTAATTAATCACTTGATTAAATTTTTAATAATGTTGATTAGGCTAATAATGCCCACTTTAGACCAGTGTCCAGGGTCCAATTTGCTAAGAACCAATTTGGACTGATTTGACGCAAATTGAATCCTTGAGTTTGGACTGAACCCTTGGTCCCAAGCCTGATGATGATTCTTGGTTCGCCAAATCAGGAGCTCTCCTTTTAGCACTCTTTTTGGGTCCGAACCAATTGATTTTCCCCTCCAAAATAGGTGCCATGTAGGTTTAGCCTCAAAATTTGGCACTTTTTGGTCTTGGACTCTTGTCTAATAAGGATTCAGGAATCAGGAAAAATAAAATTTCAAATTTACTTTTTTTAATTATTAAAAAAAAACCGCATCCCAGTAAATAAAACAATTTAGATCCAAATTAACACTGCGTTCTGTGAGTAAAGAACCAAACAAGCAGGTTTAGTGAGTTTTAAAAACAGGATTAGTGAGTTGATGAGAGAGAGAGAGAGAGAGAAGAGAGTAAATAAAGGCATTGATTAGTAACAGAATCGGAAAGAGCGTGGAAAGAAAAGTGATGAATGTGACCTTGGTGCAGTACAGTGTTTTCTTAAAAAGCTGAATTGGCGATCATCCATAGAATATGTAGAAAAAGTGGCGATCATCCTTAGGGAGATTTAGCGAATATGAAAGTGCAAATCTTTAATCATGCTTTTATATTTTTGCTTACACAATTTAAACCAAATATAGATATCTGAAATTTTTTGCTATTTTTTCTTCTCACTTCTGGCGATTAAAAACCCACGAAATAACTTCATTTTCGATTTTTTTAAAACTGAAAATTCGTTTTTGGACAAAATATCGCGAAATAAACCTGATATATTTTTTTCAATTTTCTGATGTTGTGTCATTAGCTAGCATCCCAAGAGGGAATTATAATTAAAATTTTAAATAGAAAATAAAATAAAAATTGCTTCTAATCTGAAATCAGAGTCCAAGTGTGGGCCCCAAAATAATAATAATAGTAATCCCGAAAATTATCTATTTTTTCCAATAAAAATAGGAAAATTGTGACAGTATATTCCATTTTATGTTTATTTTTATTTCATTTTGGCGAAACTTCTGACCCAAGGAAAGAACTCTGGCTGCTGGTGCAGTGGACTTGGTCGGGGGCTGCAGTGAAGTGGGGTAGTAAGTTAAAAGAAAGCAGACGTTAAGTAAAAGATTTGAGAAGCTCGAGCTCTGGGAAGCACCTAGGCTACGGAGGAGCGGACATTGCGAAGAAGACGAAGAAGACGACGACAACGAAGGCGAAGAGAAGAAGAAGAAGATCGAGTCTGAGCGAGCGACAAATCTTACAAACTCAGCTAGTCTTTCTGCATCGCAGCATTGTGTGTGAGGTGCTTGAGAGGCTCTGCGGAACTGGTCTTTCGTTGGAAGCAGAATGGCAGCAGGAGCCAACAGTTTGGTACAGCAAAGGTGGTTTTTGCGCGGTGGAAGAACTGCAGGAGATGGTGGTGGTGGTGGAGGAGGAGGAGGAGGAGGAGCTACGAGTGATCATGGCGGGGATGTGAAGAAGTCGGGTTTTCTTCTTCCTCCTGCAACTAGTACGGCTGCTAAATGTACTAGGCTGGTAGTTAATCGTCGTGCAGGAGGGAGAAGATCAGGAAGGAGTACTCCTCATCGGGTATTGTTGCGAGCCGTCTGCATGCGGCGGGATGAGGTGGCGATGGTTGATTGTAGTAGTAGCGTAATGGAGATCGACCTGCAGTTGGAGGAAGGTGGAACAAATGGGCATGCCCCTGCTCCTGCTTCGGCAGTTTTGCGCCCGCCGCGTGCTGCAGAGCCTGAGATGATAAATGAGTACATTGGCTTCGGGATGTTGCAAGAGAATGGATCCTTGTACCGGGAGCGATTTGTAGTGCGCTTCTCTGAGGTCGGACCTCGACGAACCACTTCTTTGGAAACCCTCACGTGTCTACTCCAGGTACGTGTGCGTTGCATGAATGGAGGAGTTTCAAGGACTTGTCAGCTATGGTAAAGAAGCTATGTTTGATGTGTGTTCTTGTCCAGAGAATGCATTGCACCTGCAGTGCTGACAAGCAGTGGAATACCTACATCGCTATGTGAAATGCAGGAAGCTGCATGCAACCATGTGACGACTATCGGATATGGAGCATTCCATGGAACCAATGACGAGCGGCTCATCACTGTCACAACTCGAATGCACATTGAGGTTGATCGATATCCAACATGGTAAAAATCTTGCTTAGACTGTGACAGAAGAAGACATGATGATTGCAACAGAACAAGATTGCTTAGGCTGTAACAGAAGAAGACAAGATGCCACAGAAGACAACAACTTGTGTAATTCTTTGTTCACAATCATTGACCAAGGTTTGTTTAGACAACTTACTGCAGTCTAGAGAATGGTTTAATCAAGAATGGTAATCATGATGGATGTCACTACATGTATGACTTTTTTGCTTCATCTTTGATATGGCTTTCCGAAGTCTTTCTGAAATGTTTTTTCACATGTAGAAGAAGAAGAAAACTATCACAAATTGCTTGGTGGTAACTGTTGTTACTTACTGGCTGCTGTCAGGCGAAGTCTGCTGGAAATAGATACCTGGTTCTGCACAGAGGGCAGGAATGCAGTACGGCGTGATTGGACCGTGAAGGAGGTTAGGACAGGGGAAATCATTGCTCGCGCAACAAGGTATGCTTCAGTTGGTTCTTCTTGGTTCATGGTCAGAGTCCCATTTCTGCAGTTCTAGAGAGAGAGAGAGAGCTCATCTGTCAGTATTAGGTCAAGATCATCTTATGAGATTGTTTGAGAGCTGAAATCAGCAGCAGCAGAGTTCCATGATCTGAACACATTTGACATTGCAGGAAATGTGGCAATGTCAGTGCAGAACAATTCATTTTTGGAATCTAGTTCCGTGCAGCAATTCCCACTCCGACAGCAGAGTAGGTCAGCCAGGTTGCTAGTTTCAGCAGTCTTGTGTTCAATATGCAAAGATGCAGGGAATCTAGATTTGATGTTGTCACTAATAATGCAACAAAAAATATGTTATTGTTTTGTTGGACCAGCACTTGGGTACTGATGCACCTGGATACAAAGACCATGCATCGGGTCACTGACAAAATCCGAGCTGAATTAGCACCTTGGGTCAGAGATCCACCGAAGTCAGTTTCACACCCTTATGCTGCAAAGCCCGCAGTCACTTTCTTTTGATTGATGTGTGGGTGTCAATAGATAGTAATTATCTGCTGTTGCTGCAATATTTTTGAATCTCGGATCTTGGATAATAAAGCAAGAGAAAGCAGTGTTGGATTAATGATATGTAAAGTTACCATGGGGTTTGGAGATGATAGTTCTAAACTTGGTATGCACAATATGCTTGGTGACAGGTGGGCATTGTCAGAAGAAAGAAGACGAGCAAGTTCTGGACGAATTGCAAGGCTTCATGGGAGTGCTCCATATGAAAAGTCTAGTCTTGAAGTAAGATTCCAGAACAACCGCTTCAGAACTTCCTCACTCAGCCCACTGTCTGCTTTTTCAGTTCATTCCATTCTGCAACATTTGCTGAAACTTTGCTTACACATGTGCTGGAGATGAGTGGTTTGTAGTTGACTGCAATGTTTGTTTGCTACTTGATCTCTCTCCTTGCAGCCACTTGACAGAGACTTTGATATGAACCAGCATGTCAACAATGTCAAATACATCACATGGACTCTTGAGGTATTTTGCTTTAACAAGAACCCTCTCTCTGGACTCTGAAGCATCTGGATTGCAATGTGCACACAAATCCAGGATCTTGCACTCCCCAAAAGAAGTCAGAGCTGTAGGGTACCAAAGTCAGTGCTTTGAAGAGGATATTTTCCACTCAGGATTTGATGGGAAGTTTCCAGTCTGTATCACATTGTCCACAGGGAGCAAGGGTTGAGCTTCATAGAGTTGTGTCAATAAATCACATTGGCATGTAACTCATTGAGTGAGTCTTTCAGAGCAAGATACAGTGTGCTATCTACTCTGGTAACTAACATAGTCTGCTGTGGTGCGCTTTTTGTATCTTGTGCTTGCTGGGAGGTAGTCCTCAACAAGATTGAAACATGTCATTACTTAGGAATTTGTTCATATCTTTCTGTGCAGAGCATACCTAATGAACTTAAGGAGGACTATGAGGTAAGCATGATAACACTTGAATACCGCCGTGAAGCTGGCAAAGGGGATAAGGTGGATTCATTGGCCAGGCGTGAGCCTTGTGATGTTAACAATGATATTTCTGCATTGGAGGGTCTATCACAGCTACAATTCATACATCTGATAAGAAACCAGGAAGGGGATGAAATCAACAGGGGTCGAACAGTCTGGAGGCATGTGAAACATGCAGCCAAGCACCAGGGTGAAATCTCACCTTGAGCGACTGGAGATGTTACCCCACACCTGGAAACTGTCATCTGGCTCCCTGGAGTGCAGGTGCAGCACACATTTGACTTCCTAGAGAAATTTTTCAGTCACATCAGATGGTCTTCTTCAAGATGTGCTAAGGTACTACCATAAAAAAATCATTTTCGCTCCAAGAATCACAACAAGGTTGAAGGAGAGAATCATTCTAGTAGGTTGTGAACTGCTCATAGTACCTTCTATCAGGTCTGCTTTATTTTGATGATGCCAAGGTTCTGAAAGGTTGACACAGCCGAATTTGCTCAACTACCCTTTCTGGAGCCAGGGTAGTTGAGCTCATGCAATTTGCTGAGCTTCTACTTTGACAACAATGTTGGAAATATTTAGTTGAGGAAGGAACAAAGGGGGTGCATGAATGGGGGAAAGACACCCATTATTAGCTTGCTCTCAGCATGGAAAGGTTCAATAGCTGCTAAGTTTGAACTCTTTGCAGAAACTTGGGATAAGATCCAGAACTCAGCTTAAATCCAGAATCTGAAACAGACTTCTCTGCTTTGTAAATACTCTGTTCAGTTCTGCATTCTGAGGGACAAGGACAAATTCTTTGCTGGCTATTACTACAATGTGGGCTTTAGTTGACGCTGTGTGACAAATTGCAGAAAGGACATTGGTATTAAGGTGGTTTTGCTCTATAAGGACAAGCCATCTCAGTTGAAGCTCACAGCTGGGTATGATAGGTAAAGCCCATAGCTGGACAACAATCCCAAAATGCATGGCTGGACTTGGCTACCACCACCTTGTAAAGCACAAGGTGAAGGGTATCACGATCCTAAACCTGTGTAGATCGTGATCCTAAACCTGTGTAGATTACGAGGCACAGAGAGGGGAAGGGTTCTTATGCCTGGTTCATGAGAGTGCTAGGGATCTTATTTGTAGGGCTGCCTTGGTCATTACCCTACACATAAGATCCCTCCCTCTCTTACCAGAATAAGGGCCCTTGTGAGGTGGAGCTGAAGTAGGCCTGATCCTGGTGCACTAAAAAAAACTGGACTGGGTTTTTATGCCTAAAAAAGTAGGCATAGTTTCCCTCCCTCTTGAGGAGTACAAAAATTTCCTAAGAGGAGGGATAGTTATGGATATATATATCCGGATGGTGCCCTTGGTGAAATTTCTCCTCCGTCCTCCCTCCCCATGGTTTTCATTTTGGTCCCACATTTTGAGAAACATTTCACTTAGGATGAGGGTCCATGGACAAGGGTCGTATGAAATAGAGCAATCCCATTGGGTGAGAGCCATAAAAATTGGACCCAGGGCCTTTAGATGAGGGCCCCAAAACCAAAAAAGGTGGCAAATGGGATCCTAAAATAAGGGGCCACAGTTGGGGTTTTTACACAAAAAAGTTCATAGACCCACCCACTATTTCCCATCAGTTACATTATTCTTAAAGTTCCCAAAGAGTTCCCTGAACTGGGTAGATTGTCCTCGAAGTTCCCAAAGAGCTCCCCTCCCCCCATTGGGTCGATTCTTCTCGGAGTTCCCAAAGAGCACCTCAATCGGTTAGATTGTTCTCGGAGGTCCCAAAAAGTTCCCCGACGGTTTGTTACATTGTTCTCTCGGTTCCCTAAAAAAGTGCCCAATCGGTTACTTATTAGACTATTGTCGGGGTTCCCCCAAAAAGTGCCCACTCGGTTACTAAGACTGTTCTCGGAGTTCCCCAAAAAAGTGCCCAATCGGTTACTTCGACTGTTCTCGAAGTTCCCCCCAAAAGTTCCCAATCGGTTACTTTGATTGTTCTCGGAGTTCCCCCCCCCCCCCACCCCACCCCCACAAAGTTCCCAATCGGTTGCTTCGATTGTTCTCGGAGTTCCCGAACTGTTACCCATCCGATTAGATTGTTCTCGGAGTTCCCCATCGGTTTCAACGGTCTCATGACATTTTTGTATTGTGCGTCTTTTGTTCGTCGTTTTGCTTCCCGCGCGAAGCGCGTCCGTCTCGTTCGCTACGATGTCTGCGACGTGATGCCAAGCTTTTTTGTCGTTTGTTGACTGCGAGAATCATCGACGGTAACTACTTGCAAGAGGTTTTGGTTTTTGTTGTTGTTGTTGTCCTCCAGGATTGAAGTCGCTTGTTTATGTTTTGCTGGTTTTATTTTATTTGGTCTTTTTCTCTTTCTTCGCTGTTGCATTTTTTCATGCATCGAGATCGTCGTATCATGGCAGAAGAAGGAGAATGATACATGGACAACAACCGAGTGTGACAAGAATGCAACACGTCGGTCGGTATGTCTGCGAAATTCTGAAAGATGAGCTTGCTTTCGCGGCGGCTCTAAAATATAATACTGAGAACCTGCAACAATTATGAAGCTTTTCATAAGATACGTAGTTTGATGTGAGAAAGAAGCCCGATCTGTTTGTTGTTCCTTTTGTGCGTCTGATGCACTATCGTTTGGGATATGCGCTTGCTTTTCTAGGCAATTCTGAAAGGTGAGCTTGCTTTCGCGCCGGCTCTAAAATCTAATACTGAGAACTTGCAACAATTATGAAGCTTTTCATGAGATACGTAGTTTGATGTGAGATAGAAACCCGATCTGTTTGTGGTTCCTTTTGTGCGTCTGCTGCACTATCGTTTCGGATATGTGCTTGCTTGTCTATAGAAAGTTGCAATCAGAGTTTTCTGTGCGCTCTTTGCACTTCCGTCAAACAGCGGAGCCCCGCTGAGGACGAGGGAAATTTCTTCACGCGAGGAGGAGGTAAAACAAGAAGGCGGTTTCATAGAAGGATGAGATTTGTGTGCACCACGGCGAGTCTCACATCATCTCTGAGTGAGTTGCTTTGAGCATTATAAGTCGTGAGCGTTGTTGAGGGATTATCATCTCGTCACAGGAGTCGGTTATATCGGAAGCGTCGGGCTTTTTACAAAGGCAAGAAAATCAGGGCCTGGTTTTCAAAGCTCGGATGTTCGACTTTCAACTGTATCTCCAAGGTTGTGAAGGAAGAGAAGACAGCGAAAGAGAGCCTGGGGTTTGCCGACGAAAATGGGGTGGCTGTGGGCATGCCTTGGGGGAGGACCTACATCCAAGGAGCAGAGGAATTGTTCTAAAACATTTATTCATCACCAGAGCAAGGTGAGCACAATGCAATAACCATCTTTCCCCCATCATTATACTACTCTTCCCAATTTTGCACCACTTGTGAGAGTTTGATGGTGGCTTCGTCATTGTGGAGAGTGAAAGTTATGAGTTGTGAATTAAAGCCATCTTTCTTGTTTCAGGGAAGGTTGAATATTCCATCGGATCTGAATATTCCATTGAATCTGAGGCTTCATCAACCAAGAGAAGAAGGTACACCTGCAATTGTGAATGGCATTCATTTATAAACACTTCAATCACATGTATCTTGTATGTGTGAGGTCACCCATTTTAAGCTTGACTGAAGAATATTGTAAAGGGGTTTCTAACATCATTTGCTCATTCTGTCTGGTGTACAGGTCATGGATCAGCAGGCCACTTTCTGAAGACTAGAGCCTGTACAACAAGTTCAAGAAAATCAAGCAGCACAATGATGAAGATACACTTTGAGGGACAAATAGATGCAGAGACAAGCTTGCAATCAGATGTTGATGAAATGAAGGAGGAATTGGCCACCCTCTGGAAGACCCTGGCTGCTGAAGCAGACCAAGCCAGAAAACTCAGGGAAGAGGTGAGGTTCCTAACGCCCCCTTTCACCAGGTAACACTGTAAGCGGTTATTGTTTCAAGTAAAAGATGCACTCCCTAAGCCCTAAACCCTAAACATCCCTGGTCTCTAGAGCTGGAAATCCTAGAGCATCCCAGGATAGGCTAAAATATATCCTACCTGCATGCTCATGAGATCTCTCCTCTAGACCGAGCTAGAGTTTCAATGCACCTTCCCAATTTTCCATCACAGCCTCCATACACTGAGGAACACCAATGTCCCCTGGTTAAACAAGAATTTCCCCCTCATCTGTTGCCTCACCCTATTATGCACTTGTAGCTAACCTGTGTGATAGGACGGTGCATTGCTTTCACTTACACAATTTTGTACAAAGGTTAATGCTCTTGTCAAGGATTTGTGACTCTTGTGGGACTACTGAATAGTAAACTTGCAGTAGGGAAGTCAGTGCATTATACTCTCCATAATGTATTATTTTGTTAACAGGTGAACTATCTGCACTCATGTGGTGTCCTTCATCAACATTTTGAGACAAAGAGCTTTGAAATCAAGGGTTCTGCTTCTCTGGAAGGTTTGAATGTATCTTTATGCAATGCTGAAGGTCATGATCTTAAATCAGAAAACCATCTCAGTGAAGGAGGCAGCTCTGTCAAGCAGTTCCTGAAATGCCTCTCAGGACCTATGAATTGGAGCACTAGTTTAACCAAATCCTCAAGCTTGGCCAAGTGCTCCCCTGCTGTGTGAGTACTTATTGTGTCAAGTCAATGCGTTGTCTTCTGCCACAGAAATAGGACAATTAGTAGGAAAAGTAGATGCTTGGACCAGTTTCAGTATTTACATCTCAAGGTATTGAGACAAGAATTTACATTGCTGTAATGCACAGGTATGTGGTTCCTGCAGAAAGAACAGCAGAGTGCATGCAGTCAGAGGACAGAAGATTAATAGCAAAGAGAGCAGGCCTGTTCTCCATGTTCTGTCATCAGGAAGTGCAGGATCATCAAGATGGCACAGGCATGTCAAAGGATGGAAATGAAGGGAGAGCCAAAGATTTTCATGGAAGTTCAGTTCCAAGAACCAGAGCAATCAGCAGGAGCCAGATAAGTGTGACAGAGGTTGATTCAAACATTAAACTTGTGTTATGGGCACACAATGCAAACTTTTTGGCAAAACCTGTCCAAGACCTGCAGAATGCTGGAGTGCAGCAGGTACATCATTCAGTCTTGCAAGACGGATATTTCTCAGTTGATACCTAACGTTGTGTTTGCAATTTGATGCTTCATGGGGATGGATCATAATTCCAGGTGGGATATAAAGATGGAGATTTGGAGACCTTGGAAGGAGGATCAGGTGCAGAAGCTTTGGAGGAAGTAAAACAGATTGAAGTTCGAAGCAGTTCAATTTTAAGTAGCTCATCAGCAAATGTGAAAGATGAAGCCAAATTTCCTGGTAAACTATCAGCACATATGCAAGTTGTATTAGTGGGGCCAGATGGTGTCAATAGATGTTCTCCAAGAACAAGCAGGAGGTGGCAGACAAGATCAAGTTATCAGGCAGAATATTGGCCCGAAGGTCACTCTTCTGGCATGACAAGCTCAAGCCATGTTGGAATAGCTGACAATTCTTGGTACTGGACGATAGGTGCTCTGGCAGAGTTCAAGCAGCTCCACCAAGATCTAAATCCTGCACACTATCTCCTAACAGGAGGCAACACATTTCAACCATCTAGGAAGAGACGTGCAGGCATGTGGTCACAAGGAACTCAAACTCCTTTATCACCTGTGAGAGAAGGCTTGTCAATTGAAGAAACATCCTGGAGAGAACAGAGTGGCAAAAATGAGGCTTCAGCTATATGTGATTCTGACCATGTTAACATGGATGGGGAAATATGCTATGAGACAGTAAATCGCACCATAGAGAATCATTTTGAGAGGCATACAGGGTTTGATGCAGATCTCACTTTCCCAGTTAATGAGACAGGCGATCTGGAAGAAGAGTGTTACATTAGGAGAAAGAATGGAGACCCAAACTTGGAGAGGGGACCTCACACATTTGTTGACAGCATTGATTTGGAGCCCATACCATGTGAATCCCCGACTCTATTGCAGAAAAGAGCAGCTTCAATAGCATTGAATTCTCTTTCCACTTTGCCTGCCTCATTGACTCTCTCCCAAGATCTTGACAAGATGGAAATTTGGGATAGTGCAGACTGGGATGGGGCCTATCAGGATGACAAGGAAGGTTCAATTGACATGCAGCTAATAGAGTGCAACTCGCCCTCTTTTTCTCCAAAGAGGAAGTCAATAACTGCAGCTTGTCTGTCAGTAGAGGGCAAGTTTCATTCTGCAATGGATTCAGCTCAGTTTGGTGGGAGGAATCACATGGTCTCGGTAGAGTCATCAACTGAGGGTTCATTCTTTGGCAACAGCTCAACATTGAATTCTTCACCAGAAACTATGGATCAGAGCTGGTTTATAGATGCAATAGAGGCCTTAGAAAGTATGGAGGACATT
>Ga0116227_10016253_pt1 | contig 10751 bp, 9 predicted proteins | sample S1TSphgellanicum_FD_89693 | JGI IMG/M metagenome (GOLD analysis project Ga0116227, IMG submission 89693) | Host-associated microbial communities from peat moss isolated from Minnesota, USA - S1T2_Fb - Sphagnum magellanicum MG | ecosystem: Host-associated > Plants > Peat moss > Unclassified...
AACCCCCCCCCCCCCCCCCCCCCCCATCCAAAGTCAGGTCAAAAATGTATATATTTGTAAGATTCATTGAGATGCCATGTATAGCAAAATCTTAATAACACCACCTCACAAGTTACAAGTACCATAGTAGCCTAGCAAGTTCCGCACTTTGATGTTGAATATTCGATATATTTTCTCCTAATATTTCAGCATAATTGTTAAGAATTTATTAAAATGAGTGTAATGTCCTCACCAAGGTTCCAAACTAAGCAATTTTAATTTCTTTTGTTTAAATTCATGTTCTCATATGGTTCATAATAGTTCATTATGCTTAATGTGAAATCTTTCATGTCCATGTAAATGAGGAGGGAAAAATGCTTTAAGGAGATAGGCTTTGAAAAAGATACAGTATTAAGCTATTTTAATAAACATAACATGGCTATGAAAATGCACATGTTGCTTACATCAAACCCCTTTTGCTTTTTTCACCCTTTCTATGGCCAGAGTGAACCAGCGCCCCACCAGTGCATCAACACAGATGGATGGTGCACTGATGGAATTCGCTTTTTCATCCATGTGTTAACCAAGCTGGTTAGCACAGGTTGGCTTTCTTTTCCCTTACGCAACCCTGATCCCACTTTTTTTTGGGTGGGGTTTGAACTCCCCCCTCCCTCACCCCCACCACTACTTACCCATCTCTAATATTATTATTTTTTTTGAAAATTTTCCCCCATCCCCGACCTAGTGTCACCTACCAAACCACCCCCATATATCAATGAGCCCAATGGAGGCTATTCCAATTTATCATGTAATTATTTCTCCTCACCCTTCCACCTTCCTACCTACTAGTCATTGAAGTAGGTACTTACCAAAGAATGTATGCAATATTCTCAAATGAATATTTCATATATTCCTTGGATTTGAACATTGTGTTTAGATTGCATCTAGGATATTGCATAATTTACCTAAAGAAATCCAAAATGTATGCACTATCTTCACCTAGGTTCTTTATCTATTATGCCTTGGGTTGGGAGGGATGCCTTTGATTGCTATGAGGGTATTACGTAAACCATGAAAGCATACAATGAATATGCATTGTTCTTATGTGAGTATTGAATGGGGGGCTACCGTGTAAGATGGTGATTGTATGCAATGATTGTTTTGCACAAATGCATGTCTCAGTAGTTTAAGATTTCAACTTAATATTTCAAATGTGCAATTGTACCTAACAATACATATAATTTTAGCAAACAACTAAAGTTCAAAATAAGTAAAAGAACTTCAACAAAATTTTGGAATGATAATGTAATATTCCAACTATTCCTTAAATATTTCATTAAACATGGATTTTGACATTATCTTTTGCAATTTTTCATGCATGCCCAACATACTATGCAAACAAATTTGAAATTAATCTTTTTAAAATTATTGGCATACAACCTTGCATACATACATTCACCCCAAAAAAAAATGTTGCATGAGAAAATATGGGTGGTCCCATGCACCGTGCTACAAAAATGTGCAAGTCCAAAAAATAAAATTAAAAATGGTGAATGTTTATAGACTCTCAGTTTTTAATAAAGGAAAAGGAAGAAATTCTTTATCCAAGCCCTTCTCTTCTTATAACTACTATTACTAGTACCACCACCACCTTGAATCTATCTAAACCCTCCTACTACAATAAGAATAGTAATAATAAAGGTGAAAAAACACATATGAACATAAAACTAAAAAAAAAAAATTGAAAAGCAAGAGAGAAAACTATCAAGAAGGAAAAAGAAAGAGCAAGAAAACAAGCTCACAAGAAAATAAAAACGAAGGACAAGAAAAAGAACCCTTAAAAAAAAAAAATCTCAAGAAGAAAAAAGAAAAGGCAATAAAACAAACTCTCAAGAAGAAAAAAGAAAAGGCAATAAAACAAACTCTCAAGAAGAAAAAAGGAAGAGCAAAAAAAAACAAGAAAAGCTAGAGGGGGCTGAAACAAGAATAGGTAAGAATAAAAAGGTTGGCTAGGAAGGAAAGAAGGGGCATGTAGGAAGGAAGGGGGGTTAGGACTGATTATTGGGATAAAGGGGATGTGGGTAGAAAAACAAAAATTCATACCAAGGGATATGGTCCTAGGGTTGGATTTCATCCCATCCAAAAAAATCCCAATTTTGAGATTTTTTGGATGGTGCACTAGTGAGTGTTGGGCCATTCAGACCCCTTTCTACTATGTAACATTTATTTTCAAATATTTTCACTAACAATTATGGGTTTATGCACTTTAGTTCATCCATGATATGTTTAAACTAGTGTTGTCCAAATCTTGGTTTTAAATATAATGTTTGGTTTTGGTCTTTATTTGTTTTCAATTTTGAAATGAACCTCCAATTTCATTTTAGCTAATTGTATTAATTTGATAAAATCTTTGGTATGATTTTGAAGAGGATTCTTTAAGTTATTGAACATATGATTTGAATATTTTTCAAAAGAATTTTGAAGTTGGGTTCAATTTTGAACTAGATTCGATTCCATCTACTTATTCACAACCCAATGTGTGTTTTTTTCTTGGTGAACATTTTGCTAGTTGATAGCCAACAACGTAAAAGGATGTTCAAATGTTTTCATTTCCATATTTTGCTTTAACCAAAATTGGCTAAATTGTCTTCTATATGATCACAACTTATGCCACATTAGAAAATTGGAAAAAACACCACACTAGACCCAATATCAAAAATTGTGTCCTAACAAAATTTCAAAAATTATGTCTTATTAAAAATTTCTTGTACCACCAAATTAAAAATTGGCAAATGTTTAAAACTATTATTAATTTATTCCTTGAAAATTTGAATTTTATGTAGACAAAAATTGTAGCCTGAATCCAATCCTAGTTTTGGTTGCATAAGAAAAGGTTTGCATTCATGTTTCATAACTATTTTCAATATTAGCCTCGTAGCATGTCTAATTCCTATTTTCACAATACAATAATCTTACAAATATAGTTAAGAAAAATTAGATCAAATGTCAACCCAAAAATTTTAACTAATGAACAATGTTTGAAAAGTCATCCAAATTACAATGCAATTATCACCATACCAAAAACACAAGTTGCACTTGAATTTATTCTACTAGTATTTCTTTCTCCATTGATTCACTTTTCAACAACTGTGAAAAATCAATGTTTGTAGAAAACTTTTTAAATTGTTTCAAGGACTAAAAAATCACCACATTTTGGTTAGAAGGTTCATGTTTGTTAATTTGATGAAATATCATAGGGCGAAGTAATAAACTCTTTATGATGATTAACAACAAAAAATAAAACACATTTTATTTTCTCCCACTTGGCCGTGTACTTGAGGTTAAGGAGCAAAGGAATTAAATTGCACAAAAAGGCAAAGCAATCAAGGCTGCTTGATTGGCGAGAAAAAATATACTTTTATTCATCAAAAACGCGTTCAATTTAGAAATCTAATTATAAGCTATTATGTGTTATGTTTACCATTTACGCAAAAGGAAACGATCTAAAGTTAAAACTACAGATCCATGATATAGATAAATAATTTCGGTTATAAAATAAAATAATATATCATAGGAAAACATAACCAAATGACCTACCTTTATGATGTTTCATTATGGTTTGTGCAATGGGAAGTAATTTCGTTTTTGTTTTAAGTGTGTAACATTTCGTAGGCTACAAACAACGACCATAGGTGGATTTTTTGGAGTATAGCCAAATGGAGACGCTTCGATTTTTTTACCAACAAACAAAGGTTCAAATCCTTTTACTCCAGATTTATGTGATTTTCAACTTTATATATATAAGGTTCCCTCTTATTGTTGCAAACCTTGCGGGTTTTTGATGTACCCATAGGTACTAGAGGAGTTCATAAATTTATTTACATTGGACTTGGCAACATGCATTGCATGAATAGTTGAATCAAAATCAATTGCTTGGGAATTTGGGAAGATAATTTGCATTGATGAATAAAAGTCCCTTGGGTGCGTTGGATAGATGTTTGGAAGGATTAGTAAGTTAAATATAGTGTGAATTTTGGAAAAAAAATAAAATTGCTAGAAGGTTGATATGTTAGGATTTAAGGAGATGATGAAAGGAGAATGTTAGCTAGATGTTAGCAAAATGTGTGGGATTTTTAAAATATTAACAATAAAGGAATTACATTTTCGATTTTGAAAGGAAAGAAAAAATGGGTATTGAATCAAAGATTTTGCCTTGTAGGACACCGGCTGTGTGATTAATAGAATTGCTTGGAAATGTTGGTCAATATTTTTTAAAACTTTTGTTGTGCCATGTAGTTATCACCTTCTTATAATAGACTATTAAGATCATAGTGGATAGAGAGCAGCATCTTTTGCCAGTTATGATGAAAATGTTATCTTCATGTGGATGTAATGAATGAGGTTTAAGAGAGCCATAAAAACATTGACAACTACTTTAGATTGCAAATCAATTGAAAGTAGACAATGTAAACAAAAGCTACAAGAACAAGGTGTTAGAATTGTAAAAGATTTGGATTGGAAAGAATTGGAAAGCTCCACAAGAGGAAAGTGCATGGTAGCATCATTGTAACAACCTTAATACCTTTCCCCAAACTAGTGAATCTTGCTCCATTTGCCTATTGGGGAAAAAGAAAAAAAAGAAAAGATTTCCATTTCTTACAAGGGTTGTGTTGCTCCTTGTTTTTTGTTGACAAAAATCTCATTGACAAACCAACCCTAAAATTCATCTTAAGGGAATAACAAGGTTCTTTGTACAAATTGTGCATTTTAAAATTCCATATTTAACATCCCCTTCAAAATATTATATTGAACTAAGAAGGTAGGTTCAAATGTCAATGGTTATTGTAATTAAGTTAAGCCAATTATGTCTTGTTAGTTTGTTAGTAAGTGCATTAGAATTTTTGTAACCCATATGGGATTGTCCTAGTATTGTGAAGAATCAAGATGACTATTTTAATTTCATGGGGAATCTTGTTGATGAACTTTTAAAAATTCATTTTTTGCTTTGATAAAAAGGAACATTACATGCCTCACATTTGGGCATAAAAGGAATCCATATTCAAATGTTTAAATAATCATGACAAAATGTGGAAACATGTTTGTGATAATATTATTCACATCCACACTTGTCACACATATTTATCATTTAAAAAAACAAAAACCTTAATTGGCTAGTTCTTGATTGTGTGGGATGTTGATATGAAAAAAGTTATATTCAAGTTACAATATTGTGTTGAACACAACTAAGCAAACCCTATTATGGTAGTGTTGAAAATAATGAATAAATGAATGTAATAGCATGAAGTGAATTCAATTGTAACTTTAGATTTGTCATCATTGCTTGATGTAATGATAGAAGGGATGAAATAATGAAAGAAATTTGACCCATATAGCATATGAAAACACTTTACAACATATTCCATACCTTCAATAATTCATCAACCATCAACAAATATTTTTACGTATTGTGGGATACATGAACGTATCTTGGTCCAAAAATTTCCCATGCCTTGAATAAAGTTTGTAGCAATGTTGTGTGGGTATTTGATTTTTAAAAGAACCTTCATGACAAGTTCCCACAAGGTCAATTTCTTTTTAATGATAGGAAATGATTTGTTTAATTTTTTTTTAATGTTAGACAAAACAATAGCAATCAACCCTACCACTTGGGATGATTGTTTTTAAAATAATGAAATTGCTTGCCAAGACGATGTGGCAAATTATGATTGGTTACAAAAGGTGATGAATTAAAAATCCATGGTTTTTATATTGGCCAAAACTATTCATTTTTTGTCAGGACATACTATTTTGTGGTTATGTTACTTATATGTTCAATTTCCTAATATGACATATGTAAAGAGTGGATGATTATTGTAAAATGTTTATATCATTTTGAAAACATTTAAAGTGTAAAAAAATGAAAATATAGCGAAAACACTAATTACAATGCTTTATGATTGTTTTAAAATAATCTATATTCATTATATTCAATTCAAAAGATATTTGTATAATATATTTTTTAAATTTCATATAAAATTTTAAAATATTTTAATACTAATAAAAATAATAACATCAAAACATGAAAAACCAAACATTGGTTACACTTATTATGATTACACCGTTGTATAAAATTGATTTTGAATCTCAATTTGTAAACTTAAAAAACTTCCAAACTTAAAAATCAAACATCATTTCTTACAATCATATACGAATAAATAACAATATTTTTTAATTGGTGATTAAAATCCAAATATTCATTTATTTCAAAATGACATTCAGATTGTCCCTCTAGTTTTGTTCTAAATGAACTTTATAAGTCCTTTACGTTTGATAGATATCTACAATGTATTTTAACATAATTTGGTTAATTTTTGCTAATCAAAATTAATCTATCAAAAATACATTAAAATATTTAAATTTTACCCATTCATATTTTGTACATATCCAAATTTGGCTAAATTGATTTATATGTGATCACCATCTTGACTACTACATCACAAAATTGAAAAATAAAAATATTGATCTTGGCATATTTATAGGCCCATTCTAAGTTTCACAATATTTGACTACTATCATTCATCCAACATATGGTGTATATGCCATTTTATTGTTGTGGGTGGAGATGGTGGAAATGCTCAAATATCAACACTAATAAGTAGCAAGACCTTATAAGGTTGATATGACTTGAAATGAAATAAATACCAACCTTGTAGGAGTAAGAACCTAAAGTAATAACAACTACTTGTACCAATTTTATACCAACTTCACAATTAGGTATTTATATTGTACATATTTGCCTCTTACGACCCAAAATCAGGTTAATATGAAACTTTTGAAAAGTACCCAAACTAGGATTAAATTCAAGTGTTCAAGAATCGATGACACGCAAACATTAGTAGGTTTAGGGTTTCAAACCTACATATATTAAAGAGGTCTGCATATTTGGGTTCTACACTACCAATGCTAATCAATTCACATGAAAACATCATCAACTGTTTTTAGTATTTGACCCTCCAAAAATATTTACCATATTTGAGTTTTAATTACATTGCCCTAAAATAGTTTCATCATTCAATAATCCTTAAAATTAAAAAATTGTTTTTAAAAAAATGAAGTTTATGTGTGAAAAACCATCACAACCATTACATGCTACCATTTGAATAATTTCAATATATATAACAATATCACAATAAATCATTAAAAGTTTTAAATTTAAAATAATGAATTGATTTTTTGTTATTTGTCTTATCAATGTGGAAGCTAACCCTTGGTCTACAATTTTTTTTTTTCCAACCCCATTCATAAAACTAAAATTGGGACTACATATAACTAGTAAACTACTAATGAGAACCCACTTGCATTGATCAAATTATCTAGCCAATTAGAAACCAAAAAAAATTTATTATGTTTATTAAACTTCAATTCTAGGGCTCCTCTAGGACCTTGAAAACTATGCATTTTTTGGTGTGAAAGTAGTTTTTAGTTATAATGTTTTTTTTCAAGTATGCCTGGTTGCCCAATTTGGCTACAAAGTTTAACCACTAATTAGTCCAATTGGCTAAATATTTATGTGAGGTGGAGCTTAGTAAGCAAAAATTTCCAATGGAGGGTGGTTATGATGGCAAGTTTTTTTTTGCAATTGTTTGCAAATTGATGACCATAATAATACTTGTGATTAGAAATGTTAGCAACATAAGGTCTTGCTATGTTGTATATTTTGCTAAAAGGAGAGTGACGAAGGGAATAAATTTGGCTACATAAAACCAATAAACCTCTAATATAATAACATAACTTATGTGATTAAATAAAAAATTCCCAAGAACACATTCATGGTCAAATATAATATTGCATGTAAAGTTTCGATTCCTAACCTTTTGAAGGTCGTTCACAAATTATTAAACCAACAACTTCAACACAAAAAACTAAATAATAAAAAACATCAACAATATTATCATTCAACCTAAATGTTTATGAAGGTAAATTGCATTTCATTTGGCTTGTCAATAACTTGGTATAAAAAGACAACCCATGAATCATGATCATGCATTAGGACCACATATTTAAAGTCTAAATTATGCTACAATATTTAGAAATCCATATTTTTAGCAACCTTGCCCTTCAAAGCCCCCAACTTTTAATTTGCATTGTAGATAAACAACATAGAATTAAACCAAACCAATAATTCCACACCCTTTCATTTGAGAATTGAGACCAAGAAGATAAATTAACAATTTAATAGTTGTTGCAAAGTTGTAATGTGTAACCTTATGAATAAAAAAACAAACTTGAACCTTGCCCTTTCAAGGAGAAATAATTAATAAACATGAATCTTTGTGTCATTTATCAAACAACTTTTTCCTTAATAAACAAGGTAAATAAAATAACATAGGAAGGCCATTCAAATGCTATAAGCATGAATAATTGTGCCCTTCTAGATTATAAACCCCCCCCCTGCCCCCAATTGCGTCGCGCAAGTAACGCTCAACCAGCAGCTGGACCAGGCCATCCTTGACCAGGGCTTGCGAGAAGTGGAGCAGCTGTTGCATGCCCAAGGGGGGAAAACCCTAGAGGATTTTGAATTGCCTATCCCTGCACAACTGGTTGCCCTGGGGGACGTTGATGTATCCGAGGAGCGGGCCAGGTACAATGTGACGCAGCAAGCTCAGCATCTTGCTCGAGATGTGCTTTTGTTAAATCAACACTAACGCTCCATTTACGACAATGTCATTCACACGATCCATGACCCCAGGCCGTTCAACAAAACCTTTTTTGTTGATGGGCTGGGAGGGGCTGGCAAGACTTTCCTCTACGGGTGCCTACTTAGCAGGGTGCGCTCTACTGGTGACATAACGTTGTCAATTGCATCTTCTGGCATTACAGCCCTGCTTTTGGAGGGCGGCTGCACAGCTCACTCACGTTTCAAAATTCCCATAGCAGGCTTTTGTGGCTCCTCTGCTTGCTATGTTCCCTTGAACAGTCCACAAGCGGCCTTGATTCGGGCTGTACGCCTCATTGTGTGGGATGAGGCACCCATGGCCCACAAGCATGTGTTTGAGGCTGTGAACCGCACACTCCAGCATGTTATGGGTGTTGTTGACCTTGCCTTAAAGGACATGCTTTTTGGGGGCAAGGTTGTTGTCATGGGAGGTGATTTTAGGTAGATACTGCCTGTGGTTCCCCAGGGCAAGAAAGGCCAGATTGTGGATGCTAGTCTCAAGAGGTCCACAATCCTTTGGCACCGTGTTAAAGTGTGTCAGCTGCATGAAAACATGCGTGTTCAGAGGCTTTTGGCACAAGGCGGAGCCAACGCCGCGACCGATGCCCAACAACAGCAAGCTTGGGCAGATTACTTGCAACGCATTGGGGAGGGCACAGAACAAGTTTTTCTAAGGTTGGGGAGGAAGTTGTTTTGATCCCAGAATACATGTGCTGCCAAGGTGACACCATTGATAGCTTGGTGGATGAAGTTTACGGCGACCTTAGCCGTTTCACAGACTCGTAATCACGCAACGAGCACATCATTCAGAGGGCCATTTTAACTCCTCTAAACGAGGACTTTGACATCATCAACACTGCCATCATGAATTGGTTTGACTTCACCACACCTGACGACACACCAGCACAACGCCGCACATACCACAACCTTGATTATGTTGTGCAAGGCGAATAGAGAGGGGTTTACCCCACCGAGTTTATAAACTCCCTCAGCATGTCAGGGGTGCCACCCCACACTTTGACCCTGCAAGAAGGATGCTCGGTGATTTTGCTACGGAATATGCCGAACGACCTTGCAAATGGCACTCGGCTTATTGTGGTCAAGCTGATGCAGCACATAATTGATGCTGAGATTGCCACAAGACCGGACAAGGGCAGGCGCATTTTCATTCCCCGCCTTAGCATCATTCCCTCTGACACGGAGAGGATGCCTTTTACTCTCCGCCAGCGGCAGTTCTCGTTGCGACCCGCATTTGCCATGACTATCAACAAGGCCCAGGGGCAGACACTGCAGACAGTGGGGGTGTACCTACCCAAGCCTGTTTTTTGCCACGAGCAGCTTTATGTGGCTTCTTCTCGGTGTGGCTCACGGCGGGGCGTCTGGGTGCTGGTCTAGGGTGGCAAGAAGGCGGCTCTGAATGGGGCCCCTACTGGTGTTTACACCAGTAATGTGGTCTACCGCGAGGTGCTGTAGTGATTTTTTGGGGTCTCCTTTGGACTCCCAGTTTTTTTCAAGGCTTGGGCTTTGGTTTCGTCCAAGGGGATGGGTTGGATTAGATTACATTAGATTAAAATGGGGCTTTTACATATAAAATGACCATGCAGGCTCATCCCAACGACTCATGCATGTACCCGTAACTTTAGATGCAAATGTACCAGGAATGAATGTGATCATCAAGTGAAACATCGCCAATTGTCATCACTGTTACACTTTTGCGTGCCAACCCGGGTTAATTGCGAAAGCTAACCCAGGTTGGCAGTGCATAGAGCTAGGGTATGGATGTAGACGGAGAAGCTCCATCGCTGGCTTCGCTTTCTTGGCGATGGCGATTTCTCAGGGTATTCCATGGGACAAAAGGCACTGCATCAATGTTGTGCCGGCATGGGTTACCACTAGTGGTAACCCGTGCCTGCAAGGCACAGACGGTGGGCCAGCACGAGTGGGCTGGGCAACTATGGCCCACCGTCACACTCAAGGTTTTTTTTTTTTTTTTTGCCCCTCAGTAATAAATAATTAGTGATATCGACGTGTAAATTTGTGAGCCCTTGAAAAGACT
>Ga0116227_10016254_pt1 | contig 10751 bp, 4 predicted proteins | sample S1TSphgellanicum_FD_89693 | JGI IMG/M metagenome (GOLD analysis project Ga0116227, IMG submission 89693) | Host-associated microbial communities from peat moss isolated from Minnesota, USA - S1T2_Fb - Sphagnum magellanicum MG | ecosystem: Host-associated > Plants > Peat moss > Unclassified...
CCCCTCAAAGGGTTGTGAGCTAGGGAGCGTGCTCCGACTCCTCCTTATCCGCTGCTTTCTACTTGGGCTCACATTTGAGCCCTTTAAGGAGTTGGGAGTGCGTCATAAACATTGAATATGTAGAATCCAAAACACTATTATGCATAAAGGTTACACTATACAAAATACCACGAACTAATATCTTAAGGTCATAGATTAAACCAATGGGTTTCCTGATAATTTGATATGCAATTTATAGATTATAGAGGGTTGGTTGAGGTTTAAATAGTCTTAAAGTGGCCCTTAAATTTTTTGTGATTATATTAACTCTAGATTTGCCATCTAAAAACACATCATCAACAAGGTTTTTCCCAATCTATACCTATATGATAACCATATGATGATTTATAGTTACAAATGATATTATAAGGACATGTATCAGTTTTGAAACTAATGGTTTCATGGTTTAAAACTTTTGAGTCAAATATCATCTTAGCTTTAAAGTTATCTTAATGAGTTGACCTAAGTTCTTAATATATTTTGTATCAATAACTTGTTGATTGATATTTTGTAGAATTTGTTTTACAAATTGGACAATATATGGAATAGGTATTGCAAGTTGCATTGAATAGGTAAAAAAATTGGTACCAATGATGGAAGTGAGGTCATGATAGGTAACCCAAGCTAGTTAGTATCAAAATATGTAGGCTGATTTCTTGATTAAATCATTTCTTCATCTTACATTGCTTTGATGGTATTGGTAAACGTTTGATGAAATTGTTCTTTTTCATCCTAGTCAACCAATGGTCGTGCCTTTAGTAGTTCACATTCCTTGAACACGTGTTCTTCTACTACAACATGATTTTGAGTTACCACTACAACAACCATGTTAATTGAAGTGTTATTCAAATGTGATGATTTTTGGACCACAAATTTTGGAGTTTTACTTTGAATTATTACCTGTACAAATAGATGCAAGTTAAGGTGGTTCAAAAGCAATAAAATTTTAGTCCCAAAAGTTCATATTTTAACACTAGAATGGAAAATATAATTAAAAATCAATTTTGAGTGGGCCCTATGTGGTGATTAATCAACTAATGAAGCCCATACGAAAGGTTGCCCATCTAAAAAATTCTTTGGCATACATGTTATCAATTCAATAAAAAATGACCAAGATAAAGACTTTTGAAAATAAGGTTCAAATTTTATCATTCAAAAGGTTCATAATTATTTGTTGGTTAAAGTTATTTGTTGTAATTTTTTTCAATCCATATTTATTTTACCATCATGTATCATATATTGAGACCCTATAAAAAATATTGAAATGAAATCACAATAAAAAATGCATTTGAATGTTAATACATAATCCAAAACATAATCATATGCTCACTTTAAAAGTACATTATTATATGATTGGTGTATGTATATTGAGTTTTACCCCTCGATAAATATTCTTATTCAAGTTGGAAATCTTAATCCATAAATGTTTTTTTCAAATTGATGATTTTACAATGCATTTGTGGCATTTTAATAGAGTACATTTTGCAAAAAGTCCAAAAAGGGACAAAAAATGAGCCACCATAGATTGCAACTACCCATACTTTAAATCTCTTTGGGCAATCCACAAATTCGTGGTCCATCTGGTTATAGAACATGCATGTATACTTAATTGGTACCCATACCAATTTGATTGGCTAAACTATTATTCTTGCCACAAAAATTGAAGAAGTTTTTGGTATTTTTAAATTTTTGGCCCAACAAGTTTATGTACCATGGCTTTACATATTGTAATTTGTACAATATCGATTACTACGATTAGAATCTATAGTGTGATTGAACTCCATTATGTTTGTTTGAATTTCCAAAAAAAGAATTGTAAAATTTAGGCCCACTTTCTTCACAAATCACATCTTCCTTGTGCTCAATTAAAGTTTTTCGCTTTATTCTAGGTATTGAAAGTTAGATGTATGGATGTAGTCCAACTTTAAAGATAATAGTGATGTATGTATCGGTGGCTTTGATTTATAAGCAATTAGTTAATTTAAGAATTTGTTCATAACAAACTTTGACACGCTCCAACTTCTCTTCCTATTTGATAGTCTTTAACTTCAGACATATTTGCTTATCATTCTTTTCCATTTCATAACGTTTACAAAAAGCTTGTTCCAATTCTACAAAAATATAATTGGGATGATCATGTAGAATTTTTTTCCCCATTCAAATATACTATCACAAAAAGTAAAGCCCAATAGATTAATGATGTCCTCATTAACTATTTCTCCATTAGCTTTGATAGCTTTCTTGAATACTCGAATATGAACATCAAGATTTGTATCCTTGACATAAGTTGGATATACTAAATGCTTCCTTGTAGGTCTTATTAGTGTAACAAATTGTGGGTACCATGATGGCATGAATGTACTTTAACCTGGATTAAGTGTAGACCATCTTCCATTAGGTGGTTCTTGTGGGATAGTTCTACCTCTTGCATTCAGTGGTGGTGAAATTGGTTGGCTATTTCATCCATCACCACTCCAACTATAACTTTCACTGATCTTTGCTATGTCATGGTCAATATTTATGTGTTGATTGAAACATGTATAATCACAGGTATTTGGGTGGTTGGTATTGATGGACATATACCTTTCATCATGGAACACATCATCGGATTCCAAATGGGCATTGGTAAAGTCGTTATCATGTTTGTGTGTTTACTGACATCATTGATGTTCCCATTGGAAAAACATATGGGTTTGATCTAGACCAATATGGAGGTACAACAATAAAAAATTGTTGTTCAATCCTTGTTATTGTCCTCAAGCGCTTTTCAACTCTTGGATTTACTATTGATAGATCAGTAGAATTCATAATCATTAATGCTCAAAAATTCTGTAATTGTGGTTGATTTAGTGAATTTGATGTCACATAACTCCTTTGGGTATTTTGAACATAACTCCACAAATCATCAATCATTTGATATTGAACTTCAAATGAAATGAATGAACAATTGTGAATAATATGTGCATTCATATCACACAATTTACAAGCAAATCCATTTGTTTGCATTGATACAACTTGTGGAATATCTAGTGTCCTCCTTTAGACCCGTGCTACACATTTTATGCAACATTACCTTATTGATCTTGGTTTGCATGCACGTTCATTGATACAACCGATCCATTACCATTATTGTGATGTTGATTCATGGTTTGCATATTGATACCTTTGTTCAAGGTTTTTGGTCCATTTTCTTGAAAGTCTATGGTACTATTTGTTTGAACCAAATTTGATACTGGATTGATGAACTGCCTTGATATGTCATTCGTGATTGGATCTTGTGATCTAGTCTTGGTAACATCTTCTATATTAAGAAGATCTTCCGATGAATTCGACATATTTCCAACACCTCCAAATGTTTGCTATAGGTTATATATTTTTCCTTGCTTTGCAACTTCATTCAAATTCATCCTTTCTTTAGTATTAATTTTGTTTGCTTGTGAATAAGAGCCTACTTCCTTGGTGATCCCATCAATAAGTACCGTTCTCAATGTATATATATTCCCCTTACATATTAGATTATTACCTGACTCAATACTTTCTTCAGATCCTTTTTACTAAGACAAATTATCAAAATTATTTCACACATGATTCAAAAACAATTGAACAACCGATCTAAAACTAGAAATTCTTCCTTAGCATGGTCACCAAAAATGAAAATGTCAAATTTTATGCTTCAATTCCTCTCAAGTTCTTCAAATCCAAAGAATTTCTATAAATTCTTTTTTGATTTGTAGTATACAATCTATATGGCTCTAAATCAAAGGAAACTGAAAAACTTCAGAAAAATTTAATTTGCTTCAATAATAATAATAACAATAATAATAATAAACCTTTGTTATAATCATTTATCTCCAAATACCTGATCATATGTACTTATATACAAGAATAAAGATAAAAAATGATAACCAATAACAAACCAGTAAAAACATAACCAATAAAGTTATTCAAAATTGTAACATCCATGTACAACTATAGATCCAATAGCCCTAAATGACAACTACATATCACAAACTAAATAACATTTAGGTGCCTTCCAAATACACTTAAAAAATATCATGTTCTGATATAACTATATTTTGAAACTTTGGGGAATTGGGGATTGGATCTTGTGGATTTTTTCACTTTACATTTGGGATACAACTTTGGGCAGGTCAATTTTTTTCTTGGTCAGGTCTGGGGGAGGCTATTAGTGTGTTTCATGTGCTTTATGAAACACACTAATAGCCTACCCCAGATTATTATTACCATGTTCACCATGGTAGTATTCACATTTGGTGTGCACACTAAATTGTGGTATTTATTCTTCATGCATTAAAAAAACGAAAATTGGCACCATGAAATTCCAAAATCAGAAGTGAGGAGGGGTACTTGTGGAAAGGGTTAATTATTTCTTAAGTAGAGTTGAACATTTGTTGTAGGAGAGGTGCTTACCACAACCCTAAAATAAAACCCTAAACCCTAAACCCTAAACCCCGACAAGAAAAAAGGAAAAACAGAACTTGGGGTTATTAACAAAATCAAATCCCTGCACAACATTGGTCAAGTCCTTTTACCCAAAGAAAACATTACAATGCTCATAGTTTGGAAAATGAGATGCTGAGCTGCTGATGCTTGGAAAGATCCAACGTGCAGCCATGACACAACCAAATTTATCCAATGGAGAAAGTGTGAATTGCATCAAGAAATTGGACATGTACAACACAACAGACCAGGAGACTTGAAGCATGTGTGTCGGAGTTTGTGATTTGAAAATGTGTAGAGGAAATGCACACAACAAATTCAAGTAGATTTGCTGCACATTAAGGGTCATGGGACCGTGGCAGATTAATTACGTCATTTTTCTTGACCACATTTTTATATGATATTAGCTTCTGTTGATGATCATGCACTCGGTAATAGTTGCAAAAATATCTATTGAACATGAGATTTCTTTGAAATTATTGAATCTACCATCTCAGACCTTTACTGTCATGGAATGGCCTCATCCTTGCCCATTATGTGTTGGGTGCATTTTCTAGCTTGCCGTTATTGTTTAGCTTGCCCATAAGGTTTAGCTGTGGCAGCCTCATCATATTGCCTAACTCTTCACCTCCAGACCGCAATTCAAGCACTATACATAGAAATCAATTGTTTCAAGAATTAGGGAAACAAAACTACACAATAACAGACATCCAAGTGTAACACATTCTGTTAGTTGTTTAGGCCCAAGGGAAAAACAAACATGTAAAGAATGAGTGAGTGTGATCATGACCTTATGAATGTCACTCAAGAAGTATCAGACCATCACCTTCATCATAAATGGGAGTGACTAGTTGTCATTACTGGCTAATGGGAACTGAAAAATTCCTAATGGCTACTGGTGGGACATGTAGATGAGTGCATATCATAATTTGTTGAAAATTTCAAGCAAACAATTATACAAAAATCTGCATCATAAGTTTTTTGCATTTTTGTGCATTTCCAGAATCTGCAATAGGAAAACTTCAGTCATGATGTTGGCTCAAAAAGCATAGCTAAATTAATCAAAGTAAATAGTTTACTCATTCAAACTCCAATGGGTTTGTGAGGGTCAACTTCACTGCATTTGAGCTAAACAAGCCTAATGGCTAAAGAGACCTCCATGAAAGGTTACATGTTTTGTGTTTGATTTGATCTCATCCACTTGCCTCATCCTTTATTTCAGGTGAGGTCCTTGGATGAGGGGATTACCAGAATCCGGTCTGCACTTATTTGTAATGCTCAAGCTTCCAAGGGCCTTACCCTATATAGAATGTCTGAAGAAGAAGAAACAAGAGATGGTAGAGTTCTTTCTACTTAAACGTGCTTTGGAATCACCCAACAAAACCTAACCTTGGTATAATCTAGAGCCACAACTATGAAGGTTTGTTGCATGGAGATCCAAAGAGATGCAAACAAACAAGAGATAAAACAAGAGAAGCAGAATTGCTAACAAGACACAAAAATTGACCAAGACAAGAGATAATGTACAAAAGAACCTGAAGTTTTTTGCCTGAAGAATTCCCAAAGTAAGAAGAGCAAATTGAATTTTGTTCATATGTGGCAAAAATGTGTGATGAATTAACAGATTGACATTATGTACCCATGCACAGCAGTGAACAATAAGTCCTCTACATGAAAACTCCTACATACTAATCCAGTAGAAAGAAGAGCAATCCATACTACCTGCAAATGGTATGAGGGGAGGTGCAAGCTTGGATCATTGCAGTGAGGAAGGGTGATGGATACCTTGGCCCAAGTGCTCAAATTAAAAACTACCAACCCCAAGTTTCTTGTTACACTACAAAAGAAGCTCTAAACATCAGCCCCTCATCAAAACTGAAAAACTAAAAAATGGGTGTTTGAGGAGAAAACCTTGAGTGCTCTCCAAAAATATTGGATGCTGGTGAGGCCATGTTGCTATGTCTGTATTTGACATCTAACAAGATCTTCAGACCTGAAGTTTGTTTGCATGCAATGTGAGCTCTTCTTACTAATGTCCCTTGGTTACAAGCTTAACTTACAAGCTTTAGTGTGTTTGTTCATTGCACCACTCCCCTTACTAGTTGTCACTATGACCCATCTCCTCACTTTCAGAATCCTGCCTTGCATGTTTGTTTGAAATAGGACAATATACTCAGAAGCACAAGGTAGTCAAGGACGAGGTGCAAGGTAAAAATATAGTTGGTACTTTTGATGAGGAAGACAATTTGATCCTTCTACTCCATCAAATTGCAACTGGTGACAATAGACACCGTCTATGACCAACAAAGAATTAGTTGGGTGTTTTTGCTGGTGGCATGAAGGAGAGAGAGATGGCTTTGTTTCTTGTCTGGTGTTGGTGGAAGTACAACTTGTCTTTTCTTCATTTTATGCAGTCTCAAACTTGATGATGGCAACAATGGTGTCTTTACTAATTCCATCTTTTTGTATATGGTTTGCTAATTCCATGTTTTTTCATATGGTTTGCAAAGCCTAGTTATTTCCTGGGCAAATCCAAAAGTGCCCAACAAATTCTGTGGTTGGTTTCCAGAGACTATAGGCTGCACCTTCATATATGGTTCAGTAGCAGCATGCAAACATGTTGTCAATATAGTCTCACAATGTGATTTGTGTTTGAAATGTAAAGATGTACAAGAAATTTTCAAGTGTATTTGAAGATGACCTTATAGAGTGGAAAACTATGGTTTCATCAAGGATGGATGCAAATTATGAACCACTGAGGTTCAATGCCTGGAGATGGTAAATATAGTTTGTACTAATTCTAGTGTCAAGGGCATTAAGTTGGAGATTGGGTCTCGGTAATGTGATGTGCTGTAATGTTCAAAGCAGAAGTGTAATAGGTTTGGGTGTGGAACTCAAGAAAAATGTCAAGATTCATGAGAGCATGTGGTTTATTGCTGATCGGAGAAGAAGCAACATTAGAAATTTCGGTGTACATTGTATGAGAGATCTATGTCAAATGCCATTTTCAATAACCTAAAAGTTTTGTCCAAAGAGATCTCTAATCTTGATAGATTTACAAATTGACTTTAGTTGGACTCATTTTATCATCATCCTTCATATGCCAAATCTGATTCTCAATGTAATTGAGGTGTTGAAAGGATTACAAAATATCAATCCAAGAGTAAACTCTCCAAGTTGTTTATCCATGCAATGTATTAGTGTATTGTCATGTGGGAAGGTAGATAGATACACATTGCCCTTAATTTTTGGCCACACCAATACCAAGACTAGGTTGGTATGAAATTTTGTTCATTGGTTTGACAAAATGGCTTCAAATGACAAAATGTACACAAAAGTTTTTTGTAGATGCCCAAAGCTATAAAACGTATTCCTTCCACACCAACCATTTCACATCACACCAACCCAATGTTTCAATATATACCCATTAGGAGGCTAATTTGAATACTCAAAGTTGTAAATTGGCCTTTACAAGACTAATCCATATAGGTTCTTCCACATATGAATAACATTTGAGTAGGGGTGCTAACCACAATTGAGAAGGTACTTGAAATGAAAGCAATAGTCCTTTAGGGTCTAGGGTTTAGGAAAATACGTACATAAAAAGGTGGGATACGACGTGTTAAAAAATTTAAGTCCAAAACTAGGCTTTTTAATTTCCTTTGTCTAATTTAGTACATTGGGTTAGATGAAGGGCACCTTTTTGAAAGCATTGTATCCACTATGTTTCCATGAAATGTGACTTTGTTCCGTGCATATTCCAACACAAATTCATTGACTTCCTTCACACTTTTGAACACATGTGATGTCTTGAAGTTCCTGAACCAAAAACCATCCAGCAATTTCATTAGCACTTTCAATAAGAAAATTGCGATTTTTTTAGTCTTGAATTTCTTCAATTCCTTGTTTGAATTTTGAAACATATTAGTTTTAAGCTTAAAAACAAGCAATTTGGAATCCATTTTTGTTTTTGCCATTTTTCGCCATAGTTTTACAAATTTGTAAAACAAAGGAAATATACGAATGTCATCCATGTTCCTAGACCAAATTTGCATAACAATTTACTCATTGTACTCACATTAAGCTTTATTTTACAAACTAGAGAACTTTCAAACCAATGGCATAATATATATATATATATATATATGGCAATGATATGCATACTTGGGAATGTAGATCAAGGTTTTCATTGGATAACAATATGAACATGTTAAAGGGAAAATAGGTTTGAAATTATGAACATTCCAAATGAAATACATATGTTATGGCAACTAACAAGACCTATCAAGCCCATTCCAAGTACATATTGCCCTATGACATATAGAGGTGACTATTCTAGAATTGACACTACTAACATTACAAGAAGTAAAACGTGCCAATTTTACATGTACAAAAATGTTTGTTTTGAAACTTTCACACAATATCTCATTTCTTGAGGGATACATTTTCCTAGACAATATGTAAACATCACAATTTGGGTATTCTACAAATTTAACACAAATATCCCATTACTATAACATTCATATTATCACCAAGGAATGTTCCACTACTGAACTTGAAATTTATCAAGACACAAAAATACACACACACACACGCACACACTTTTACTTAAAAGGTTTCCATTATAAAGAATCACATGTTTGTAAAAATTAACTTGATTTACAACAAAATGAAGTTGCTTATCTTTTTGTTATTCAATTTGGGTATCAATATTATCCTCTCGATCCTCTAGCTTTATTTTAAATGGCTTTGTAATCTCCTATTGTATTCAATGCTAGAAATAACCTATGATGAAATTATAATCATACAACCTACTTTTACCTAAACAAAGTAAACTTGTAGTTACAATATATCTTTTTATTTCTATGAAAAGATTCATAAATGTCTTTTGAATGTAAATCCATGTTTTCATTTGGGATTAACACATTTAACAAAAAAATTATTCTATCAATGTCTTACAACACCATTAACCTTCCACATCCCTTCAAAATGTCTTCAATTGAATCAGTTTATTTAGCCCAATTGCTTTTAATCAATCACTTAAAAATAAAAACCATGATCAAATTTGGTCCAATCCAATCAACTTATGCAACCTAGTTACTTTTAATTGGTTGCATGAAAAAAATTCCAACGACCATGATAAAATCTAATTGGTATTAAACAACCTACGTTAAATGAAATCACTTTCCAATCGAAAAATAATTCAAATATAATTGGATTAACAATCAAAACATGAATGTATGATAGTCCACATTTGATATTTTTGTCAACAAACCTCCTATACAAATTGAAAATGGATTACAAATAGGTTGATATGGTTGATGTAACTAGTCCCTATTATTATTTGTTGTCATCAACTTTTTTGGTACAAAATTGCAAAAAATTATTAGAAATTCATGTTGTTTACAATTGTGAATTAGTTGTGACATAGTTGTAATGCCTAGTCACAAAATTGACAAATTTGGTGTAGTGATTTGCATTGAATTGAATTGAATTCAAGTTTTTAATTTGATTTTAAATTCATAAATTGAACGTAATTCCAATTATTAATTTGAATTTAAATTATTGGATTTGATTGAGTCCAAATTGAATTGAATTGAATTCAAATTTTCTTGAAGAAAAATGGGATGCAAATTATAGTTGACAAGGTATTGAAATTTGTTCATGACTATAGTTCAAAACAAAATCTTTGAAAAGGCACAAAGCTGAAAAAAAAAATCTTTTTGTTCCTCTTTATTTGGGAATTGGCTAAACATATTATAATTTGGAATTGTCCAAAGGACAACATTTGGAACTTAAAATTGTCCTACCTAAACTAGTCCCAATGAAATTTTTTGTCACAGATTTTAGGGGCATTTCTAGGAAGCCCAAACATTAACATAAGTAGAAAAACCTGTAAGAACAAAGAATATATATTTTTATTTAAAAAAAATAAATCTAGGCAAATAAGACATTCTTATTGCCAAGAAAAGAACAAAATTAGCCATTGAGCTATACTAACCATTTGGCCTCACCCCAAGGGCTCTAGGCTAACAACAAATTCAATTAACAATCCTAGCCTTGGGACATTGGAAATTCCAATAGACTTTCTTATCCAATCTTAGACACATAATATGATTAGGCCCCACAATACCATAGACATTTTAGATTTGACAACATTTAATAGCAATGAGAAAAACTAGATCACATCACATAGCCCACAATTCTTAGAATTTTGTTACAAGGTAAGACATAACAAACAAAAATGCCTA
>Ga0116227_10016256_pt1 | contig 10749 bp, 9 predicted proteins | sample S1TSphgellanicum_FD_89693 | JGI IMG/M metagenome (GOLD analysis project Ga0116227, IMG submission 89693) | Host-associated microbial communities from peat moss isolated from Minnesota, USA - S1T2_Fb - Sphagnum magellanicum MG | ecosystem: Host-associated > Plants > Peat moss > Unclassified...
AACTGAAAAAAAAAAAGAAAAAGAAAAAAGGCTGCCCTGTGTAGTCCAAATTACCAAAAAAAAAAAAAAAAAAAAAAAAAAAAAAAAAAAAAAAAAAACTAGATTTTTAGCTTTAAAAGTGAATATAAACCACACAAAATACAAAAAAAAACTCAGTCTTCATCCTTGATTGGAAGGGTCCACATGCTTGTATTGGAGTATGCAAGCCTTTCAAGAAACATATAATTGACAATGTTCACATTCAATTCATTCATGTTCACAAAATATGTGGTTTACTCCTTGCCCATACAAGTGTTTTGTCCATTTTTTAAATTTGAAAGTTTACTATTATCTCAATAAAAAAAAAATTCTGTATATTTTACATCTTGTGACAAGTTCACATTAATATCTCCAAACTTCCAATCACAATAAGCATCACATTGAACTCCAAACTCCTATTTTAATTGCACATAATGCTCATGCCATTCATGCATTTGTAGATGATGCTTTTGAAGCTAACTAGTTTTTCCTTAAACCAATTCCAGAACCTTGACAAACATTGATTTCACATTCAACACCATTTTCAATACAATAGGATGTGGAAAATCAAGGTTGTTCGTGCAAGCACAAGTTTCTGCGTTGGCAGCTTGGAAAGGATTTAAATTTGAGCAAACTTAGAATTTCCAAACCAATATCATTTTTCTAGAACCTTGGTCCCTGTATTTCAAACTTGATTTTGTGCATAAGACCATCTCCAGTAGTGCTCAGTGTGTGATCCTGCACACTAAAATTGGATGAAGAAAAGTCATAATATGCCGGTTTGGCTTAGGAAAATGGTTTTGGCTATGTATAATTGCACAGTTTGCTGTGACTAGTAAAGGCCGTGGTGTCAGTTAGCACCTGTAGAAAAAGAGTGTAATAAATGTGATCTGACTGCTGCTCAGTGTTTTCTTCATAATGATTTGTCCAGGTGGTTTGCTATCAATAGTTCACCACTATTTGGTGTTCCATTTTCAATTTCCTGGGTGGGGTTGCAAGAAAGTAAATTACTAAACTTGGACATGAAAAACTTTTTTGTAGGGTCACATACTGAGCACTGCCAGAGATGCTTTTAAGACACAAACAAGGCGCTGGTTGGTTTGTCATGTCAGTAGGAGTTAGGGTGAGTACTTGTTGGATGGTGAACTTAAAGTGGAAACCTCCAACTGATTGATTAGTACTTGATGTTAAAACCTAATTCTGCGCACCAAATAAGTTTATCTTAAAAATAATTCATATGTCAAAAGACCATTAAAGTTACAGAACCAATAATGATTATTCATAGATGACCCTAACAAACCCCAAGTTACTTCCTAATTGGAACATACACCTTGCTACACATGACACGTCGTGTACTGTGACAACACTAGAGACAAAAAGATGCACAACACACTGGATAAATCAATCAAACTATCTATCAGACCAAAAAGTCAAAAAAATGTCAATTGACAAAGAACAATGTATGAAAGTAACAAAGATAGCAACAAACCATCATTCAATCAAAACCTCCCTACACATTCTCTTTCACATATAGTTAACTCAATTAAAAAAACCACAAAATCTAATAGTATTTTGTACCTTCACACAACATATTGACACAATGCAGTTTACAATATGCCAAAGACAGGTTTATTAGGCTCCTTAAATCAATGTCTTGTTATGGAGGTACAAGGAGGCCATATGAAACCCAAAAGGTTATATGAGTGTTGTACTAAAGGGTTAGGCTACAATTTCAACTTTCCTTCTAGAATTTGATAGACTTTCCCTCAATGGGTCTAGAACTTCTCATCTAGATGCATGCACTTAGATTGAACATGCCCATCCACCATATGCAAATATTGTACTCCAGACACCACTCACAGATTGGGACGAGTTCTTCTGCCCAAAATTGTACACCAATTCAAGTCTCTTCCCTTTGGACACAGCCAAAAGCAAAAGCTTGATGTGTAATAATCTACAAAGAGGTGAGTTGAGAAACAACCAATCAGCTCGTCAACATGTGATGGCAAACAAAATCATTAGAAATGATGAAAGGATGAACTTAACCTGCTTTACTTACCAGTTTTACCTAGCCGCCTTCGCTATGTTGGCCACAAAGTGTAGGACTTTGGGCAAGCAATATGGGATAAAATGTGAGACACCATTGAGAACATCAAATGAGAACATTGGTCAAAACAATATATGGTGTAGATTTAAGGAAAAACTGTGGGGGATACATAGGGAACTGATAGAACCAATAAGAAAACAGAGATTTGTGAAGAACAGGATGGGAACACCACTAAAGATTGTTGGGAACATGTGAGAGGGAAATTAATAAAGCCCTAAACCCAAAATGAAAATCTTCAAGTTTCCCCTTTCCCCCACCCTGAAAAGGAAAAAAAGCCAGGCTTGATTCTACTCATACTACAGGCTCACCTCATTGGCTGCTGAGAAAGAGAGACACTGAGAAAGAAAGTCATTCAAGCCAGTTTTCTAAGTTTGATTTAAATTAGAAGTTTTAAAAACATTTCTCAAAAAATTGATCAAATCAATAAAAAATTCTAGGCCATCACAATTTCTCTTTCCTCAGTCAAATTACTCCTAAAATTGGAATTATTAGACAATAAACAAATTTCATCTGAAATGTATCTTGAACTGAATTTCAGCGCAGAAAAGTGTTAAGACACTCAGGAGCATATGGAGGAGTGTCATGAGTTTTATTACCAGAAATTTCAGGCTTGTTCATGCATGTACTTGGATCTTTTTTCTTCACCAGATGCCATGCTTGATTATTCAAACCAGCATAGAACTTACAATCTCACAAATAAAACACATGAGAGCAAGTTAGTGCAGTTGTCAATAGTAAGTCAAAATAGCATATATATACATACACCCCTCTCCAATCAACAGCAAATTTCAATTGCATTTTTATGGGTTGTGAAACACAGTTGCTTGATAACTGATATTCGGTCAAGATGACACATACTAGATATTATTTAGAACATTTGGAGATACAAATACCTTTAATGCCATTGAAGCTTGACCACCTCTTTTCCATGGGAGCACAAGTGCTGCACCATGATTCCTGTCCTAACAAGACTCTCTTGCAAGCCTCCTCCAACCTTCAAATAGCCCTCATGAAACTCGCCCACAAGGGGTATCCACAGATCCTGAAGCTCATGTATGAAAAAAAAACCTTAACCCTAAGTTTCTACTGCATTTGGTCTTTCCTCTGCCTAGATCACATCTACATCTATTGGATACTAGAAGGGTATGGCTTGCTAGTAATCAACAGAAAAACAAATCTGCCCATACAAAGGAATTTCACTTACCACACAACACCAACATAGACTTCCATATTATACAGTGACTCTCATGCCAAGCTCATAGAAAGAAGGATCCAAGAGACATTGAAAAGCCTGCTTGCTTATCAGCAGATGAAAAGATAGGTGATGCACAAAAAAAAACCCATGAGAAGCTGAACCAATTCAGTTGCAGAAGAGTTGGGGGGAAATAACATATTCAAAGGCAAAAGGTCACTAAGGAAACTGGCCAGTCATTCTCAAATGCTCTAGTGTGCGGGCGAGACCAAATGTTGAAGCTGCTGCATTTCCAGCTCGGAAACCGTCACCATAGACAGGTGATGCATCAGTCTCAATCTGGTGCAGGAAGAACTCACCCAATCGTGCACTAGTTGATGATGATGATGAGGAGGACCAACCTTTTTTCCGCATTTTGTCAAGTTCCTCTCTTAGCCATATGTACGACATTACTTGACATATGCCTTCCTCAATGCTGTTATCAAGACTTGGAAAGGTACCTGTAAACAAAGTGCAAATTGCCTTCAAATCAAATGCAAAGAAACTAAGTTTTAGCATACTCTTCAGGCCCAACTATGCATTGGTCCATGTACCTCATCTGGACATCAAGTTGTGGTCCATCCCTATGTCCATCTCTAATGCTAGTTATAAAGGTCCCTGATACTAGAGATAATTTTGGAAGCACACAGGTGTTAGTGACTGAAAGAGAAGGGAAACATTGAGATGAGACCAATTCAAACTGCATTAATGTAGAAATTGAGGGTGCAAGGAGCCAGTCTGTACCTTTGAGACGGAGCCATGCATGCATGAGCTCATGAGCAAGAATGGATCCAGTGAGCAACCTACAATTCCCATGCCCATGCCCATGCTCAGCCTTATACACCACCTTCACAGTAGACTACTGATGTGGAAGATCAACTACCTACAATTTCTTAGTTTTGAGAGAACTGAAAGTGCATGAAAGTGGGGTGAATGGGCAGATGTAGGTCACCTTGGTAATCCGTAAAGAACAAGTATTGCAGTGACCTCACAGTGTCGAATCAACTTTTTTGACTCAGTCTCAAAATAACCACCACCCTTCTCAGAGACCTAGTTAAAACCAACACATGTCGTATCAGTCTCCTGCGTACTGAGAGAGTTTTTTAGCTTCATCTTCAAGAAATTACACTGGCAATTACAGAATGTTACCTTACCCCCAGAATCTCTTAGATCAAAGCTTTGGTGACAAAATGCACAGATTTAAAGCAAACTTGAACAATAAAGCTAACTGACAGCAAATTCATGAAATTGAACATGCTCTAAGGCCATCAACAATAGAGGAGAAGCAAGGTAGCATACAGTAGTGATGGTTTGCTCCTCTGAAAGGCAAAGTCCTCTGGTTTCTGATGTATGGATGTGTCCCTGATGACATATCAACCACCAACTTTTGACTCAGAACACACCCAATTACACAGGTGGGGGTCATGGTCTCATAGATACATGCCAGACCTTCGGTGGGAAATGCTTTCACCAGCTGGAGGACAAGTCTAACCATGTGCTATAGGATGTACTTGTTACCCAATAGCAAACCATGCATGTGAATCATTCTGATAGAACACAAACCCAAAGGACTTGGAAGGAATTTCATGATTCTGGAGAAAACATTACACAACTTAGTACTACATCACAAGTATCTGGCTCCAGTTTCACGGCACACACAGTAAGTGCAAGACTTACATCCTTCTCAACATAAAGTGCACTGTTGAGAGCTGACCGCTCCACCAAGAGCATGGGGATCTCTTGAGTGATTGGCATCCCTAAGTGCTTGTAGAATTTGAGTATCTCCCGGAAGAGGGACTGACATCCCTTGGTGTCCATCACTGCTGACTCCTGGCATTCAGAGCACAACCTTCGACCATCTTCCAGCTTCTCATACTGTATTCCTGCAGGCTGCTCCACAAGAACAGCATGTATGCTAATCAAAACACAACAATGATGCATATTAGACAAATCATGAAAGTACTTGACATGCACGGCCAACACACTCCCCCTCACTGTCTCCCTCTACCTCTGCATGTCTCTGTTTTCTCCATCCACTGTGGAGGCAGGGTCTGTGGACAACACAAAGCTACTGGCAACAAACAATGTCTTACTAAGTACAGTCTTTCTCTGCCTCAGAAGGACTTCTTCTGATACTCAAGCCTTAGCTCAAGGTGGAGAATGGACAAGTCAGTGGAGTGAAAAAATCACAAAGGACTTAACCAGGTAGGAAACTTCCATAAACTTGTTTCAATTTAGGGTGGAGAGTTCAGGGATGACTTTGATCGTACTAGACTGAAATTTGGACTTTTTGTGGCTTGTCTGCCTCCAAATGCTAAGACATGCAGGAGGGAATGCAGATTTTCAATGCTCAATTTGTGGTGCCCAAGAGACCAATCTTCATTACTCTTGACCCATCAAACTGTTCATAGGGCATATGACCAGAAGGCTGAGGCAAGCAATCTCATGTTTACATATTTGATCATAACTCAAATCAGAGGAAGTTGAAGCAAGACTACAGAAGGAAGAGGTTGGAAATTTTGATCTTGATCTTGCTTTCTGCTATGGGATACAACTCAACAATGGTGTAGCATCACAATTGCTGCAAGATGAGTGTGCACTGGTAATTACTGGTAATCAAGAACAAAGTTAGCACTGAGGATTTGAGACCTTTACATGCACTAGAATCTACACCAAAATGTTTTGGCAACAGCATGTCACAGGGGAGACTGCATACCTCAATGCGATCACAGCTGCAGCAGCGTTTTGCACCATCTTTCTCATGAGAGGGGCAATACTTCTGGTTCCAGTATGGATGTGATCGGTACTCTATAAGCCCTTGAGCATTTGCAGGAATCTAAATGCACATGATTCATGAGCATCCAGTTAGAGTTATAACCTTATGCATCAAATAATCAAGTGGAAGATCATCCCAGCCATTGAAGGGTTGATTAGCTAAGAGGAGTGGAAAAATGCAAGTGACTTATCAAATCCCAACTTCAAATCAATGAAAATGCTTCAGTCTTGGGCTGGACTCTCAATTGGGTTATGAAAAAAATTGCAGTTTTACACACTAAGAAAAGAAGGGTGGACATACATATTCATGACAAATTTCACACTTGGGATGAAAGACCTCCTTGTAGCAGTTTCGATGATATGGCGCACTTCCCTGAACAGAGAACTGTCCTCCAAACCAATGAACACAACATTGTGTGAGCAACCAAGAACAGATGAACAGAAACCTTTGCAACACGAGGAATCCACGACCAGAAAGTTGTCCAACAATCATTCTTTTCCACAAAAGCCCTGATGAAAGAGAGAAAGATACATTCTTGTTACTTCTTAGAAGTCACTCATTGCACCTTGAGCCAATTTCCTCCTGAACTAGTGAAAAGGCTGGTCAATTCAACCACCTGGAGCAAAGAAATTACCTCACGGTCTGATATGGGAACATTGCAATGCCGGCATTTGAAGCAAGAAGGGTGCCAGTTTTGGCCCAGACAGGTTAAAAATCGCCCAAATCCAAGTGTGCGGTGACAGCCAGCACAAGTTGACATTCCAGCCGATCTAACAATCCAGCAGAACCCATGTCATCCTGTCTGCAAAGGACTCACTCCAGGGGCAATGAAACCATTGAGCACAAAAATGAAGATGAAGAGAAGCCTAACCTTGGTGCAGGGGCCATAATTGATTGGAATGGAGCAATGGATGGCATCCCATATGGAGCTGGGTATTGAAGGCTTAATGTTTCTTGCATTGCCTTGGATAACTCCTCTACTTCTGATTCCTCATCATCTTCTGAAAAGTTCAAAGATGGAACAAACTGAGATGCTACAAATTCACTTCAAATTCTTAAAAGAGTTTCACTACTATACAAAACTTGTCATCAGCAGTCAATGGTCTGATTGGATTGTCTTCATTCAATATGATCAAATGTTACAGTCCCACTCCAATTGTGCAGAGGGATAGGAACAGTAATTTCCTGACTGTGAGATCAATTTAGTTCTGCAGACATTTCACTTTGCTACCTAGTTGCAAGATGCTTGAACAAACACACAGACAATATTCAACTGCATATGGAATAGGAAAAAGCATTCAAAGCATCAGTGCGACTATACGAAGCATGCAGCAGCTCCTGCCATTGATAAGCCACTTTTGTCAATGCAGCTCACATTCTTCGAAATCTGGCAAAGATTCTTCATTGAGAAGAAGGTATCTCATTTGCAAATCCCAAGTCTGCTGAACCTTTTAGTGTGCATTATGTTTGCAGCAGGCTATGCATGCACTGGTCTGTTTAAAACTCAGTTAAAATTGCATGCTTAGGATAAGTTACAGAAAACTGCTGCTCAACTGTGTAAGAGAAGTATCAATTTTCCATTTCCCTCTGGTCGTGTTTTGTACACAACACACATGGTCGCCAAACCTTTAACTTGACAATCAAGCAGAGAGTTTACCAGTCTCAGCATCAGAGGTTGCCACAGGGGCATTTTTGGCAGTCTGTCTCTTGTTGTAGCCTGAGTATGAGGAACCTGCACTGTCATAGCTTGGGTATCCAGTGTTCTGATGTGTGTAGCTGCTGCCTCCATCATGGCTCGGGTATCCAGTGTTCGGATGTGTGTAACTGCTGCCTCCATCATAGCTCGAGTTTCTGCCATATGGATCCTGTGTGCATTGAAGTGACAAACAAGGCATCAAGCTTGTCCACAATAGCAAACACATCAGAACACAAGCTGAACTTTAGTGAAGGACAAGTTGTTCAGGAGACTTGTTTTAGTTTCTTTCTGCCCATGTTGCCTAAAAGCACAGCTTTGGAAATAGTCACAGAAAGGGGCAAGCTCAACAATTGATAGGAAAGCAGAAAATTGAGAAAACAACACATACTTCAAAAATGTTCGGCCCTTGCCAGGTACTGGCACTGCTACTGTTGTTCCTTGGATACTCATAGTATTCTCCATCTCCATACCGTCGGACATACCCCTCGGAGGACCCAAACAGGTTATCAAGCCAATTCATCTTGCACTGTTACACGGCTTGCTTGGAATGTTCCCCCTACCGCCAGACCTGCAACAACAACACACAGAGAAGCTCAGAAAAAAGAAAAAAATGAAAACCATCCAAAATTCCATTTCTCAGAGTACTCAATCCATCTTGAGTGACTCTCCACATTTGCCAGAAGAAGAAGAAGAATTACACAGAGATGGGACAAAGAATCACTCCACACAAGCAGTCAGCTCAACAATCCCCATAACCGCCTGGAGAGGCAATTGGTGTAGTAGTCTAGGTTACTCTGAAGTGTGAAGAACCCCACCTGGCTGAGCTCAATTGGCTTGATGAGTATTGCAAAACAAGCAGAAGGAAAACAAAGGGAACTTGACATGGAGGTAAGAGTTTGACAGTAAATACTTGCTTCTTGGGTTAGCTTGGATTATTAGCTTGAATTTACTCCCAGATGCTTACAGAGAGTCTAGATTCAAGCAGTTTCTCTCAAGGCATTGCAATGTGCATTGTTGCTTGCATGGAATGGAACTCTCCTCCTGTGATTCATTTCAAGCTCTTATTGCAGAAGCTCTCAGAGCACTGAATTAGTCTAGAATCAAAGCACAATACTAGAGTTACAGTGTTTGCATCAGGATTACCTACCAAGCGTGGTTGTGGAGGTCCTTGTTGAAAGCTGTAGTCTGTGCAGATAGATCATGCAGAGCTCCAGTTGCTCTTGCTCTTGTACCGTCGTTATTCGATTGGTGTGCTCATTCGTGTTCACAAGAAGGCCAGTGAACAACAACAGAGCCGTAGTAGAGCGGGACGAACTTAGAGAAGAGCAACAGGAAGAGTAGCTTGGAGGAGCATGTGTGCATGATCCTGCTGCTGGTGTAACAACAACAATAATGCTGCTCCTCTAGAGCCTTCTGGAACACGCGAGGCGAGACCGGTGCCGGTGCAAACACCGTCGTCCTCGTTCCTTCAACGGAACTGGACATACACCACCGCAGACAAAGCAAATCTCTCGTTTTCTCCACAAAAGGGAAAAACAAAAGGAAATCTCAAGCTCTTCTTTTTCTTCTGACGAAGAAGAAGAAAAAAGCCTTGAAGCGTTCGCTTCCACACCACAGAAACGTGCTCCCAGCGCACAGCAGCAACGCCCGCACGCCGGTCGGTCCCTGGTCGAAAGGTCTCTACAAAGAAACGCGTCGTGCGTTACAATCTGCACCTGCGCGCTTCCCTGTTGTCCTCAAAAAGCATCCACGCGCATTCAAGATCGGATTTCTCCAAATCGATTACGCGAAGTCGACGCCAGTGTAGCTTTTCCCTGGAACCTATACAAGACGGAAAACACGAATCGCATCAAAACTGATCAGAAACAAAGCACAAGAACAAGAGCATAATAGCTAGAGTCTAGAGAGTACGTGTGTGGAACAAAGCGGGAGGGAGAAAAAGAAAGAAAGACAGAGCTCACGGTCTATAGCAACCAGATGCGTGAGATTCTCAGAACCACACATTGCAACGAGGGAAGACCTTCCAAGAAAGAAAAACACAATAAGTGTTCAATAATCGTGCAAAGAACGCGCATCTCTTGAAACAGTTGTGAAGGGGAAGCACAGAGAGAGAGAGAGAGAGAGAGAGAGAGAGAGAGAGAGAGAGAGAGAGAGAGAGAGAGAGGATGTAGTTAGTGATGACGGTGTAAGTACCTGATGGTGCTGGTTTTGCTGCAGTTGTTGGAGCAAGAAGTAAGCGCAGGTGATGATAGAGTGGAGTGGAGATGGAGCAATAACGACAGACGATGCTGGCGAGAATACCGGAGAGGAGGAGAGACTGATAAGATGAAAAAGAAAAAGAAGAAGAGGGAAATAAGCACCAAGCGGGCGACGAAAGCGGGTCCGCAAAAGCGACGACGATGTGGAGGCAGAAAGCGGTCGGGCCCGCCATCGCCACTGTCCTCACTGCAACGCCAGAGCTAGAGCACGGCAGGCTTGGGGAGCAGTGGCTGCAAAGGGGCGCTGGGTTTTACAAAGGGCGCTTGTCCGTGGCGCTCTCGGAACCGCGCGGCAAGCTTCGTAGTACCTAGTACCTACCTACATACTCGTCCCTCTTCAGCATTAATTGTTTTTTTCCCATCAGGCCATATAATTTTGTTAATTATTTTTAAAACTAAAAAAATTAGCATGAAATTATATTTAAAATATGATATAATTTTTTTAAAAATTATTGCATGGTGTCAAATTTCAATAACTTAATGCATGTTTTGCTTGCCTGCTTGTTTGTTTGGTTTTGTTTGTTTTGTTCTCAATAATAAATATTTTAAAAATAAAGTCTTAAAGGGACTTTATAAAGCCACATTGAAAGTAATTGGGGTTTAAATCACCAGCTTCCCCCACACACCCAACACCCACCCACCAAAAAACAAAAGACAGCACAA
>Ga0116227_10016258_pt1 | contig 10747 bp, 12 predicted proteins | sample S1TSphgellanicum_FD_89693 | JGI IMG/M metagenome (GOLD analysis project Ga0116227, IMG submission 89693) | Host-associated microbial communities from peat moss isolated from Minnesota, USA - S1T2_Fb - Sphagnum magellanicum MG | ecosystem: Host-associated > Plants > Peat moss > Unclassified...
GGGGGGTTTTTTGGCACCCCCTTTCTCTGCCTGTCCCTTTCGACTCCCCCTCTTCCCAAAACTTTCCCCCCCAACCTTTCCAAGCAACTCCTCCTTTTCTCCTTTTTTCCTTTTGGTGCCCCCCCCCCCCCCCTTTTTTTTCCACGCAGGTTGCAACCCCCTTTGGACCGGAGAAGCCAGCCTGCCAGCCCACAACGAAAGAGAGTTGGTTCTGGAGCTTGAGGTTTTTCTTGGCGTCTGAGCTCGCAGGCAGAAACTATGTCTTATTGGCGTGGTTGTAGAGTGGCACCAATTTTCTTCTGAGTGGTCACTTTAAGGTACTTCCAGGATGAAGGAGACGTGAGGGGAGTTCTTGCGGAATTGGAGGAGCGTTCGTTAGTTAGGCGGAAAGTTACAGTCTTTTTTTTGGGTGCATTTTTTGGGGTATTTGGAGAGGGTTTTGGACGAAGCGAATCGCGAGGGAGAGTATCGATACACAGAAGAAAGATGTTCTATTCACAGCTCATATTGGCAAAGAAAGGGCCTCTGGGCACCATATGGATTGCTGCTCACTTGGAACGCAAGCTCCGCAAAAACCAGGTCACTGAAACCAACATCAGCGTTTCTGTTGGTGAGTCTTCTTCTCTGTACATAAGCACCACCTCTACAGCTGCAAACTATTTTAGGGTTTCCAACAACTGAAGGCGGATGCAAAAATATCACATGTTTACAGTGAATGGGGTGGGGAGTTGGGGGGAACAAGTTTTTCCATGATATGGAAACCCTTTGGGCTACTGAGTCCAGGGCAAATGGTCATTTCTTATGGCTAGTATAAACTCTCCACGGCTGGTACAGAGGTGGGAGCCTAACAGGTGAAAATAGAACCAGTCACTCATGTTTGCATGGACAGGCAGCATTCTTCTACAACTGCAATAGAACGCTGCCCTCAATTTCTGTTGGCAGAAGCATATTTAATGTGATGAGAAAAAGCTCTCTGAATTGACAGTTTTTGGGGAAAGAGCTGCATGGACTATAGGGGACAAATAAGAAAGGTGTTTCAATTGAAGCCCTAAAGAAAGTGTGGAGAGTATTTGTTTGTGACAGATCACAGAGGGTTTTCTTGTGTTTACTGACTAGACAGCATAAATGCTTGAACTGGCAGACTCTATCTTGTTTCCAGAGGCACCCATTGCCCTCAGGTTGTCGGGCCATCTGTTGCTTGGAGTTGTGCGGATTTATTCACGGAAAGTGAATTACTTATTCCATGACTGCAGTGAGGCTCTCACAAAAATCAAGCAGGCATTTCATGCTGGGGTTGTTGATCTTCCCCCTGAAGCTGCGACTGCCCCATTCAATGCGATCACTTTGCCAGAGAATTTTGACCTTGATGAGCTTGAGCCTCTGCCTGATCGTGAAAGTGCTATGCTCCTGTCCAATGGGTATGTTGCTTCAAGGTCTTTGTTGCTGTACTTGATACTTTTTCAGCCTCCCAGGTTCATGCCCTTAACAACTAATGCTTGTACTCTGTTTTGGCAGAGCTGCTGAACATCATGTTACAACTCGGGAGCAAATCACACTCCAAGACCCAATGGATGAGAACTTCTATTTTGGTTCCCAGTTTGGGCTTGATGGTATGTTCATCTCTTCCATGTTAGCCTTAAGTTAAAGCACTTTCAGACTCTCAAAATAAGAAATCACTGCATCTCAGAGTAACTCCTACAACACTGATACAAGAACACAAACTCCAACAAGCATTTTTTGTTGATGGATCATGTGTGAGCATATATGTTCTCCTAAGATTATGGTGATTGTTGTCTCTTTGTGAAGAAATGTTAAATTGTTCCAGTTGAACAAATTTTTTGAATAGACTCATCTGATTGTAATTATTTGCACCTATTTTTGCATCTAGCTTGGATTGATTGGTTGGTGAACAAACAAGTGAAACCAGTAGTGCTAGAGAGATTTCATGAAGTGTTCCATGTTCTTTTGGGATTTTCAGTGGAAGGAAGCTCATGGGGTTGATCTGGTGTGTGCACATGCAGAGAGATTTCCAGATGGTGATGTGCCACGTATAGGGATTGACTTTGATGAGGTGGGCTCTCTTGCTCACATTCTTGACATCAAAAGTGTTTCTGAATTTTTCTTTAGATACAATGGTGCTGTTTTCAGTGCACAATCCTTGGTACCATAACTCTGATGAGAGCTCCTATTGTATGATACCATTGTTGGCTATCATAACTTAAAGCATATGGAAGTCCAGCAAGAAGAGGTTTTCAGGTTCTAAGGATTTCCTTGGCAATGAAAAATTTCATTGAAAAGAGTTCAACAGATCTCAATTGAGTGCTCACAGGATGTCTTTCAAAGATCTGGAGCCAATGATAACCATGCCAAAGGCTGATGAAGGCGGGTTTGATGCTCTTGACTTCCAACTACAATATTGATGTGGAAAATGACTGACAATGAAATAATCAACTCCTGTCTCATGACTGTTGAACTCAAAATGACAATTGTGTTCTAACATCTACAGCAGCATCCCAATTTGTTGCTTTTCAGTTCTGGTGTTTTCCTGACATCACATGTAGTGTTTCTTCTTGTGATTGGATGGCCAAATGTTCCTTAATACATGACACATTGTGCAGGAGGAACTGGAAAAAGCAAAGAGTCAGGAGCCAAGCCCTAGAGAAATCACCCTTGAAGAAGAGTATGCTAGAGCCCTCAGATGACCTTACTCTCCTTGATGGTGCATCTGCTTTGATTGATATTATATCCTGCAACCAGTTTGATTATTACAAGATAAGATTCTGATATGGGCTGTGTTGTGGTGCAGTGTGGTGCTACCCCTGATGGATGATCAGGCTATAGACTATAACCGGATGGATCAGATGGATGCCATGGATATGGATCCTATGACACCAGCCCCACCAACTATGATGGACCTTGACCTAGAAAATACTGAGATGCAAGTGGAGCATATAGAAGAACCTGATCAGTTGGCACCTGTCACAGAAGCCCTTGATCAGTTAGAACCATCTGGAGACATGGTGGATGTGGTGGAATCTACTCTTGAAAAGCCCATTTCAGAAAAAGTTGTTGATGAAGATCTTAATGGTGAAGAACCTACCATCAATGAGGTTGCCATTGAAGAGCCTGTTGTTGAGGAGCTTGTTGTTGAAGATGTTGTCGAAGAACGGGTTGTCACAGAAGGGATTGGGGAAGAGCCTGTCATCACAGTACCTGACGAGTTGGTCCCCATTGTTGAGGTTGTTGCTGCTGAGCAATCCAAGCCTGGCTCACCAGCACACCCTTTTGATTTTGATCAGGAAGAAGTACCTGACGCTGAAACGTTGCGATCAGCAGTGGAGCCACTAGCTGAGCAGGAGCCTAATGTTTTTGACCTTGACAAGGATATGCTAATGGCAGAGGAGTCTAAATTAACCAGGTGAGTTGATGAAGAGCTTGTTTCTTCCATTTTGTGTTCATGTTGGGTTTGTTCCTGATTGTGTTGAATATCTGGTTCTATACTTTCCATGAAAACAGTGCCTTAGCAGAGGAGGAAGATGTGATGATGGAGGAAAGGGAGCTATTAGTGGAAGAGTCAGTTATGGAAGTATCAAGGGAGGATGCCCCTAGCTCTGTGAAAGCTCCAAATATGGATGATGACCTTCCAGCAGACAATGATGTGTTGGCCATTTTGCTCGGTACATTTTGACCAACCCCAAGTAGTTTGATGAAGTTTTTTGATTTCCACAATTTTGGGGCTTTGAGAAACAGGATCTCACTGACCCCATCTTATTCCTTGTTTTCTGTCAGTTATTTGACAATTGCTAGCTGACAATGTTGTGGTATAATGACAGGAGGGAGGGGAACACCAGCACTGAGAGTTATTCCAACCCCTACAGAAGTAGTAGCACCAGCTCCAAAGTGGAAACGTGGTCCAAAACCTGCAGTCAGGAAGAGGAAGCCAGTGCTTGACATGGCAATTGCAGTGCCTGGAGAGTGAGTTTGCACACTTGAGTTTCAACCCTGAAGTTTGTGTCACCATGATGTCTTATGACTATGGTTACTAAGTACTATGCACCAAGCCCCATGTGCTTTCATCAGCCAGAACTCTTGAGCTTGCAAAGTATAGACTCATATTAGGAATATGCTCATTTGTTGAATATTGTTCAGTGGAACACATTTTAGACAGCATGTTGGGTTTCTGAAGATACGCAGGAATGTGCAGTGTGATGAGGGAGCAGTTGGCCAACACAGACAACATCCGCCGTGTTCGTAAGAAGGCACCATGCACACGCCGTGAGCTCTGGGAGGTGCAGAAGCAGTCTGTGGCACAGCAAATGTTCTGTGAACCTTCACTCCCTGGTACATCTTTGCCTTTTGCTGCAAAGGTGCTTGTTTCAGAACTTTTAAGCCAAGTTAGATTACTAAACCTTGTTTTTCTGGTCAGGCATGTGTACTGAGTTGCATCGGCTTTATGAGCGCATGCTGGTCATTGGAGAGGCAGCCCTGCCATCTGCTGGTCCTGCACGTGAGAGGACACCGGAGACTGAGAAATTAGCTCAAACTCCTCAGATTGATGGCCCCCCAGAGGATCCCAAGGAAGAGGAGCCAAAAGATGAGGATGGAAAAGAGGAGACCAAAGAGGATGAGCCTAAGGATGAGGGGAGAACATTAGAGCCAGAACCACAAAGCCATACTCAAGAGGTTCCAGATGAGCAAGCGAATGTAGTTCCTGACAGAGGTGAATTAGTTTCTCACTCAGAACTTTTCTTCATAGAATTTTAAGTGAAATCCATCCTGTCTTTTGGTAAGATTGTGAGCATTTACTAGACCCTTTTTGTGGGAGTAGACACTACTAGATCATGCCTAGATGCAACTGCCATTTGTGACTTACATGCAATATGGAGCTGGCTCAGGTGAAATGGATGCAAATGAGACAGCAATTACTCCTCAACTTGAGGAGCCAGTAGTCAGTGGCCAAGACTTGACTAGAGAGACCACTGCAGATTCAGAGAAGGAGGTGGGTTTGGCTGCTGAGCAAGCAGTTGAGGCTGCTGAGGAAGCAGTTGAGGGGCTTTCTGTGGAGACTGTGGTGGCACCCACAGAAACTCCACAAGGTAACCATGACCACTGTCCATTTATCTCCATTTATTGCAGGCAGATTGTTTTTGAAGGTGTTGTTTTTCTGTTTGACCTCTCTAGCAATGCATGCTTCTGTACAGTAACATATTTTGGTGGATCTGGTAACAGAATTGGCAGGCATGGAAAATACAGTGGAGTTTCCTGAAGGTGAAACCTTGGATTCCTCACTGGCACCAGGTCCTGTTGAAACAGACCTACCTTTAGAGGGAGATGCAGAAAAAGATGTGGAAAAATTTGAGGAAATACATTTGGATGAAGAGGTGCAACCATTAGAGCTTTTGTTACCCACTGAGGCAGAGGCTGAGACTTCAGGTGCTGCTCCTGTTAGAGAACCTGACACACAGCAGGGGGTAGCAGAGGCAGATATGGGGGTAGTGGAGCAAGCCACAATTGCTGGGGTAGAACCTGATGTGCTGTTAGAAGTCAAAGAAGACCTCGACGATGAAGTAAGTTGAAATGTCCTGCCAATTTCTGCTCTGTATGTGTCTCATGTGTTGACAGGTGCTTCATAACTTGGCTTTTGAGAGATTGAAGCTTGTTTCCAGCTCTCAACTCAATGTTGGTATTTTTCCAGATTTGTTACACCTAGCAACTTGGTAAACATCCACTACCTTGCTAGAATTTTTGAAAGAAGTCAACTTAGACCCTCTAAAGTTTAGAATCTGTATACTAATAACTGTCTGGTATCAAACAGGCCCTTCAATTCCCTGGAGAATCTCATGATATAGGTAAATTTTTGGGCATTGCCTTGACTTGTAGGGTTGAGTTAGTTACTGGGAGAAGCATGTGTAGAATCATTTGTACACTGCAAACTTTGGCAAACTGCTGCTTCAGATTAGAATTTTGTCATTACTGTGTTTTTCCTTCTTAAATGGCTATTTTGTCAGGAACTGCAATATGCCTGTTAGTATACTTACAGCATATATTGTTTTTGAACTTCAGTGTTTCTTAACCAAGATGATGATGAGTTACATGAGGAGGCAGAAGAATATTTGGATGGTACACAAATCGCTCCCAAGGAATCATTACAGGGTTTCAGTGGCTGGTCAGCACGTACCAGGTTTGTTACCTATGTCGATTTACCTTTCAGCAGCTTAGCCTTTCATGTCTGCAGAAGATAAATGTTGAATTTCTGGCAGTTGGGGCTCCTATAGGAATGCAGAGCCTAAAACTCTGGATTTTTTGTGCAGGGCTGTAGGCCGATATCTGCAGGGTGCCTTTGAGAATGTCAGCACAGACCCCAGTAGAACAGAAGATGATGTTGCTAAGATTGGCCTTGACTATACCCTCAGAGGCAAGTCACGAAAGGAAGCAGCACGCATGTTTTTTGAGACACTGGTATGGCTTCAGCTCTTATGCATCTCTCTATGAACATCTCAAGCTTTCACGTTCTATTGGGCAACTCCCATAGCTTTCATATGTATGAAAATTGTTGTTCTGTCCAAGAATGGGGTTTTGCAAAACCAACCTGTGCTCCAAAGGTCCACAAATTCTCAGTTTTGTGCAGCCTATTTAATTTCTCAAAACATTGAGGTCATTAATGATGGATGGAAGCTACACAAATAGCAGATGTCAAACAGATCAGAACACCACAGGGTTTATAGAAATGTGAAAGTAACTGTGAAAGAAAATTAGATGTCAAGTTGCTTGCACATTGTAATCTTCACAATATTTTGTCAGGTTCTAGGTCTATCATTGTAATCCCTCCAGTGTTGGAGTGTCTTCTTATCATCTTTTACATCCTCCCCTACTCCATGTTGAGAAAATTCTGGTTTTTTCTTCCTCCATTTCTTCATCACAATGAATCTTGGCCATCCTATCAATCACCTTCTGTAGGTGGTGGTCTTGCATATGGGAAAGCCCCTGCATGTAGCAATGGAATCAAGGCATTCAGAACAAAGTAGTTTTTCCTTTTCTTTTTGGGAAAAAGAGTTTTTTCAGGGAATATTCTGTGGTAAATTTCCTGTTTCAACTGTGTCTCTTACTGACATTATGATAGCATTAGAAATAAGCACTATGTGGTTGCAATTAGAGCACTCTGTGGTTTGCCAGGTTTTTAAGTTTTACGGTTGCAATTTCCACAGGTGCTGAAGACTAAGGATTACATTCATGTTGAGCAAGCTCAGCCATACAGTGAGATTTACTTGACTGCTCGGCCCAAACTGATGAAGGCCAGATTTTAGGGTGTACCTGTTTATCACAATGTTTGATGCAAATTTGTTTTGGAATTCACACACAGACTAGGGCCCCCTGCACAAACTTTCTGTAATCTGGTTACACAGCCTTAAATTATTGGGTGCCCACTTCGTGATATCTGTAATAATCTCACCAGGGCCTTTGACAGAGCAGCAGTTTTTTTGAAAGTTCAAAGCAGTGACTACTTGCAGATTTCTATTTTTTGATTAATGTGTCATTTGTATAAAGCTTGCCTGGGGATTCTTTATTTCTTGGATTATGTATACTTTTAGCTCCTGAGTCCATCTCTGTGGACATGTTTGTCAAACTAGTGATGATGAGAACATTCTTTGTGTCAATGTCTACATACCCTCCTTAGTCTCCACTGGACCATGAAGACTAAAAATTAAGTATCATTTACTCTCATAAATTTTCCACAGCAAAAAAAATGTGATTATGATGTACTGTTGTTAACTGTTCCCTTTGCTAATCATATTTAGTAATTAGCTTTCTCCAGCATTAATAGAGTGGCCGGTTTACCACACTCCCATTTTTTTATCAAAGCTGATTGTTGAAACTTCATTGAGTTATTAATGTGGATTGAAGATAGTCTACTTGTAACAAGGAGAGATCCCTCTGTTTCACAATGTAATTTCTCATCTAAGTGCATTCTATGCAAATGATTGCATGGAAATCTCCTTCACTGGATAATGCTTCCATAATCAGTTCACAAAATCTGCATGAGTCTTTTACAATTCCACATTGCGTAAATTTTTTACCTTGGGCCCTTGAACATATACTTATTTGAAAACCAAGCAATTATCATGTTTATACATCATCAACATATCAAATACATTGTTAGTGGTTGGGGTGGTTGTCAATTTCGACTTTATTATTTTAGAATTTGCCAGATTGCTCTGCTGAGTTTTAGCATGTAACCAAAAATGTGAAGGATGCTTAAACTTTTTCACTTTCATATCTTGTTTATAGCCAAATTTGGCTAAACTGTCTTATGGATGATTGCCACTTGAGCTACATCACAAAAATGGGAAAAAAAACACTGGAACTTAGAGCTTGTAACGAGTAGGCCAGTTGAAATGCACAGAAGTCGTTGGACAACGTCTGCAGCCAGCCAAAGGACATGTGGTCATCCATGAGACCCACATGATCATTAGTAAATCTCTTGACATACTATAGTTTTTCATTTTTGCAAACAGCTCAATACACACAAAGTAAAAGACTACAAATGCACTTCCAAACCAATTATTGGCAGTTTCTTGAATTTAGCATCAAGCATTCACATGTAATATGCCATGTAGGCTCCCCTTGCAAGCCCCAATTGTCCAAACTAGTTTATATTTAACTTTTCTTTATTATGCTTAACCAGCACTTTTTCCTGGAGAAATTGAAAATGGAAAACCCAAAACATGTGTCTTTAGTGGGTTTTTTTTAACTCACTAGATTTTGAAATACAATTTACTAGAAATCACCAGATTTGTATATTATGTTACAGTAGGTAGCCAAAAAAAATTAAGGATGCTTAATATGTTTATCTCATTTATTATCTCATTTATTGCCAAAATTGGCTAAATCTTCTCAAATATAATCGCCACTTTGGCTACATCACAAAATTGGGAGGGGAAAAAAAAAGCTCAATACTTGGGAGTAGAAGATTCCTTTGTCTGTCTTTGATACCCAACCCCAGTTCTAGGTTTATGCGTTTGTTTTACCGATGTCTTAGGTTCTCAATATCTGATATGAACTTTGTGGAGTCAGTTATCGACTTAACAATCAACAGTTTATATGTGTGTAAATTAAAACCAGGTGTCTTCCCACGTGACAAAAGTGTTTAGGCTTTAAGGAGTATCCAATCAAACGTCCTTCTCGGCCCCTAACCACGTGAGGAAAACAGTGTCATGGTAGGCATTTTCTGATTATTTTAACAAAAGTGTGCAATCAATCAAATGCGCTGTAGCACATATTCCACTACTGCACATTCAACGTGAGCAATGAATTTCAAAGATCATTGTTGTTAATTGATCCCTTCAATCCCGGTGGGTCCTTGGCCTGATGCGTCTGCAGAGGTGATGTGGTCACAGTCTCAGTATTACATTACAGTTGACGTCTTCAATCTTGTTGGGTCGTTGACTTGATACATCGCCCCGGCGAAGGGGATGTGGTCACAGAATCACAATTGATATCTTCATTCTTGGTGGGTCGGTTGCGTCCACTGGTATCTCAAACACACCCAATCCAAATTTTCCTTTTGGACCTGGTGTCAGTAGCCCACCTTGCACCAAGGTCTTTTTTAAATACCTAGGTATCTATTTTCGTTGAAATAAAGGCGGAACGCTAAGTCAGCGGCACTAACACGGGGTGTAAAAGTGTGGAATTTTAGTAAAGAACACCCATTAGCACGGAACTGGAAGGGGCACCAGCACCTACACTACAGTCCTTCACCTTCTTGAGTGAGAGCTCTTAGAGCATCTCTACCATCTAAAACCCAAGCTCTCTTGCATTGTACATTTGGAGCAGTGTCTTTTTTTTGGCAAATTCCTTTTTCTTTCCCCTAAATTTGGAACGAAAAAGAAATTTTTGATTTTCAGGGATTTTTTCACCATTTTTTAAATATAAATAATTAAATTAGTCACATCTAGACCTAAGCATTTCCTAGCAACATGTATGTCATTTTGTAACACAAAATTAAGTCGCCACGCCAATGTGAACACTTCTTGATCTTGGAAGTTAGGTTTACTTTATTAGCCATTTCTTTTTGTGGCGGCTGCCTCTCCATTACTACTGCATGGAAGTGCATGGGAAATCTCTCTCTGGGTATGTGTGAGATGTTGTACAGGAAGGAATGAATAGCGGCTACTACTGAATGAACATGGAGGCTGATCACGTGTGGTTGAGGCGGCGCCGAATTATGGTGAGGAATGGAACTGCAATTATGAGTTGAGGCGGTTTGGAGGTGTGGAAGAGAGAAGCGATGAAGGGAGTCCTCATATTTTTTTGATTGGCAGAATAGCCAGTGGAGAGGAGGAACACTAACGGTGGTTGATAAGTATAGAGATGCACAGATAGACATGGAGGAGAATTTTTTTGGCTCTGGCTAGTTGTTGAAGTTTTCCACTGCGCTAACAAATTAGCTGGACCATTAAGCATGACTGGTAGGATTAGCTGAGGATCATCGGAGCTAAGGTGTTCTTAGTCTTTTGATGTATCCCTTGCAACAAGGATGTCTGTGCTCTCTGGACCTTTTATGAATGAAAGTGTAAGTTCGAATTTTGATGATTAGAATTTGCTGGTTGTGCACAAGTGTCAATGATTGTTAACAAATAGGAGATCTACTCAAGTGCAAACATAAATCTTTATTGAAAGGAAACTACAACATAATGCTCACAACACAAAACACAACATCAAGAACTCTCCAAGGTTCTTGTCACATGAA
>Ga0116227_10016259_pt1 | contig 10746 bp, 4 predicted proteins | sample S1TSphgellanicum_FD_89693 | JGI IMG/M metagenome (GOLD analysis project Ga0116227, IMG submission 89693) | Host-associated microbial communities from peat moss isolated from Minnesota, USA - S1T2_Fb - Sphagnum magellanicum MG | ecosystem: Host-associated > Plants > Peat moss > Unclassified...
CACGGCTACCAATACCATTTTCTTTATGGATAGTGGTACAACCTTGGGCAATTGCAGCTTAAACGCAAGCGAACCAACCATGTCGTTCCTGTATTATGGTACCAGTACGGGACCATCATTTTATAGTCCGACCAATACAGCAAGTGTGGCCACTAACTTTAAATGTAGTGGAGCATCGTGGGTAATTGCCAACTCATCTAATTTGCGGGCAACAAGGTTCAGGGTATTGGTGCAAGGTGCATCTACAGGTATCGATAATATTTACGCGCAATACAATGCAGGTAATATCGATGTACTGGATGATGCATTTTTTGTAACCACAAATGGAACAGCAATACCGGGTGGCAGTTCGGCAAGGTTTGACCCTACCGTTACCGCGAGTACAAGTATATATAATTTAACCAATGCATACTTAATCTGGGTGCGTGTGCCAACAGATAATACCAATACAACTTACAAAAACGGTTTGATCCGCGTGAAAACAAACACTTCAACAACCGGAACATCAGCTGTTACTTTTGATATTATTGTTCAAAACTAATCTCTTAATTCCCCATTATACCCCCCACCCCCGCAGCCTAAAGCTGCGGGGGTATTTTATCTTTACTTTATGAAATTCATTTGCAGCTCTTTACTTGTTCTGTTATTATCATCAGCTTCCGCCAAAAAGATCGCTGATCCGGCAAAAAGGCCATCTGCCGAAGCTTTACTTCCCGGTAAGGTTTTCGATCTAACTAACTGGAAGCTAACATTACCTATTAATACGGGTAATAAAGCTAATCCGGATGAGATCAAACAACCTCTGCTGAATACCTATACCAATCCCGATTATTTCTTTACCAATAAAACCAACAACGCCATCACTTTGAGGGCCAACTGTGGCGGCTTTACAACATCGGGCAGTAACTTCCCAAGATCGGAATTGCGTGAGATGGTGGATAATGGCACTAAATCGGCAAGCTGGTCGTCAACTACAGGAACACATACCCTATTTATTGATCAGCGGGTAACACACCTGCCTGACGTGCGCAAGCATATAGTTATTGGCCAGATACACGATGCGGACAAATACCTTATCTTTTTCCGTTTGGAGAATGATCAACTGTTGGTATCGGTAAATGGTGGCGACCGGGATGTGTTAGACGAACATTACATTTTAGGAACACGCTTTAACATTAAGCTTGTAGTAAAAGATAATACCACCCAAGTTTATTACAATGGAGCTTTAAAATACAGTTATAAGATGAATTTTAGCGGCGCATATTTTAAGGCGGGAGCCTACGTACAATCATCCTGCCAGGGTGATAAAAAAACTCCCGGCGAGCTTTGCAGCGCTTATGGCGAGGTTGAATTATATAATGTTTGGGTAAAGCATGAATAAGCAATTGACAATTCATTAAGGATAATTTTTTACTCGCGTTTTATCCACAAGGATTGCGATAGCGGGTTGATTTAAGTATTTTAGAGCCGTTATGAAAACTGGCCCTACCTACGAATTTAAACAGATAACAAGTAAAAAATCAGCCGGGAAACTTGCATGGAAAGCGGGGTTGCCTGTTTGAAAACGCCAGCACGAAAACCTACAGCAGCCAGTTACAAAGCCGAGATCAAAAGAAACGCGGCTGTTATAAAACCTCCGGTTAAACGTAAGCCTGCTATTGCTAAAAAGGTAAAAAAGCGCAGCTATACCGGGTTGAAGATAACGGGAGTGATTGTATTGCTCATCATTACTTCTCCCTTGTACTATCGTTATATCGCATCCGGCTTTACAGCGGCCTGGCATTGGGTAAATGATATTGGCGAAGACACTAATTACCGCCATTACAAAAGCTTCAATATTCATGTATCCGAAAAATACAGTATCCATGGTATTGATGTTTCGTATGCGCAAGGGAAGATAGATTGGCCGCAGGTTAAAGCCATGGAAGAAAACGGTTTGCACGTTAGCTTTGTGTTTATTAAAGCTACCGAAGGTGAACAGTTTGTTGATTCGTTTTACCAGCGTAACTGGCGCGAGGCTGCAAAAAACGGGTTTATTTGCGGAGCTTATCATTTTTTCAGGCCCGAAAAAAGCGGCAAATTACAGGCAGAGCTATTTTTAAAAACTGTAAGGTTAGAACAAAGCGATTTACCACCTGTAGTTGATATTGAGAAACTTGATGGCATGTCGCCAGAGCATATGCGTGCCGAGTTGAACATCTTCTTCAACACCATGCATCATAAAACCCAGATCAAACCTATAATTTATTCGGGATTGAGCTTTTATCGCGACTATCTGAAAGGTTATTACGATGAATATCCTTTATGGATAGCGCATTATGACAAACCGGAAGACAATATAAACGCGGCCGGCAATTGGAGATTTTGGCAGCACTCCAGCAAGGCTACGGTAAATGGGATCCATCATGCGGTTGATTTTGATACTTTTAAGGGAGATACAACCGAGTTTAAGCAATTATTGATTCATTAATTAGTAGTGCATTTACTGTACTATAAATACACTACTAATTACATCTTCATTATTGAGTTTTTAGTACCTTAAACTCTGTACGACGGTTTAATTGCCGCCCATCCGGATTATCCTTTCCGTTTGGCAAAGAGTTTGGAGCAATAGGTTTGGTACGACCGTAGCCTTTGGCAAATATTCGTTCTTCTTTAATACCATTAACTATAATATAATCTACACAAGCCTGGGCACGCTCTTGTGATAGTTTGAGGTTGTAAACATCGCTACCGATAGAATCGGTATGCGAGGCAAGTTCTATTTTGATCTTGGGATTATCCTTTAAAATTTTCACTAAGCCGTTAAGCACAATTTTAGATTCTGGCCGTAGAGTTGCCTTATTAAAATCATACAATACATTTTTAATTACGATAGGCTTTTCAACTTCAAAAGCTTGTAAACATATTTCGGGATTAAAAAGGGTGTCGTTAAGCATTTTCCCCGTTAACGGAACAGGTACCGATTTTGTGAAATAACCAGTTTTTTCGAGCACCAGGTTATATGGGCGTTTCGTGTTTACGCTGAAAAGATACTTCGCGTTTTTACCCAATATCATGGTTTTAAGCACTGATTTTGAGAGCGAATCCACAAAGCTTACTTTAACTCCAGTCAAAGCTAAATGCGTATCACAATCCACTACAATACCGGTTACCAAATGTCTTCTATCGTAAACATCAAACAGGTTCAGGCAGCATTCAGATGCACGATCTGAGCTGATGAAAAACTTGTTATCGTCATTTTTATCGGGTGAGTAGTACAAGTCATCTTTGGCCGAATTCATAGGATAACCCATATTATGCGGTTTTGTCCATTGGGTACCATCGCCAAAGCTTTCAAAAAAATCAAAGCCGCCTAAACCGATAAAGCCTTTGGAGCTATAAACCAGTCGTTTTTCTTTGGCATCGTAAAATGGCGCTTGCTCATCATAGCTTGTATTAATGGTTGGACCAAGATTGGTGGAGTTTGTTGGCTGGCCTTCGGCATCTAAATCACTAAACCAAATGTCGTCTCCCCCCTGCCCGCCGGGTTTATTTGATACAAAATACAATCGTTTTCCATCCGGAGTGATAAATGGTTGTATCGAGTTAAATCCCGTGAGGTTTACGTTGTTGTTCACCATTTGCGGTGCCGACCATTGCCCATCTGCTAAATTGCTGTAATAGATAGCGTGTACAGTTTTGCTGCCCGTTTTGTACCAGCGCGTCATATACATCCTGTTGTTAGCTGGGTTTAAAACGGGTGTGCCGTATTCAAGCTCTGTTTTATTCTCGTCGCTTTTAAAGTTGACAACAACGGGCTTGTTGCCATCGCCTTTTATAGCGGTGTAAATACGGTTGAGGTGCCTTTTGTCGTTTTTTACGATGCGCGATGAGGTGAACATAAAGTTGTCATCCCGTTTAACAATGGCATAATCTGATCCGTCGGAATTCCAATCGCCTTTCATTTTAACCACGTCCAATAGTTGCGGATACTGGTATTGTTCTTTGGCGAAGTTACAATTGTCTATCTCTTTATGCGCGGTGGCCTTTTGCTTTTCATCGCCTTTGCCGGATGCCAGGAATTGATCCAATTGTTTTATAGATTCGTCAAAGTGCTGATTAGCTCTTAAACATACACCATACCACAAGCGGGTTAAGGGATATTGAGCTTCGCCATTATCATTTAAAACACGGTAGTACCAACCCTCGGCTTCGAGGTAGTTTTCGTATAACCGGTACGATTCAGCAAGGCGATACTGAATAAACATCTTATCAGCCGATGAGGTTATCTTTTTGGTGTCTTTTTGATTTCCCCGAAAAGGCACCTCAGTTTTGCTGTTGGTAGGATTGCCTGCTATTTTTTTATAGTAAAATGCCGCCTGATAGTAATCTTTATTATTAAAAGATTTATCGGCCAGGGTTTTATAGCTATCGTCTAACTGCGCCTTAGCCACAAACCCGTTGATCACAATGGTGATGATGATAAGATATAACTTTTTCATAGGTTGTGTAATTAAATTAAAGGCGTGGACAAATAGGCTCAGGTTCGAGCATCTGCTTGCGGAAAACATAGCTGATAGATAATTCAAAACCACCCTGGCCATTTGTAGCAGGCCTTAGCGATGAACTATTAAAATCATAACTAAAGCCGAAAATGTAGTTATTTACGTGATAACCTACATTGGCAACTGCTGCATCTTGTATCCGGTACATTCCACCTAAAATCAAGCCCTGTGTGTCGTGGATCTTAATTTCGGAATAAGCCCCAAAGGCACGGATCTCATTATCTTTTTGTTTGATGTAGATCACATGCGGGGTAATATCAAAAAAATCGGACGCTTTGAGTTTCACACCCAGTTGAACTGTATATCGTAAAGGTAATTTGGTATTAGGGCCATCGAGAGCAAAGGCATCATTAGGGCGATTTAAATGTGATACGCTAACACCGCCAAATAGGTTTGCTTTACTGAGCGGATTGCCATTGTAATAAAAAATACCGGCGCTGGCATCAAACATGGGTGATGAAACCTTATTAAAAATTTCGCCGGTTGGCGCGCCAGGGTCGAAACCTGTTTCGGAATTGTACTGGCTACCCAATTGCAGTTTCGACTGATCAAAACTGCGGTTAACAAAACCAGCTTGCAAGCCAAAGTTTAACCTATGGTTGCCATCGTTAGATACGATGACACCATAAGCGAAAGACACGTTTGCAGAAAGATAATTAAAACCGGCATCGCCAGAGCGCTGATCAAGCACGTTCATGCCCAGGCTTACATTATCATTAACCTTACCATCAACAGATATAGCTCCTGTTTGGTAAGCATTGCCTAAGGCTGGCCACTGGTTTTTATAATTAGTATTTACCCTAACCTCTCCATTTATAACTCCGGTTAAGGCCGGGTTTAACCATAATGGATAGGCATAATATTGAGAAAAGTGAGGATCTATTTGTGCTTTAAGGCTATTTATTGCCACTATTTGTAGCAGTATAGCAATTAGAGTGATTAACTTTTTCATAAGTTTTAGTTTATAGATTAGAAAATTATCTGATGAGTGTTATGGTACCTTTTTTAGAAACCTTATTACCATCGTCCATAACAGCATCCACATAGTACACATAGACACCTACCGGTTCGCGATTACCTTTATAAGTGCCATCCCATCCAGCGGCGGGACTGTTTGACTTGAATATCATCTCACCCCATTGATCGTACACGTACAGGTTTAAGCTTTTAATGGTGGTGCCATATACATAAAATATGTCGTTATTACCATCGCCATTAGGCGTAAACGCGTTCGGTACGAAAATGGAATTGCCCATTGGGTTATCGGTTATCCCGGTAACGGTTGCCGAATTAACGCTTAACTGACAAGCTGAACCGCCAGTAGCCCTTACAATAATGCTTATGTTTTGAGCTGGCTGAAGGTTAATTATTGTGGTACTCAATCCGGCACTGCCTGATGTTGGTGCGCTAAAGCTCACACCGTTATTAAAGCTAACCTGGTAACCGGTAGCCCCGGCGACTGTTGCCCAGCTGAAAGTAAGAGAGTTTGCGGTATGATTACTCACGCTAACCACAGGTGCGGCAAGTGGTTGTAATATGCTTACGGTTACCGCCATACGGGTGGTTAAAGTACAGCCTGAAGCATTACCAGCCTCAACATAATAAGTAGTATTGCCACTTAATGGCGGTGTAGTAAAGCTGGTACCTGTTGCCAAAGCTGTACCGCCTGTTGCTGCGGAAAACCAACTTATAGTTGCGCCGGCATCGGCAGTGGCGGTAAGTGTAGTGGCTAAGCCGGGGCAAATTGATGTTCCGGTGACGGCAACTAACGGAGCTCCCGGTGTTGAGTTTACTGTAATAGTAACCGGGGTTCGGGTTAACGAACTGCAACCATTGCTGTTGCTAGCCTCGGCGTAGTAAGTTACATTAGCCAATAAACTTGGTGTGGTAAAGCTTGTACCGGTACCCACCGAACCGCCACCGCTTGCTGCCGAATACCAGTTATAGGTATAACCCGATTGTACATTACTGATAGTTAGAGTAACCTGGGTACCAGAACAACTGGTAACTGTGCTGCCGTTAGCAACGGTTGGTGCGCCCGGTGCAGCTAATGTAGTAACCTGAGCCATTGCTAAATTGCCATTGCTACAACCAGATGCATTTACTGCCGATGCATAGAAGTTTGTTGTACCAGTGATTGGACCTGTAATATAGGTTGTTCCGCTTGACAATAAATTGGTCATGGCCGGAGAATCATACCAGTTATAGGTTACACCTGATTGTGGCGAACTGATACTTAAAGTTGCGCTCGCACCATTACAAACCGATACATTATTAGCTGTTAATACTGGTGCGCCTGGGATAGCGTTAATAGTTACATTTACTGTGGTGCGTGCAGATGCGTTACAATTACCTTCGGTTGATGCTTCTACATAATAGGTTGTATTTGCAGTTAAAGGTGGGGTTACATATTGTGTGCCTGTGTACAACAAGTTACCACCAGTAGCCATATCAAACCAGCGGTATACGGTATTGGCTGCCGGATTGCTGATGCTTAACGTTGCCGATGAGCCTGAGCAGGTACTTTGGCCACTGCCACCGCCGGTTGCCTGTACCACTGGTGCTGTTGGAACAGGAATAACAGTAATATTAGTTTGAGTACGGGTGGTACTTGTACAACCCGTACCGTTGGTAGATTCTACAAAATAGCTGGCATTGGCCGTAATGTTATTAAGCGTATAAGTTGTCCCAGTGAAAACTAATGTACCGCCTGTTGCTGCTGTGTACCAGTTGTATTGCAATCCGGAAACGGGAGTAATTACGGCGATTGACGTGCTTCCCCCACTACAAATCGAAGTTGCGGTGGCACTTAGAACAGGTGCAGTTGCCTGGCCGTTCGTGCTGATGTCAACCCTTGTTCGGCCACCGGTATTGATACAGCCCGTGCCGTTATTGGCAGCTTCGATGTAGTAGCTTGTATTAGCGGTAATAGGTCCGGTAGTGTAACTGGTACCTGTACCTACCGCGCTGCCACCGCTGGCCGCGGTGAAATAGCTGTAAGTTACACCGGATTCCGGATTTGTGACCTGGATGGTTGCCGGGCTACCCGAGCATACCTGGATATTGGCAGATTGTACACCTGCCATTTGAGGTGTGGCATTGATAATCACATTAGCAACTGTACGTGCAGAGCTTGCGCATTGGCCGTTTGTAGCTTCGGCATAATAGCTGGCATTGGTAACCGGGCTTACTGTAAAGCTGACACCTGTAAATAACAGGTTGCCATTGGTTGGGGCATCGTACCAGTTAATGGTTTGCGTGCCGGCGTTAGTAACCGTAAAGGTTACACTGGTGCCTGCGCAAACGGTAAAACTGCTTTGTGCTAAAACCGGGGTTACAGGTGTTGGTGTAACATTGCCTGTTACTGCTACACGGTTAGGGTTGGCACAACCGCTTGCCGTATGGCTGCTTTCTACATAATAAGTTGTAGTTGCTGTGATATTACCCGGATTAAAAGTAGTTCCGGTTCCTAATAGTGTGCCTCCGCTTGGTGCATTGTACCATTTATAAGTTACACCTGTACGCGTGTTGGATACGCTAAAAGTAACCGCGTTGCCGGAGCAAACATTGATGGTTTTTGCCGAGAGCTGTGGTAATTCCACCTCTTTAGTGGCGTAAAATATATTAAGCGAGCCAAATAATGATGCTACTGAACCTGTTAATCGCACTTCAACTCTGTCGAATATTGCCGATGGTTTGAATTTTACTATGGCTGTTTGGTTACCTGCTAACAGGCGAACACTTAATAAATTGCTGCTTAGATTTATACGATCGTTATTATAGGTTGCACCATTGTACGATGCGATTTGAAGCTGATCTAAAACTCCCGCTGCCAACAAGCTGGCAGGGATATTTATTTTAACTGCTACGCTGTCACCAACAATACCGCTATCGCCAAATATTAAAGTTTGACTAACATAACCACCGAGCAACGCTACAGGCAACACAATCTGGCTTGCTGTGGTTGTATCGGCATCGGTGGCATTTGCCGGGTTATTTACGGTACATCCCAAACAGGCCAGTCCGCCGTTTACATCTGTTGTTTGCGTAGTTGCCAGATCACAACTTATTGATGTTAATTGGCTTACGTTGATTGTAACCGGGGTACGTTGTGTACTGATACAGCCCGAAGCGGTTAAAACGGTTTCGGCATAATAAGTAGTATTGCTTGTTAATGCAGCTGTAGTAAACGGATTGCTGCTTGATACAGGGGTTCCGCCAGTAACTGTGGTGTACCATCTGAAAGTTGTTCCCGCTGTAGCGGATGTTGCAGTTAGCGTTGCGGTTTGGCCGGATGTTACCTGCGCGGTTGATGGTGTTGCGGTAACGGTTGGTGCTGCCGGTGCAGGGTTAACCACAACATCGGCCTTAGCACGGGTAGGGCTGGTACAGCTACCTGACGCTGCTTCTACATAATAAGATGTATTGGCAGTTAAGGTTGGTGTTGTGTATTGCGGCCCTGTGAATATAGGCGTGCCACCAGTTGCCGTGGTGTACCAGTTAAAGGTAACACCTGGCTGGGTTGATGTGGCAGTTAACACTGCTGATGAACCCGAGCAAGTTTGTGTTGGATTGTTAGATACCGTTGGCGTAACCGGGGTAGCGTTTACATTGGCGGTTACCGGTGTACGCGTTGAACTGCCGCACTGTGTGCCACTACTTGCTTCTACATAATAGTTAGTGTTGGCAGTTAATACCGGCGTGGTGAACGGATTACCTGTAAATACAGGTGTACCACCACTTGCCGCGGTGTACCAGTTAAAGGTTACTCCGTTAACTGCCTGCGCGGTAAATGTAGCTGGCTGACCGGAACATACAGTAACCGTTGGTACATTAACAACAGGTGCGGCTGGTATTGGTGCAACGGTAACGTTTACCGGTGTGCGGATAACCTGGGTACAGCCATCGGCGGTGCGGCTGGCTTCGGCGTAGTAGGTAGTGTTGGCGCTCAGGGCCGGGGTATCGAATGTATTACCGGTAAATAATGGCGAGCCGCCTGTTGGTGTGTTATACCATTTAACAGTTACATAGTTTGGCACTGTTGCCGTTAATGTAGCCTGCGAACCCTGGCAAGTAGCCACCGCAGCAGTTGCTACCACTGGTGCCGCTACAGATTGTGTGGCATCGTAAATATTTAATGAGGTTAACAAGCCGGCTACTGTTGAGTTTAGCCTGATCTCAACCCTATCGAAATCACTTCCGGCTTTAAAGGCTATGCGGAAGCGACTGGTGCCGTTCAATAAGTTAACGGTTAATAATGATCCGTTCACGCTAAACCTGTCGTTATTATAAGTAGTACCGTTGTAAGTAGCCAGGCTGATATTTGAAAGTACAGATACATTGGCTAATGATCCGGGTACACCCAACTCCACAATAACGCTGTCGCCCGCATGGGCTACAGTTGCAAAACGCAGGGTTTGTTGTTCGTAGGCGTTTAAAACACCAGCCAATACATTGAGCTGTGATGCGGTATTCCTGTTATTATCAATCGATGCGGTTGGGTTTAATACGGTACATCCCACACAAAGTAAACCACTGCTGGCGCTGGTTTGATCAATGGCGGCGTCACAGGCAACTGGGCTCAATGCTGTCGGATCTATCGTAATAGCTCCCGGTGCACGGGTTGTTGATGTGGCTCCTGTTGCCGGGATAACAGCTTCGGCGTAGTAAGTAGTATTACCGGTTACTGGTGGTGTGTTAAATACCGGGCCGGTAAAAATGCTGGTACCGCCTGTTGCTGTTGGATACCAATTGAACACGGCTCCCGGAGTGGTTGATGACGCGGTTAAAGTTGCCGACGCGCCCAAACCTACCGATTGGGTTGGTGGTGATACGGTTACATTAGGTACCACTACAGGGTTAACGGTTACGGTTACATGGGTTCTGGTTGGTGATATGCAACTGCCTATGGAAGCTTCGGCATAATAATCGCCATTAGCAGATAGAGCTGGCGTGGTAAATGTATTACCTGTAGCCAATGCCGCGCCGCCTGTTGGACCTGCATACCATTTAACCGTAACGTTTGCCGGAACAGCAGCGACGAAGCTGGCCGTTTGCCCGCTGTTGATCGTCGCGTTTGATGGACTAACTACTGGTGCAACAGGCGCATCGTTTACTAAAATGGTAATTGGGTAACGTACAGAGTTAGGGCATGTTCCACGAATGTATTCAATGTAATAAGTGGTATTAGCGGTTAATG
>Ga0116227_10016260_pt1 | contig 10746 bp, 4 predicted proteins | sample S1TSphgellanicum_FD_89693 | JGI IMG/M metagenome (GOLD analysis project Ga0116227, IMG submission 89693) | Host-associated microbial communities from peat moss isolated from Minnesota, USA - S1T2_Fb - Sphagnum magellanicum MG | ecosystem: Host-associated > Plants > Peat moss > Unclassified...
AGGGGGGGGGGGGGGGGGGGGGGGGGGGGGGGGGGGGGGGGGGGTGGAGACACAAGAGAGTGTTAGAAACAAATAATGAAAACTTGTAAGTACTACATAATGTGAAATCATTAATTTATGTGTCGGCAAATCCCAAAAGCCAAAGCCCAGATTAGAAAACTTTTAGTAAAATTGCATGGATGCATGGGCTGGCAGCCTTGCTTGCTCGGTATAATATAAATGCTCCCAGTCTTTATTATTATTATTATGATTTCCCAAATCTGACGTCTTGTTGTTGTTGTTGTCTAACGCTTACTTATTCACAACACCTGTTTTGTTTAATCAAGTACATTGTCCGTTGAACTGCCACTCCTGCTGCTGCTCCGCCCGTTTGTCCTTGGAACAAGTGCTCCTCGACTGAAACTCTAATAAAATCCTCCGCACTAGTCCTTCTCCCTCCTACCACTATTACTGTTAAAAGTCGCACAACAGTAACATCTGTACAAATCTTTCTAGCTAGCTCACGTTGGCTTCTCTCTCTCCCTCTCTCTAAAACACGTTCACACTTCAAATAGGACATGTTCTATGAAGTTCAAACCATCAACAGTCAACACCATTGGAAATGTTACATGACTCTATTTTGGGCATGTCCAATGTCAAGATGATTTTTTTTTTTGTTGTGATGGACGAATCAAAGTGGCTCCTTGCACACACCCAGAAAAAGAAAAGTTCCATGAAGGTCAAAATCATTTCAAATCAGTAACAGTTAAAGTAAGAATGTTCCATGAAGCTCAAAATCAACGACAGTTAAAATAAGAAATGTTCCATAGTCTACACAGAGGTTCTGGAGCTTCTGATTTGTCTTTCACTTGGTGTTCAGCAAGCATAACCTTTCAGTCCTTCCTTTCCCATGCATGTATCATTCAGACAGGATGACAGATATGAGTTTTCATCCATTGACAAGAGGGTTATCAAGAGTGACCTCTGAACCTCTTGTCAATGGATGAAAAGTCTCTAAACAGTATGGTATGTCTGGTGCCTGGCTCAAGGTCATTGGTTACTGGAATACCTTCAGCCTTCTCATCGCTCAGCTATTTCCAGTAATCAATGACCTCTTGCTGGTCACCTAGTTCATAAAGTTCCCCAACACGAACTAAGAGTTGGTGCTGGTCACCTAGTCCATAAAGTTCGGCCACACAAGAACTCAGAGTTGGTTCAGGGTAAATGATAAATTCCTGCTTGGGTGAACAACGTTTCCTGCAAAGAAGGGATGTTCCATGACATTCAAATCAATAAACAGTTCAAATAAGAAATGTTCCATGAAGTTGGAATCAGCAACAGTTTACTTACCAAATGTCACATGAAGTTCCCCCCAACAAAAGAACTCATAGTTAGTTCAGGGTAAGCAAATACCTACTTGGGGATCAACGTTCCTCAAAATGTGAGACCGAATGTAAACTACAATGTACACCATAGTCTTTCTCTCTCAGCAAACATACTTGGTTGGGGCATGGTTGGTGTTGGAAATCAAACTGACAACTTTTGCATCGGAAATGATGATTGATGATGATGATAATGATGAGAAAAGAGGCGAAAATTAAATTGTTATGGGCAATTTTGCTGCTCCTTTAAACCGGAGACAGTGGTCCCATTGACTTCTAGAATAAATAACCCAAATGAAATCCGTTTCGGTATTATCATTTATTATTATGACTGTCCTTGAGTTCACTGTCCCCAGACTGAGTGACACAGAAGGAATTAATAAACCATCATTATTTTAGGCTCACGCATCAGCCATTGCAGGCAACAAAAATAGCGAAGTCTCACAGAACTATGAAATAGTTTAGTATTGATATATATATTAAGAATTGGGTTAGAAACTTAGAACTGAGATCCTGCTCCCATTTCCTTGTTTCCTTCCCTCTTTTCTTCCATGTTATTTGTTGTGTTCTCTTGCAATAAAGATTACCGGATTTTACAGTCCTCACATATGCCCATTGCCTACCTATTAGTAGAAGTAGCCTGGAGGACAAATATTATAGCGAATAACAGCGTTCGTGTCCATTGACTTTGCACCGAAGCAAATCCGTTGATTAAGTTGTACGGGAATTTATTAGCGTAGTATTTAGTAGCTAACGCATACGCTCTCGTGCACAGTTGGCGAGCCTTGTTTCTTGCAGCTATTTCAAATGGCGTTGTTACAAGGCCGCAATAAACCGTATTCAATGGCGTTGTTGCTAGTAAGGCCGGTCAATAATATCTTGGGCTGGCCGCTGGAGGCCTGGTAAGTTGGTGACAGCATTATTTTTTTCATTTTTCATTTTTCAATTTTGTTTTTCAAAATCTGGGTTTTCAGCAGGTGGCACAACATTTCAGCAGCAGAAGGCATATGTGGTGAACACGGCGAAGTGTTTGCAAAATTTGTCTAGCAGATGCCATTTACTGAAAGGCCACATAGTCCATGGTGGGGATCGACCTTTCTTTTATTGGCGAAAATTTGCCAAAAAGTGAAATTCAAAAATAGAAAATGAAGTCATTTTGGAGGGTTTCAATCCCTAGACGTGAGGGGGAAAATTAGTATAAATCATCAAATAATTATATTAGATTTGAATTTCCATATTAGATTTTGAGTGTGTAGCCAAAAATATAGAATGATGATGGCTATTTGGTTTATAGCCAAGCTTGGCTAAATCTTCTTGATGAGTATTGCCACTTTTTCAACATTTTCCTATGGATGATTCAGCTACAAACAAAAAATCTTTAAAAGGACACTGGTGGGGATTAACCCCATTGCTATGGCTATATCCTTTGGCTATTAAAGCACCAAATCCATCACTATTTGGTTATGTGTAATAGATGTCACCAGATAATCGAGCAATAAGCCTAAGCCAAGGAAGTGATATCCATCAACAAGCAATTGGGAAGAGAGGCAAAAATCTCAAGCAAAATTTAAGCATATCAGCCTTGGGCATTTGCTAATTGAACATTAGACCACATCCCATAGGCAGCCTCATCTGGAAAGGTGCCAACAGTGAAAAACTTTTGTATGTAGGTAGAAACAACCAATTGCATATGAAATGATTGTGCACTTTGGTCTTCCAGAAAACAATGAAATTGAAAATACAAAGTTTGTCCTCAACAAAACGAAGCATATGAACCATGGCAATCTTTGCCACCTTTAAATAGTCAAGACAAGCATGGGACAACAATTGTGATGCATGGATCACTTGTCACATATGTTTGAGAGGATTAACAATGATGGGGTTAGCTTTGTCAAACACAAGGGCCACAACTTCATCCATGGTTTAAGTTGCATTGGATTTCATAATCGATTTAAATAGGCTTTGTTAAGCATCCAAATCCCAACCTAAAAGAATGGCAAGAAAATATGGCAGATTTCCCCTCCTTTGCTTGTCAAGTGTTCATATGGATAGTTGCAATCAAAATATTTCAACATTTTTAGATGTAAAGGAATGGTCACCGAGCTACATCTTCTTGCAACCAATATTAAGAATAAACATTCCCTTGGCATTCATGACTGCTTGTTTAAGAAATTTGTGCATCAAAATTATGCTATCAAGCCAAAAGTCCATCTAGCACAAAACAAAACAATTAACTAGGAACTTGGGTGAAAACATAGTATAATAACCTAACAATCCTAAAGTTTTCAAGGATTGCATTGGACATGTGGCATTCATGTCTTGGGCTATTATTCCAAATTGTCTATTTTTCATACCCAATTGACAATTGTGTGCAACACATGAAATATTCAATTTATTGATTAAACCTTTATGTATGCATGACATTTGTAAAAATAACAAACTAAAATATAACATTTTTATACCTCCCTAAAAAATGATTCCACTTGAATTTTATATACACATGTTTTCATGTAATGCATACATGACTATTGCCATTAGGGTGAAAACATGATCAATTAAACATTTTGTGATACTTGTTTACATAAATGGAAAATAGCCATAAAATACACCTTCATATAATAAACTTTAAGATATTATTCCAATGATCAATATGAACATATTCTTTGATTTTATGCTTATGATATAAAAAAACAAAAACTTTAATGTCCATTTAAGTAGACTTTTCACAATTGCAAGTAGATTTTTCCTATTTTCTCGGCATTTGTTTCATAGAAAGTAGGCTTAAAGTAGGAGAAATATTGGATTTTTCTATTTCTTAGATATTGTTGTTCTCAAATATACTTATGTGTTTTTTACTCTAAAAGTAATAATATATCAAGCTTTTCAATGTAAAAGTATTTTGAACACATTTTGGCCAATATGTTTCAAAAATAATTTTAACCTACTTTTATTATACGAAAGTTTCCCAAACTTTGTATACAACAAACTATAAACCCACTATTGAGCAACATGATGGTTTGATAATGATTGAAAACATTTTGACTTTACTTTCTTGCATTTATATGCAAATATATGATTGCATGAGATAATTACTTTTTATGTATAATTGATCATGCTTTCACCCATTACAAAATGACTTATGAAAAAATTTATGAATGTACATGTTAAATTATATTTTATGATGTATGATGTCAATTAATATTTACATTTTTTATACAATTCACGATATACAATTATGTTAATTTGATTACATATTTACACCATGTAGCAAAATTGCACATGTTAAATGTAAAGTGATAAATATTAATTTTTACATCATAGATCTTAAATAATATTATAATTTGTTTAATAGGTAGTTACATAAAATATCAACTCCTTTTAATATCATATGTAATATCATAATGTTATACTTATTATTGTTGGTTAGTCACTTTAACAACTTTACATCTTTAACTTGAAAGTATATAAAATTAAATACATGCTCACAAACATTTATTTCATTAATCCATTAGTTGTAATAACCATTAGATTACAACTACACATATTGCCACATAAGCTAGATAGTTGCAAATATGGTTCATAGTTGTTTATTTAGTTGTTGAAGATCACTAGTTGTTTAAGAAGTGATTGCATAGGACACAAATTCTTCTAGTGATACTAGTCATAAATGACATGACATCACACTACCATGTCACCTTAGTTGCATTTTTGGTTGCATTGTTGCAATTACTAATTCATCCATCATCGCCACATGGATTCGGATGACATTTCAAGTTGCGATTGGTTGTGTGATTGGTTGTGTGACTATTTTTGTGACTAATAGAGACATGCAAAACTACCTACATTATGTAGCTTAAAAATAGGTAGACCTATATGTAGCCCTACCTAGGTTAAACAAATTTAATTTAAGTTGGCCTAATAAGCAAGCTTAACTTAGCAAGCCTAACCTTCTATATAGGTGAAATATAGGTTGCAAGTATAAAGAATTGAACAAGTTGAAAGACCTTGAAAGTCCTTAACTAATGCAACACAATCTTCATAAAATAATATTTTGGTCAATTTATTATTATGAACATGTTCATAGTTACATTTGTACCTACTTATATACTTGTCTATTTATCTAATTACTTGTTTACTTATTTACCTACCTATTTAAATATTTATTTACATATATGATATTACCTACTTGCCTACCTAACTACCTAACCAATTATGTACTTATCACCAACCCTAAACTTACCAATGCCTACCTTGGGACTACCTAAGTTATACCTAAGCTACATAAGGACTACCTAGGCTACCTAGGAACTACCTAAGGTTTACATAGTCCTACTTAAGGGTTACAAGTCTAGGGGTTACCTAGGCTACCTATAGGGGCTACATAAAGTCTACATATGCCTATTTAGGGGCTACTTAGCCCTCTCAAACTCCTATTTAGCCCTATTGAATGGCTACTTAAGGGCTCCTTTAGGTCTACTTAAGGTTGACATAAATTTACATAAGGATTACTTAGGGCTAGTATCTACAATGTAAAGGTTACTTAATCCTACTTAGGGCCTATTAAGCAATAGTTAAATAATACCTATAAGTTATTACCAACATACATTCTACCTATTTACTACCTACTAATTAAGTTGACTTGGATTAATAATTACGATATTAGTTAAATAGAACAACAATACACCTAGTTTAATTAATAATGTGTAGTCATAAACACATATTACAAATTATATGTGTAATCAAATAATTAAATTATCATCCAATATTAGATGTCATTAAACATAGTTAATAGTTTTGTCTTTTCATTTTGCTCTCATCCAATTCATATTATTCACATGTAGAAATCATAGTCACATGTACAACCATAATGTTCATTGGTACCTTGTTATAGTCACACCTCCAACTAAGTATGCTTGCAATATGGGTGCCAAGGGGGTTACTCCAATTTTAGTCACAAAACAATAGTCATGCAATAATTGCAAATACGTGGGTGGAAATGGACAAGATTTGTCATAGTGAAAATATCCCATCTTAAAGGAAGATAAAGCTAGGGTGAACTAACATCTACATTGTTACCTTCACCCTTTTGATGGAGACTTCTTTGTGGTCATATTAAACCAAAATATGTTAGATTCAAACTTTAAAACTTTGATTTAGTTTAAGCATGCGCTACAATGAAATGTGTTTTTTTTCACACAATAGGCCGGGATTCATAACATGTGGGAGGTAAAGTTTGTGGTTTCATCCATTACAACGTACAATACGATATGCTTATTATGGCATATGTTACATTAAAATTGTAATTGAACATTAGTTTGACATTTGTGTAATATATGCCATCTAAGGCAAACCCATCTTTGGGTGATACCACTAGGAATCACCTCAAGGAATGGTTAAGGAACCAAAATTGGCCAAATCATTTTCTTGGGCCCTTTCCTTTAAATGTTTTCACAACTATAAATTGTTTTTTCTCAAGTTTATCCATTGCATGCCTTAATATATGGCTTGAAGTTTGTTTTGGAATAAAAAAATGTGAAAATGTGAAAATTTTATATTCCTAATAATGATGCTCCTTTTAGGAATCACATTCCTTAACTTTGGAAATTCACAATTAAATTGTACTTATTCAATTAATTGCTTACTAAAAAAGTTAAAAATAGAATGATTTCAAAATTACCTTAGGAAAAAAAATTCACAAATTTTTTCAAATCATGTTTTAAATTTGTGTTTTTGACCAAAAAGTTAAAGGAAAGAAATCAACATTACTTTCTTGAAAGTTTTTTTATGCATTGATTAAGAACATCCAAAATACACAATATTATTGATATTATTGAAATTTCAAAATTTATGAAACCTAATAAATGTACTCATTAAAAGGGTTTTGGAAAATATTTATCTAAATGTTTCTTATGAATTAAAAAAGTTCATTGAGTTTAGTAAAATCAAATGTGACATTTTTAGTGGTATCACCCAGGGATGGGTTTGCTTCACAATTTAATGTTAAATCACAATTTTAATATAAAATATGGTGCAATAGACATAACATATTATACATTGTCATGAATGAAATCACAAAGTTTACCTCCCATGTGCGTTTCAAATTGTGGCCCATTGTGTGAAAAAACTACATTTTGTTGTAGATGTGGGAACTTTATAATATTTAGAATCAATTTGAATGAATTTTGGGGTTTTTATCATTATTTTTGTAGGTGCAAATTTGGACTCAAAAATCTTGATTGAGTTTAACCATGGAATATTTGTAATATTTAAAAGCAATCTTAATGAATTTGGAGGGTTTTAGCAATGTTGTGTAGTTGCAAAAAAAAAGCCTTAGGTCTTAGTTTTGAGACTTTGAATTTATTTGAAGGTTCTCCAAGTGGGGATTTGATCATATTCCAAATTTTAAACCCTTTTGTTCCAATTCCAACACATTAAAAAAAAATCACGAACCTCCTTGAGCTTGATTTGAAAATTGGGTTTGATTCTTTGTACACAATACATTCCCTAATGCTAAAGATCATATCCATACAACGATTTACAACAAATTAAAATAAGGGTACATACAATAATGAAATTTAACAACTAATGAAAATTGATATTAAACTATAAATTTCAGCCTAATTCAAAAAAGAATATGAACTTTAAAAAAAACTCAACTTTCCTGCCTAAAGAACTTGGCCTATGGTCCAGAATGTTTTTTCATCATTTTGGTTTCATTCTAAATTTAATAAAAGACAAGTTTCACATTCCAATTCTTGTGCTAGTTTCAACAAAATAATGTCAACTTGGATTTGGGTCATAAGAATTTGAACCTTCGATTTTAACATTGCAAATCAGATACCCACCCAACATTAGCTTTTATCGTGGTACTAGGGTAGGTGTTGGTTAACCCAAGGATTGGAATAAGGATATCTGAGTCCAAATTTAACATTTCTTGAGTTAAATACTGACTAAAGCAGACACAAAATCACCCCCCCTTCCCCAAAAGAAAAACTAAACTCTGGATGCTGGTTTAGAGGCCAATTCCAGATTCTTTTTCCCTTATTCCAGTTCTTTGTAGAGGCCGGTTCAGCTCTGGGTCTGGTTCTGAGGCCAGTTCTCAATCCAATTCTTTTAAAAAAATTTAAATGTTTGAACCAGTGGCCCAGGTGCTTGAGAATCAGAACTGAAACTGCCGGATCTCACTCACCCAGGTGAAGAACCGGACAACCTTGGTTTTTACCATGATACAAGTGTAGGTGCCGGTTCACCCAAGGCGAAATGAAGGTACCAGTAGGGTGCTGGTTCAGCGTACACGGCAAAAAGTAAAAGTTTCTCTATTTTCCCCATGGCAAAAGTAGCCCTACCTCAATTTACCATACCTTGCTTTAACCTACTTGTAACCCGCACCCTACCCTGGTACCAGTCTCTCTGTAGGGTTGCCTGTTGCTTGGCTTTTACAGTGACGTTTAAGGAAACATGGAAAGCATGTGGCTGTCGGCCGAAATCCGGCGAATCTGGGCCCGCTGGTCACGGAGCCCTAACCGCCCGCACTGGATGGTACCAGTTTCCCCTCCACCCGCCCGAACTGATCTTTGGTCTCCCTAAATTTACCCAAGCTAGAGCTGCCCCAACTCCCCAAAAGTCTTTTTCTCTCCCCCGCCCTGCCCAAAGGGCTGCATCCTGAACTTCGTTTCTTTTTCTTTCCGGATCGTCCGGGTCCTCTCTCCTCTCACCCTTTTTTCTTCTTTTTATGTGTTTAAAAAAACATGATATGGAATACCGAATACAAAACATACGGTTACATAAATCTTTGCCCTCCAGGTAGGTACCTAGTTATTGAGTAAGTACCTGGTTGGATAAGTAGGAGTCCATGATGAGTTGGGACGTGGATCTATCATGAGTGGGGACCTCGATATATCATGATTTGGGACCTCGAATTCTATCCTCCCTGCCTGCCTGCCTGCCTGCCGGCCATCCTCCAGGGTCTATACGAGCGTCACCAGATCGGTCTGCAGACGCCCATGCTCGCAATCATTACGGTCTGGATTTCCGAATCTTTGTTGGTGTCACCTCGTGCAATGACGCAACGGGATGCGTGCAGTGTTGTTGTTTTTAGGGATTTGTTTTGGAGCCATATTGCCCATCATTCATCCATCCACAGGAACTTCAAGCACGGGGTACTGTGTTTGGGTTCAGATTTTGATATTTTGAATACACGACAATTTGTGATTACAAAGCAGCATTTTTTTGCTGGCTATACGTTGCCAAAAAAATATATTAAAAATTACTAGTGGTAAAATCAAGTGCTTTTTGAGATTTTCAATAGCCATAATTCGACCAAGTTAAAGGAAAAATCGCCAGTTTTTTTATACATGGTTTAAGTAGGCAGCCAAAAGTACAGAAGAATGTTATAAATTTTTTAATGTTGATGTTTAAATTTGGCTAAATATTCTTGTAGATCATGACCACTTTTGGCTACATTAAAAAATTAACCCAAATTTTTTTTGCAATGTGGAAATATTTTTGGCTAGAAAACATATGATCAGGAAAATTGAATTGCTACATAGGTTAACAAATTACTTGTAATTTAATCTGAATTGTTTGCAAGTAAAATATGTTCCCAAAAAGTTTCCCAATAACAAACACCTCAGTTTCATCCCAGATGGTTTGCCCAAAGTTGAACTCTCATGTATAAAAACTGAAAAGGTGGGCCATAGGGAGTGCAAGGGTTTCTTTTCTGTGACTGGCGGTCCAAAGAGGTGCTCCTATTGGGGAGGGCCCAAATATTCCCAAAAAAAAAGGGAGGAAAGTGATTGCACCCATGAACTAAATTAATATGAATCACGGAACTATGGTTTGTGTTGTGGAGTGGCTATCACTATGGACTTGACAAGACATGAGTGATCTAGATATTTTATTTCCCAAGAAATTTTCACCTTCACTTCGTTTTCTCGACTATTTTCCCTAAGTGATTAGGCTATATATAGTCAGTAAAAAGGACTCGTGGTGATCAACCATAAAGAGATTTATCAAAATTTGGATAACAATAAAATTATAAAATTGAAATAATCCATGTACCATCCTTTTTTTATTATTACTACTGGAACCTTATAAGAAAAATTGGAAATTTCTAAAAATTAAAAATATATTATGACAGGAAAACCCAAAGAACCTCTTCTGAAAAAAAATTCACCAAGTGGCGAAATTTCGCCCATGCAAAAAGGCCTGGTCACAGGGAACTTAGGGAAGGGATATGGGGGTTTTTTTGGGGGTCATTTCAGTTTAGAATTTAGATCCCAGAGCTTTCTAACAACAGAGGAAATGAGAAAAAGAAGACACCACACCCCCACGCCCCACCCCCACCCCCACAACCAATCCCACAACAAACAGCCCCACCACAAAA
>Ga0116227_10016262_pt1 | contig 10745 bp, 7 predicted proteins | sample S1TSphgellanicum_FD_89693 | JGI IMG/M metagenome (GOLD analysis project Ga0116227, IMG submission 89693) | Host-associated microbial communities from peat moss isolated from Minnesota, USA - S1T2_Fb - Sphagnum magellanicum MG | ecosystem: Host-associated > Plants > Peat moss > Unclassified...
TAGACATCTTCAAAGCTCGTCCATGCCTTCCTGATCGCTCAGATCCTCAATGATTCAAAGACTGTCATACACAACAACACAACAACGACACAACACACATCTCCTGTCTTGTACTTTCACACTGATGCAACTCGGAGAAAAAAAAAGAACTCGTGTATCTTATTCACAACACATATACATCCCCGAAAGTACAAGCGTCTCTTCTAGCAAATTCATGAGAATAGTCTGAAAGTTCCTTCAGCTTCTTCCTCTCTGTCTCTCTCTCCAATTCTCCTGCAACAGAAGCTCAGCTCTCCGTTAGACGCAACGGAAGATTACTAACACGGCTAAGCTTTCTTCTACCCAACTTCTCTTCTTCCAAAAAAAAATCCCCCCTGCTCTTCCCAAATAGCCCTCCTGATCTTTTTCTTCCTAGAACCCCGTTCACTTCCTCCCGAAGCTTTTTCTCCGAAACGCTCCCAGACTGCCATTTCATAATTGCAGCGCCGACCCAGATCATAACGTTGGAGCCGCCATCCAGCCTCCATTCAATAGCAGCTGTCCAACAAAATCTCCCAACAAAAATACCCTACACAGACCAAATGGTACTCCCCATGCAGATGTAATGCAAAGGCAGCCGTCATAGAGACAAAACGACTCAACTAACCAACAGCCCACTTCCCTGATCAGTGACACCCAGAAGTTGATGTAACCTAATTTAGGGTTACAATACATTAAACTTTTTTAGTTGAATGATAAATAACAAGATATTTTTTCATTATAACACATTATTTTTAAATTTTGCATGTAAAAATAGGTTTCAAGTAGATTTTTCTAAATGTAAGTGGCTTTTAAAACTTACTTTTTGCAGTTTAAGATTTGATTCAAATATGTGTCAAGTATATTCTACCAAAGAGAAAATAGATTTGTTTTTTGGTGATGCCCTTGAATATACAATGATCTTTATGTTATAACTTCATACATGTATATTTCATTAATTTTTTTGATGAAAAAGTAGGTTTGAACACCATATTGGCTAGTCAATTTCAAATGTACTTATTCCTTACTATTATTATTCCAATTTTTAAAATTTTGTAGTTGATTTATAATAATTCCAATTGAGGGCTCAATAGTTTAAAAATGAAATTTAATTCAAATTTGAATCTTGTGTTTTCATGAAAAAATTGCCTCTTTTTAAACTTGATATTTTTTTGTTGATTTTTTTGGTATATTTTACCATGCTTTCACCCATTGAAAATTGTGTGTACTCATGATGTATTTTTTGGACATTTGCAATTTGAGAGGAAGGTTCAAAAATTATGGTCCTAATTAACTATTGAAAAATGAAGGTGTTTTGACATGTTAAAATTATCAAGGAATTGGTTTCAAAATAACAAAAATGCCTACAAACTTAGTGAAAATTTTCTTTGGTTTTGAATGTAAGTTTGTCCATCTTTCTAATTTTGTGGGTTGAGAAGAAATTTTTTTGTTGGTAAATTACATTAGGAAGGAAATCCAAGGTTTCCAACAAGTTAGTAGATGTTTTGAAAATAATTTAAGCATGGTTTTTCCTAGTTTCTTTTATACTTTAGTACTACATAATTGAAAAACTTGATTACTTATTACTTTGGCTTTTTAGTTGATGTTCGTAGTCTCAAACCAATGACACCTACACTTGAAGAAGGCAAAATTGTTGGAATTGATGGTGGTGTTGATTTTTCATTTAAACAACACCCCATGACAACAAATGTTGTTTCTATTGGATTAGTGCATGGTTCATCAATCTCCATGTTTTCTTCAATGTCATGTGTTACTATAAAAATAGAAGTAGTTGTGTTTACATACATGGTAGCAAGTTGAAATTCATTGCTCCAAGTTCTTATAAACCTTGTTTTCTCCCAGCCTTGTTTATTTTCTTCTTAATTCTTTCCATGCATTGTGTAACCACTCATAGATCCGTGGTTTGAAATGGTTCATTTTGAAATCAACGTTGGGATCTTTACCACTTTCAATTGGCTATTTTGATGACCCCAACTATCCAATTATTGAACTCCATCTTGAATGCATGCTTGAGTGGGCATTGCAAAATGACATCAACTAGTTGGAGAATGTTGGGTTAGTTTGTTGGAACAAAAAAACCAAGATATTTGGATGTTTTTATTTTATCCAACCCAAGAATTTTTGACTTTTGTGTATGCTCTAACAACCAAACTAGTTTTTGATGTGTTTGTAGTCCCAATAATTCAATCTGAACTTGGTGGTAAGGAACTACACACATTGCTCTTCTTTGGTTGTTTAGTGGCAATGTCCTTCCTATAGTGCCTATGAAGATGATTTGTAATGGGTAGATATATTTTTGCTAAAAATGAGGATACCACCATAATCACCTGCCATTTGTTTTCTATGCCAAATATATGGATATGTTTGGAGCCCCTACTTTCCCATGTACACTCTCCTACTGTAGGTACCAAATGGATCCTGGTTTGATCATTAATGATAATAAGTGAAGGGGGAATGTTGTAGGCCTTGGCTAAGTAAGCAACATGATAAGCCATGAATTTATTAGTCCTGAATGTCCAATTCATGTAATGCTTCATGAATTGGTGGGTCCACTTTCAAGTGACCTTAAACCCACTAGGTTTGGTGTCACAAATCACATCAAGGGTTAAAGATTTGATCATTCCATGAAATATGGGTTGTATAATAAAGGTTGCTAGGGGTTGACCTACCTCCTTCATCTTTTGCAACATGGCTACCATAGAATCTCTAAATATAGGGTAATTTTCAAGGACCGGTAAGTTTTATTTCTTGGTTTGAATTTGTGTGGTTAATTCAGCTAGATGGGCATATTTGGCTTTAACTTCTCTTCTATTTGTAAACCAATCATAGAGGCTATATCTACCACATTTTTCATAAGGACTAGGACATCTTGGTTTTTTGTAAGCAATTTTTAAGAAATGGAGGGCATCAATTTTGTTACCATGGTATTTCTTGATTGCTACCATGATGGGTGGCCATAAGTCTTGTTGAAACTAGTTGATGTATGTCATGTGCTTATGCACACATGATCTTTCTCTTGCTTGTTCTTCATTTGACTCTTGTTTGATTTCATCATTTGCTTATAGAACTCCTTTGAATTACTTAGGCCGACCAACCAGAAGCCTTTGTATTGCGTTTTAGGTATCTTTCTCTTGTGCAACCTATTTCAACAAATCAACTTCATGTGCTGTAAAATGTTGAGATGCTCATCTTTCGTGATGAGCTTAAACAACCTTGTTAACAATTTTTGTTGTTTTTGTTGAGTGCCCATTTAGGTATCAAACTACTTTTCATTCAACTTTTCCATTTCTACATAGGTATAATAAGTCTTTGCAAACATATGTTCCATAGAAGTAGGTTAGCAATTTTTTTGCACTTGCATGCTCCTTAATACACTAAACTCTTCAATGCAAATTATTGATCTTGATGCAAACCTCTCTGGACATAAATAAATAGCAAGAATTCATTCTTTGTCTAATCTCTCCATTCGTTTCCAAGTATATACTTATTAAAATCTATTAAATGCAAACTATCTTTTATTGCAAACTATTCCTTCAAAATAGAGAAGTGGTACCAAGAATTGAAATGAGGTTATCAATGCACCAATCTTACATCTTATACCTATGTTGTAAAACTTTAAATCAAAAAATTTATAATAGAAAAAAAAAAACTACCAATGAATGCACATATGACATTTATTATTGTCAAAATATCCAAAAGTTATTACATTTTTTATTGAAAATAAAAATAATTAAAAAATGTTGAATTGGATTTTTAAAAATTAATTAAATATTTGACAAGAGCCTATTGAACTGGCCTAGATACTATGGTATCCATGATTGTTGGTCTTATGAACAAGGAGGGATATTACACCTACACGTTAAAAAGTGGGTGAAAAATTAGTGTTGCTTACAAGTTCTTAGGATTCTAAAAGAACAGTTGGTTTCAGTTTGTAAAATTTTCATAAAAATAAAGAGTTTCTAGTTTCAATTCTTCATAAAAAATTCAGAAAATCAGAACCTTGAAGTTCTGGGTATAGGTCAATTTTTTTGGGGTCAATTCTCAATTTTAACAGCTCTTATTTTGATAGGACCATCCATTCATTCGAGCTTTTATCCAGTTCTGAGTTTTAAGGTATAAGGATGGTTTGGTCAAATGAGGCTGATCAATTTGGGAATACGATATGTAATATTTGAAAGTTGTCAAAATGCATAAAATTTGTTAAAGGTACAAATGGTGCTGAAATTAAAACATTTGCCAAAAACTGATTTAAAAGATTTGCATGACAATTCATGAAGAAAGGGCTGAGACTAACGTCAACCTTCACCCCTATGACGTACAACAGACATAACCCCTACTGAGAGCAACTCCATCCACAAGAGTGAAAATGAACACTACCACTATTTCTAAATCTAGTGTGAGTTACTTCTACCTCACCCATAAACTGTAAACATTGCACAATATATTTTTAAATTGTAACTAAAAGCTACAAGTGGACCAATAAAGTTGGCTGGCCTACGATGTTTAGCAACATATTTTTCTCAATAAATGTTATTTGATGAAGTAGGTACACAACAAATCCTTTTATTCAAAGGTTTTCAAACCCCATCATCCTAGCTACTTTAGAGCATCATGCCATTGTGGCACAAAAAGTGACACGTTGGGTCACTTTTCGGTTATAACTGGAGTTACTTTAACCTAGGATCCTTACCAACCGCCTACACATAACGATTACTGAACCAATTCTTGTGGTCGTTTTTTAGTCCTCAAGAATCACCAGATCGATTCTAATTCTTCACTCCCCAAGAACTGCCCGATCGATTCTTGAGACAATTCTTGAACTCCCCAGAACTACCTTTTCAAGTTTTAAGAATTGCAAGTGGCCACAAAACTGAAACTGAGCAACATAGCTAAAAGCCTTCCTCCAAGGTCTTGTGATTTACCTAAGTTTAGGTCCATTATAACCTTTCACATGTTCTTTACCATGGGTGTAACCCATAGGTTGGGAAAATTCCCAAAATGTCGGGTGAGCTTCAACCACCACCTTGTCATCCTAAGCCCCTTATTTTGGGAATGCACTCACTTTGGGTTTCAGGCTTTGCCCCTTATGGCAAGTTCAAGCTAGCAACAGTTGAAATCATCACATAATGGCTCTGCTCCCCTAGGACAAGTTCAAACCAGATTAAATACAATAGTTTCACGAAGTTCCTTGAAAAGGAGTAGAATAAAGCCCCAAGGTGGGACATTCCTCAGATAAGGGGTCTAGGATGAGGTGGTAGGGCTTTGTCCACCACCCGTGGGCTTTACCCACGATACCGTGCAAGGCAAGACGAATGTTATAATAAACCTAAGTTCGTATTGAGATCAAGGGGGGTGGGTTCTTATGCCTACTTCTTAAATGTGCAAGGGATCTTACTCCATTACAAGGACACATAACATCCCTCCTATCGTTAATGAGAAGGTGAAAGAGTTGTCCTCTTTTGAAAAAGGGATATTGAGAGACATAAGGTGCCTTCCAAATATGTTTCTTATAGTATCTTCACTGGTGCACTGCACAACATGTTCTTCATTCAGAACAGTAAACACTTGCTTATTTGATTCAGTGAAATGGTTTTGGGTCACCAGTTTTGCACAAGATGCTAAGGTTAGCAAAAGCCACTACACAATTCAACACTTGCTCCTTGATTGGCCAGATAGATTATTTGGTGCAAGTGGTTTGTTATTAGTAATCTCTCAACTTTTTCAATCCTGATTTCACGTTTGTGGGTAAAGTTTGGGAAACTCAAAATAAGTAATTTTAGAGGTGAGAAATATTGTTTAAAGCCTAGATGTATCACCTATGGGTGGAGCTGCTCTTATAAAACATTCTCAAAGTGCTTTACAAACCTTTAATTGTTCAGAGTAAAACCTGTTGAACATTCCACAAACTGTTGGTCCAAATGAAACTCCACCTTGGGTGAGCCAGCACCCATGTTAAAATCCCAACATCCATTTAAAGTATTTCTAAATATTAGAAATATCCCATTCTTCAACTAAATCAGGGTCTCTGAGTTCAAATCTAACATATTTGGGGGCTTGATATGGCCACTAAGAGGCCACACTCGAAAAGGTCAAGGAACTAACATGGGTTCACCCAGGCCATGAACTCCGTCTGAAAGGGCTGAATAACAAACCTAATCTCACTGAGGGCTACACTATTGGTGAACACATAGTTGCAAAAGAAGAAGCAAAACTACTACATATATTAGAATGAAGTCTGAGAATATCATAAAGCAAAACATTGGAGGATGCAGTCAGCCAGTCTTTATTGTCTTTTTCTTTATAAAGTTATAATAATAATGATTTTCAAAGACAGTCATTTTGTGAACGTCCCCAACTCTGAATAAGAAAGACCTTCTCTGGATAAGACCCTGGGACCAATACTTATCTCATCATTGAAAAACAACCCATCTGTTTGATGAACTACCTTACCTAGTAGTACCAGCAAGTGGAGAAATGAGTAGGTACGCTTTGAGCAGGTCAGGCCATGTGAGGTATAACTATGAAGTCCCTGCTGCACCTGCTGCTGCTGCTGATCATTAACTCATGACATTTGAGCTTGTCATGAGACTATTGCAGAGAAACACGATTTGATGATTTTGCAGTAGCTAGCCGCGATGCCGGAGTTGTGCATTTCCTCTTGCACTACTGATCAGTGCAGCAGTAGCGGGTTCATACATTGTAGTTTTGTCAAGAAAGAGGGAGGGAGGAAGGAAGGAAGAGAGCGACTAGAGAGGGTCGAGTACCAGCACCGTAGTTGATTTCCGGTGGCTCATCATCATCAGCTCGGCACTAGAATCGTGTCCACGACTCGCTGCTGCATCTTGAGGATTTGGACATGATGAAGGTACCTGCAAGCATTGGGTGCCTAGTACTGTAGTAAGCTGCTGATTGCCAACGAATTGCATCTTGTTTGCAGCGATTTTTTTCTTCAATTTGTTTGAACTTTATTGATCATTCTTAGGCATGTATACTAACAGAATCCGGATTCGACGATTCGGTACTTGTCAAGCTAGTAGCTTGATCTGATGTGAAATGGTAGTCTACGGGTTTCGTGCTGCATCCAACGGATCTAAATCTCAGCTTCTTGAGCAGCCGCAGATCTCTGGATCTATCAGTGGCAAAAGGAGCAAGGCGAACATGCTCATGTGTCCAATTCAGCTGTTTTCAGCTCGCCCGGCCTGCTTCAACAAATTACGGACTACGGTCTACTTATTCCTGCTGAAACTCTGTGAACATTTGTTGTAGGGATTTGGAGCAGAGACCTTGAACACAGCAGCTAGTGTGTTAATGACAGCTGATGCTTTTGATCCATGGTCGAGTACGGGCTATACATCAACTCGCGTTATGGCTGCAGCAACTGAAGGCAACTATGTCGACGAGCTCTTCAGTTCATTTGAAAGGGTTCCTCCTCAGCACCAGCAGCTATCGCCCTCTAGTGCTAGTGATCAGATCTATCGGAAACAGGCGCTGCAGTTTCTGGCAGAATACCCTGAAGGAATTCCCGAGCAGCAGCTCTCATGTCACTCGTCGTCAGATTACATGTACGCAACAGAGAAATGGGACTTTGATCTTCTTTCTCAGTTTGGCCTTACTAGTTCTATGCCCCTCAACGCAGTACAGCAGATCGACACTGCGGATCATCAGCATATAAATACCATGTACCTGCAAGCTCGTGTCCTGCAAAGTGAGCTGGAAACATTGAAACCACTGCAGGAAGTTCACGAAGCGGCGCATTGTAGTACTGAAAGGGCCAGCTTATACGAAAACCCAGAGTTGCTGTCAAAGAAGCCATCTAGTACTGCAGCAAGACAATATTGCGAAGATTCTTTCTGGAAGCTGCATGAGGAGGGCATACGCCGGTGCACTCCAAGTTCCAATATTTCTTCACATGATATGAAACTGCAGGGAGATGGCACTGCCATTGTGTCTGGCTCGGCGCAGGTTACCCAGAATTTTGAAGCTTGTGATCCGCGCGATGATCAGACTAGTACTCATCATATTTTGCATTGGCGTGAGGGTTTGAAAGAAGAGCAATATGAGTTTCCTCCACAGCAACGAACTGAGACTACTAAAGGAAGAACGTCTTCGCCTGCAAAGATCATGAGAACTAGGGATCCGGCTGATCGGCCAGGCTTAGAGCTGGAAGCAATATCTGCAAAAGAGGACAAGACCGTTGATAGAAATGCCAGTTCAGGAGAGTTTTTATACGAATCCTTATATGATCCAAGGTCTAGTCACGCGGGGGGTCATAATCTCCCCATACAAGATGTGCAAACCGTATCATTGGTAAGGTGTTCTCCTCGCGAAGAAGTTCATCTAAACTCGCTCCGGCGAGAGTCGTCACAGAACGTGGGAACCAGGATCACGCAGACGTACGTGAGCGTGCCGGATTACACAGTCGAGGAAGACATCGGGGAGGTGTCCTACTGTGAGAAACAGGGCGTGACTAGAGAAAGCAACTGGTCACCTGCAGCTGCTGATGACATGGTTTCCAAGAACCTTTTCTCGGAGCGCAAGCGCAGGAAAAAGCTCAACGACGGTCTCTACACTCTCAGGAGCGTAGTTCCCAAGATCAGCAAGGTGAATTTATTGGTACAGATATATACATGTGCAGTACTGTACTCGTCTTCAATTTGATTTCCCCTCTTTAACACAAGAACAAGATATACACAAGAAAACTATTTTAGGTTTCCCTCGGGGACCATCAAGAAGAAGTTTGAATTTCGCCTATGCAAACAAGAAATGGTTTGTTTGACAATAGGAAAATACAATGATCCCTCTTTTTCACAATGGGAAAATTAGAATAAAACCTTGAAACTTATTCTGATCCCACATTTCCCCTTGGAGAGCTTTCTCTATGTTTTGTTAATTCAGCTTTTAATTCTTCAGAGGTTTCCCCTCTTTTCCCTACGAGGAGTGCCATAAAGTGTATAGAGTCTCGAAGTTTCTAGCTACATGATTGATTTTGCAATCTTCATGTATGGAGGATGCCTAGTATTGACATGACTAGTGCGACCATTGACGTACATGTGACGGTCCCGCATCATGAACCTTTGCAGATGGACAAAGCTTCCATCGTAGGGGATGCCATTGACTATATCCGGGAGCTTCAGAAAGAGGTGGAGGATATTGAGACAGAGAATTCACGACTGGAACAAAAGTGCAGCCTGAGCTCCCCCGGAAGACTTGTAACTACTCCTATCACTGGACCCGACGTCGGCGATTGCATAACTCGAAGGAATTCTGCAGCTAGCGAATTGAAGACAGTCGATGATTCACATGATGCAGAGATCGCCACCAGAGACGACATCACGACATCAAATGAAGTAATAATTCGTCCGATCATCGACGCGGCCAGCTATCAACCGTCTCAGTTGATCATCTCACCGGCAAAAACTCTGGAGGAGAGACTTTCTGGACGTAAGTAAGCCCATTCATTTTCTTATGAAAAAAAAGATTAGCTGCTCACGTCTTGAGTCTCCTGACTAGATCAGCAACTCAAATTGACCAAAATGTGAAGTAGTACTCAGACCAGCAAGTACTTGAAAGAACCATGCATGTCTTTACATCATGTTAGGGTCTCTTTCCAAATGTTAGGCTGCGATGATCCCAGGTACAAACCGTGTGTGCTATGATCATAGCAGCCTAATGCATGTTTCTAGATCATGTTAAGGTCTCTTTCCATTAGGCTGCTCTGATCACACTTACACAGTGTGCTCTGATCAAAGCAGTGGAAAGTCACCCACACAGGGCCTTGTGTCTTGCTGGATGGGTAGGTGTTTTCCATTGAAGAGCTATATTTGTAGTGAAAATATGCGATTAATCCATCTTAGGAACTTTGAGAACACATTCCCATAAAGAAAAGAATAATTGTCACTTTGTGATGAGTCATAATTTGACTCATAACTCTCATAGCACCTGCATTTGATGAATGCCTGACCAATAGAGCTGTAAGGTGACTGTGAGCACAATGTGGTGTGATTAAGAACTCTAAGAACATGTTCCCATAGCAAAAAAGATAGATGTTATTTTGTGATGAGTCACAATTTGACTCACACCTCTTAAAACACCTACATTTTGTCACCACATGATCGGTAGAGTTGTGAGGTGACTGAGAGCACAATATGTAGTTAATCAATGTAGGATCTTGAGAACATGTTCTCATGAAAATTAAGATAGTCAAATGTCATTTTGTGGTGAGTCATAATTTGACCCACAACTCTCAAAGCACCAACATTTTGCCAACATGTGACTAGCAGAGCTGTGAGATGGTTGTGAGCAGAGGTAGCTAGGAAAAGATAATGGAAAGCTCCTATCATTATAGAATCTGCGATCACAACAGCCTAATGGAAAGACACCATGTCAATTGAATATGTGATCATAGCAGTCTAATGGAAAGACATGCTTAGTACTAGGACTCAATTATGACTAGTATTGTTTAAGTCTTCCAAGTTGGGAAGAAGATTTGAATATCTGACCAATTCATATCCCAATCTATCTATTAGGGAAGGTTGTTTGTTTGTTTTATTTGTTTATTTGAGATTTCTTGAAGGTGATTTTGTAATTTTTAGAACTATGGGGGGGGGGGGGGGGGGGGGGTTTTTTTTTTTTTGGGGATTTTTGTTGGCGGAGAAATTATTTTTAAATTTAGAAAAATTTTTTACCCAATAAATTTTTTTTTTCAA
>Ga0116227_10016265_pt1 | contig 10741 bp, 6 predicted proteins | sample S1TSphgellanicum_FD_89693 | JGI IMG/M metagenome (GOLD analysis project Ga0116227, IMG submission 89693) | Host-associated microbial communities from peat moss isolated from Minnesota, USA - S1T2_Fb - Sphagnum magellanicum MG | ecosystem: Host-associated > Plants > Peat moss > Unclassified...
AAGCGTTTCAGCAATGGCATTTTCATCACCTTGCGCCATACGTTAGCCAGTTCAATAAAACCACCTTTAATAATGTTTTGGGTATGGCTCTCGGCATTGGGGCTGCCTTTGGGTAATACGGTAAAAGGGATTAGGGCAAAACAGATCCACCATAAACCCACCAATAAAAAAGAAAGCCTTGCCGGGAAGGTAGCATCGGTAATACCAAAAGTTTTGGGCGATAATACAAAGGCGAAGCAAATAAGCTGCAGTAAAACACTGCCTATATAGCCATAGGTAAACCCTTTGGCAGATACACTGTCCTGCATATCAATCGTAGCAATTTCGGGCAGGTATGAGTTGTAAAATACAAAACCACCGCTATACCCTATCGCCGCCAGGGCAAACAGGATCACACTCATTTCGATGGTATCTTTGGTAAAAAAATACAGTCCGCAACAAGCTACCGATCCCAGCAGGGTAAAAAACATCATGAAGATCTTTTTATTTCCCCGATAATCGGCAATAGCCGATAGGATGGGCAACAGCAGCACCATGATCATGTAGGCCACAGCCAGCGCGTAATCGCTCAGGGCGGTATTTACAAAACTTTTCCCAAAGAAACTTACCCGGTTACCATTGGCCTGGTTAGCGGTAATAGCCACATAATAAGCCGGGAATATGGTTGAAGTAATTACCAGGTTATAGGCCGAGTTAGCCCAATCGAACATGGCCCATGCGCGGATGGTTTTTTTGTTGTTTTTGCTTTCCATTACTGTAGCTAAAAGTAGGTAAAAATTGGTGAGTGTGAAATAGTTTAATGCAAGCTTATAAATTGTTATGCTACTAAAATCATTGCCTTAGACGTTTTGCTTGCATTAAACTTATTATCTATCTTGCGTCTAAACATTGTAACAAAAACATAACAGTACCAACAATAAGCTAATTTTTATGCTTATTTGTTTTTTACACATTCCCCAATGTACAACAGGCGTAAATTTATTAAATCATCGGCGCTTGGCGCTTCAGTATTAGCCGTATCCGCTACACCTGGTATTGCTCATCAGCTATCATCAAACCAAATTATGGCACCTGTAATGGGTAAACCCATTGTGATATCAACCTGGGATTTTGGCGTTGCAGCCAATCAGGAAGCCTGGAAAACTTTAGCCAAAGGTGGCCGCGCGCTTGATGCCGTTGAAGCTGGAGCACGCATACCCGAAGCTGATCTGCACAACCACAGCGTAGGCCGCGCCGGTTACCCCGACCGTGATGGGCACGTTACCCTGGATGCCTGCATAATGGATGAGTTTGGCAATTGCGGATCGGTAGCGGCGATGGAAAATATCGCCCACCCCATATCGGTAGCACGTTTGGTGATGGAAAAAACCCCTCATGTAATGCTGGCCGGCGATGGCGCAACCCAGTTTGCGGTTGAGCATGGCTTTAAGAAAGAAAAATTACTAACGCTGGAATCAGAAAAAGCGTGGAAAGAATGGCTGAAAGAGAAAAAATACAAACCTGTAATTAATACCGAAAACCAGCTTTATAAAACCGAACTACCCGGCGGCAAAACCAACCACGATACCATTGGCATGCTGGCGATGGATGCCCAGGGTAACCTGAGCGGTGCCTGTACCACCAGCGGCATGGCCTGGAAACTGCACGGCCGTGTTGGCGATAGCCCCATTATAGGTGCCGGTTTGTATGTGGATAACGAGGTAGGCGCGGCAACATCAACCGGCGTGGGCGAAGAGGTGATACGCAACGTGGGCAGCTTTTTAGTTGTAGAGCTAATGCGCCAGGGATACTCGCCACAGGATGCCTGTAAAGAAGCCGTTAACCGGATTATCAGGAAGAAACCTGATACCGCGAAAGAGATCCAGGTTGGTTTTTTGGCCCTGAACAAAAAAGGTGAATACGGGGCTTATGCCATTCAAAAAGGTTTCTCGTTTGCGGTATGCGATGCCAAAAAGCAGGATTTATTGATTGATGGACCGAGCGTATATTAATTAGATAATTTTTTGCTATATTTAGTACCGAAACAACCTAATTTAATTTTTATCATTTCCCCTGATGATCACACTCGAAGTTTGTGCAAACTCCGTAACATCTGCTTTGGCTGCCCAGCAAGGCGGCGCTAACCGTATCGAGCTTTGCGATAATTTACGTGAAGGTGGTACTACCCCATCCTGCGGACAAATAAAAATTGTGCGGCAGTTGCTCAGTATCGAAATGTATGTTTTAATACGACCCCGAACCGGCGATTTTATTTACAGCGACCTTGAATTTGAAGTGATGAAGCTTGACATTAAAACCTGTATTGAAAAAGGTTGCGATGGTGTAGTGATAGGCATATTAAACGCTGATGGCAGCATTGATAAAAAACGCTGTGCCGAACTGGTTGAGATAGCAAAATTTGGAGGCTTAAAAGTAACCTTCCACCGGGCGTTTGATGTTTGCCGTGATTATTTTGAAGCCCTTGAAGATATTATTGAACTGGGCTTTGACAGGATATTAACCAGTGGCGGCAAAAGTACCGCTATGGAGGGTGCTAATACCATTGCCCGCCTGGTAAGTATGGCCAAAGGCCGCATTACCATAATGCCCGGTAGCGGCATAAACGAATATAACATTGCCGATCTGGTTCGTTACTCGGGCGCTACGGAGTTTCATGCATCGGCACGATCAAGGGTTGATAGTAAAATGCAATATCGCAACAGCAACATTTTGCTCAGCGGATCGGGAGAGGAATATACAATGCAGATTACTGATTATGAACGCGTTGCTAAGTTGATCAAGTTGGCCAATAGTGTCGTAATGTAATTCCCATTTATTAATCTTCATTGCGAGGTACAAAGCTATCGCACGTAGACAAAGCGGCTCTGCAAGTTTGTCGTGCACAGTTCGCGATTGCTTCGTACCTCGCAATGACATAGTTTATCGAATCAATACTCTTCCATTAAAAAATACTTATCGGCACCACAATCTCAACCCTGTCGGCACTGCGGTTACTGCTGAAGATGTTGGCATTAAGCATGTGGCTGTACCTTATGCCAACGCTGTAGTCAAAAAAGTTCCAGAGCTTGCCATCAAAAGTTACCTGCGCACCTGCGGTGTTAAAGTTATTGTCAATTTTGATGTTGTAATAAGTAGGATCGTAACCATAGCTATAATCATAAAACACATTGGCCCTGATGCGCGACAAATAAGCAGCATTAAGCAGGCCCCAATCGGGATACGCGATAGGTAAATGATAATCGGCCGATAGCTTGCTGATCTGGTATAGATTACCCGCGCTATAACCGCGCGAAAAAGTAAAATCGTTTGAAAAATTAGCTTTGTTTAAAGCATCGCGCTGATGGTAGGCGGCGTTGAGCACCAGGCTATGATTGGCAAATAATCCCGGAAGGAAAACCGTACCTGTGGCCAGTAACTGATTACCTTCATAACCATTGATAGCGCTTTTATAATTCAATCCCAGGTTTAAACCCAGGCTTGGGTAAATATTCTTTTTTGCCGAACGACCATGGCTGGTAAAGCTGAGGTAGTTGTTGAGATATAAAAGCTCATGACTGTTTGATGGCACATCGTAAGGGTACTCAAAATAATTACGACTGTAAACCAGATCGCTACCAACAGATAAACCTGCAGCCAGTTTACCTTTTGATAAAATGAATGGTAACTGCACCCCACCGTGGTACTGGATCTGATCATAATAAACGGCTCCTTTACTGCTAAATGCCTCGCGGCCCGCAATATAATCGGCCCCGGCAGATAGGTAAGGGAACCAAGCGCCATAAACCAGGCTTAAACCATATTCGCTGTAACCCTCGTTGCTGTTATAATTATACGATAGTTCGGTCAGCATGGTGTTGAGCACATTGTTACCTTGCAGTGTTACCTTGTAGTTAGGGCTCTCAAAATCGGGCTGCAAGGTGTGGAAGTTAAGCAGATGGAAGGCCTTGTTATATTTGGTAACTTCGGGATGGGTATTGTTTACCGATGCCAGTAGATCAACCGCGTTACCTTTATTTAGAGCCGTAATACCCATATCCGATAACGAGCCTGGTATGGCATTATCATCAACCGGGTGCCAATCTATCTGGCTGTTATCGGCCTGATGTAACTGGTAACCATAAGCGGTAAAGCTTACCCATGCCAACTTATTGGCTGAGGCTGTTGGCTGATAATTACCGATATCACTCAAAAGGGTTTGGTTTTGCAGACGATATAATTTTTTATCGGTTAATGACAGTGCGAACAGATTATTATTCAAACCTTCTGTTGCCGAAAAATAAACCTTATTGCCATGTACCGATGGGAAGGCTATAGGCTTGATAGAGAACGGCAGCAGGTATTCGGTATTGCCTGTATTGATATCCGTTGAAGCGATAGACATGTCGCCATTAATCCGGCGCACAGCCGAAATGATATGATCGCCATAAAATTTAGGATAGGTATAAAACAGGTTATCTTTGTTTGGCAAGGCGTTGATCAGCTTACCATCCATACCCAAAACATGCAATTGATTGCTACCATTTGGCAATACCTGCACGGCTACAATGCGCTTACCATCGTTACTAATGGATGGCGAAAAGTATTTGGTGCTTTTGGTAACACGGGTTTCCTCTCCGGTTTTTACATCAACTAAAGTGATCTCGGAATAATCCCGGTAACCCCAGCGTAAGTTTGGCCGATAAGATGCATAGATGATCTTACCATCGTGATAATCAAAATAACTATCGATAGTAAAGTTGCGCCCCTTAATTACACGTTCTTTACCATTGGTGTTGATCACAAATGCCGCTGGCTTATCATAAGTAGTTTTGGTGTAGATGATGGTGTTATCATCTACATAAGCTGGATACTCCTGGTTAGCGATAAAGTGTTGATGAGGATCGGATATTGGTGCGCGTAAGCTTTTATCTTTGGGTAACGATCCGGTGTAGCCATCGTTTAAAAACTGATCGCGATAATGACTAATGGCTTCACTATAAAACGCATTAAAGCCTTTACCTGAATACTTTTTCACCGCCGATTGCATCGGAAAAAAATGGTATAACGAAGCTGCATCATGCGTTACATTTTTCCAAAAATCTTCGCCATATTTTTCACGTCCGTAAGATACCAACATGTAACCTAATGGGTAATGATCGGGCACATAATCATTGTACGATCCGTTGCGCAGCTTCATATAGCTATAATTTTTGCCGGCAGCCCACAATGCACGGTACCCGTCAAAAAAGTAAGGCAAACGGCCGCGGCCCTGGTTGGTAACATAGGTTTCGTTAAAAACGGCGTCGCCCTCAAAAAACCAGTTGGGTATGGCTAATTCGTTAATTGTTGATTGGCCACCTTCGCCAAAAATAATTTTGGCAATGTGTGATATGCCTACATTAAAGTTATTGTATTGCTGCACGTGCCTAAACTCATGCACGGCTAACTGATCTGCAAAGCGCAGGCTGCCCAACTCAAAACTATTTTGATCGGGTGTTAAATAAAACTCGCTTCTAAAAGGTGCCAGCCCCACATAACCGTTTGATTGTGTGGTTTGGTTTTGCAGTAAAATACTTACCTGACGTTGGTTTTGGCCAATAGTTGGTTGCACACGGCTGCTCATTTGCGCGAGGATGCTGGCCACACGCTGCCCCACCGAATCCATCCCCACAGGGAATATAATACGTGCCTCCGGAATATTTACCTGTTTCCATTTAATTTCGGATGGATTACCGCCAAAACTTTGTGCTTTGGTTAAAGTTGTGGCAGCGCTTAATAGCAGTAATAATGTAGCAGGTTTAATCAATTGGCGCATCAGGACTTTTTATTTGATTGGTGAAAATAAGATATTTTACATGAAAATTGCATGAAAGAACCGCCCAATCTCACAGCATTATTGCTCTAAGAACAATAAGCACTTTAATTAATCAAATAAATTCCTGCTGATAGCAGATATAAGTTATTCTACATACTTAATCTTCAACACGATCTTTTTATCGTGATCTGCGCCATCAACTTTGATGTTGGGGCGATGCGCGTCGGCCGGGAAAAAGAGATAAAATGTGCCCGGTATTGCGGTATATTGTGTGCCATCAGCTTCGTAATGGGCAACATCCTTAGCTTCGTTATAAGGCTCGGTCACTTTTGATGCGGCTACCGGGTTAGCGGTAATACCCTCGGCACCCTGAATTACGTATTGCAGATCAATATATTTTTTGTGCGATTCCCAGGCGGTTTTTTCGTAAGGCTTGGTTGGGTTATCGGTAACCGATGCGAATACGTTTTCGCCATCGATGGGATATTTACCTACAGGCAATTTATCCAGATCGGTATTTTTTAAATAAGCAAAAGCTTTATCCCAAACGGCTTTATTTAATTTGTACTGACGGGCAAATTCGGCAGTGTTAGTTGATGGTGCCGGTACCAATTTTAAGCCATCCAAATACTCGTGGCCATCAAACCATTTTTGGGTTTTGGCATCGGGTTTAGTTTGCGCGAATGCGGTTAAGTTAGTTGATAGTAAAGCAGCAATGCACAATGCTGATAGGATGATTTTTTTCATAAAGTGGTTTGTTGGTTTGGTAAATATAGAAATTGTGGAGAGAAAAGTTAAGTAACGATGTTGCTAAACTATTTTGTGTCATTGCGAGGTACGAAGCAATCGCACATAGGCAGATCCGCCCTGTATAGTTCGCGATTGCTTCGTACCTCGCAATGACATGGTTCTATAATCAATAAGGATCAACATCCGGCTGCACAATACAGCCCTTACTCAATTTGGTGGTTTGAAATTGCAGCAACACATCAGCTAAAATAGTTTTTACTTTACCGATGGATACAGTGTCCTTTTCAAATTTGAGTGTAATAGTACGGATATAATAATTACGGATTCGGTTAATAAGTGGTGTTTCGGGCCCAAGCACACGGTTGCCGAAATGTTTGCGAAGTTCGGTGCCCAGATATTCGGCTTGCAGATAAAGCTGCTCAGGTATTTTGTGTTTGATATCTAACTGTATGATGCGATAGTATGGCGGGTATTTGAAAGCCTGCCGCTCTATCATTTCAATATCGTACAACTCTTTATAATCATTACGAATCACCTGGCCAATCACCCGGTGCGTAGGATCATAAGTTTGAATCACAACCTTACCCTGTTTACCACGGCGGCCTGCACGGCCACTTACCTGCGCTAAAAGCTGGAAGCTACGTTCGTTGGCACGATAGTCAGGATATTTTAACAGACTATCGGCACTGATAATACCAATTACGGTAATATCCGGAAAATCCAACCCTTTGGCTACCATTTGGGTTCCTACCAGGATATCTATTTTTTTCTCCTCAATATCATTCAGAATGTTTTGGAAAGCATTTTTGGAACGTGTGGTATCCAAGTCCATCCTTGCTATCCTGGCATCGGGTAACAAAATACTGAGTTCATCCTCAACCTTCTCGGTACCGAAACCTTTTTGCTCCAGGTGCGCCGAGCCACAGGCAGGACAAATGGATGGTGAATCTTCACGATAACCGCAGTAGTGGCAATGCAGTTTACCGCTGCTTTTGTGGTAGGTAAGCGTCACATCGCAATTGATACATTTAGGCGTATAGGCGCAGGTTTTACAGATCACTACCGGCGCATAACCACGGCGATTTTGGAATAATATCACCTGCTCCTTTTTGATCAAAGCCTGCTCAATATCTAGCATCAGCACACTGGTAAAGTGCGATTGCATGGTTTTTTGTTTGGTTTCGGTAGCAATGCTGACTACCTGTATTTCGGGCAGCTCTACGCCGCCAAAGCGGTCGGTTAATTCGGCCAGTCCGTATTTGTCGGTTTTGGCGTTATAGTAGGATTCAAACGACGGCGTAGCTGAACCTAACAGCACTTTGGCACTATGTAAATGGCCAAGGAAAATAGACGCGTCGCGGGCGTTGTAGCGTGGTGCGGGGTCATATTGTTTGTAAGAGCTTTCGTGCTCTTCATCAACAATGATCATTCCTAAGTTTTCAAAGGGCAGAAATACGGATGATCTCGCGCCAAGCACAATGCGGTAATCGCCGCTCAGCACTTTTTGCCAAACTTCAACGCGTTCGTTATCATTAAACTTGGAATGGTACACGCCAATGTGGTTACCAAAATGATGCCGCAAACGTTCAACAATATGGGTGGTTAAGGCTATTTCGGGCAATAAATAAAGCACCTGTCGGCCAGTTGCCAGCATTTGTTCAATCAACCGGATGTAGATCTGGGTTTTGCCCGATGAGGTTACTCCGTGTAACAACACCACATCTTTTTGAATAAACTGGTTGTTAATGCTGATTAATGCGCCACGCTGGGCATCGCTCAGTACAAAATTTTCGTCGAGCTCTTCTTCGTCGATAGATAAACGGCTTACCACGCGCTCATCGGCAATAAAAACTTCTTTATCTATCAGCGCTTTAATAGCGGCGGCTCCCGCCCCGCTCGCTTCGGTGAGTTCGGTTTTGATAATGTGTTTTTGCTTGCGCGATAGTTGGATATAGGCTAGCAGCGCGTCGGATTGTTTAGGTGCGCGTTCAAGTATCGCGAAAAGCTCTTTCATCAAGTCCTGGCTTTGATAAACCGGGTTGAGTGTGATAAATGTACGGCGGCGGGGTTTATATTTATCGCTTACCTCTTCGGAAATGTGGATAATGTTCTTCTCGAACAAAGTCCGTAACAACGGCATTACCGTTTTTTGGCCGAGGAGTTTAACGATGTCGCTAACAGTTAATTCGGGTTGAATTTCGAGCGCGTCGATGATGAGGTATTCCTTATCGTTCAATAAAGCCTTATCGTATTCAAACTCCTTGTTCAGTACAATTTTAGTTTCGCTGGCCAGTTTTAGGGCGGCGGGCAGGGCGGCGTTCATTACTTCGCCTATGGTGCAGAGGTAGTATTCGGCCAACCATTTCCAAAAGGATAATTGTTTTTCGTTCACTACGGGCCTGTCGTCCAAAATATCAATGAGGTATTTGGCCTCGTACTTTTCGGGAGCCTGATCGCTTACGGAATAGATGATGGCGGTGTATAACTTGCTTTTACCGAACTGAACCACTACACGTTTACCGATCTCGACCGCGTTATTTAGTTCAAAAGGAACCCTGTACGTATAGTTTTTAGCGATAGCCAGGGGCAATATCACTTCAACAAATAGCGTTTCTCTGTCATGAAAAACCGGTTCGGCAAAATCGAGCATTATTTATTTTTATAGCCTGCAATTGCTAATGTAACCCATCCTACTATAAATAGCAAGCCGCCAACGGGGGTAACGGGGCCAAAAACGTGGATCCAGCTCCAGCCTAACAAATCGCGGCAAGCTAACAAATACAGCGAACCCGAAAACAGGATGATGCCAAAAGTAAACAGGTAATAAGTTGTTAAAACCATACTATTTTTAAACCTTGTAAGCGTGGCCAAAAACAAAAGGGCAAAAACGTGGTAAAATTGGTATTGTACGGCAGTGTGCCAAACGTCGAGTTGTTTTGGATTCAGTACCGACTGTAAGGCATGCGCGCCAAAAGCGCCCGCTATAACGGCCAGCAAACCAAAAAAGGCAGCTGTTACGATGATTTGTTTGTTCATGAGGGAATTTGGTGCCGCTAAGTTAACAAGTTGAAAAAGAAATTGCGGTTACCAATGCCGAAAAATCTAAATTTGAAATATTAATACAAAAGAATGAGACGATGATGAGCAGCAAATGACAATTGATCTGCCCCACATCACCTCATCACTCTAAAACCAATAATACAGATGAGAAACATCATCATGACGATCGTCCTGCTGGCTTTGGCCATAGGTATATCGGTTATGTATTTTAAAAACCTGAACCCGCCGGGGCAGCGCTCGGGCAAGGTAATGGGTAATATCCCGAGCGACGCGGCGCTGATATTTGAGTATAAAAATGACGAGAGCTTTTACGATATTTTTAGCAACAGCACTTTATTAACCACGCTGATAGGTGATGATAAATCGGCAGAGCTGGCTGATCTAAAAACCAACGTGCTTGACAATCCGCTTTTGCAACCTTTATTTGAAGGGCAAAGCTTATTCATATCGGTGCACCCGCAGGCTGCTACCAGCGATATTGATTTTTTGCTCACCACATCGGGCAATGGCAATGTTGCCGAGGTTTTTGAACAGGTTGCCGCGCAAAAAAACAGCAAGGTGTTGATACATGACATGGCGCTTGCAAGTGGTAAAAAAGGCTATATCATTTACCTGAATGATATTAAACGCAAGTTTTATTTGCTGATGCATGGCGATAATACCTTTTCGGCAAGTTTTTCGCAACCACTGGTTGAGGCCGCGGCTAAGTACCATAATGAGCATCATGAGCATTTTTTTGTACAACTATCCGATCAGCAAAACGCTAACTCTATCGCTAATTTATATGTGAATTACAGGCAGTTACAGCCGTTTTTTGATCAGTTATTTAAGAATAAGAATACGGATGTTTTCCGCAGCTTCAGGCTGCTTTCATCTATTGGGGCTTTTAGTTTGAATTACAAAAGCGATGCCCTCATGTTTAATGGCATCAGCCATATTGATGATAAGCAACCTAAAAGTTACCTGGATATTTACCGTTTTCAGCAGCCGATGGAGAACAAATTGAAAAGCATTTTCCCGGCGAGTTTGGCTTATAGCTTAAATTTCGCGGTAAGCGACCCGCTAAAGTTTGAGCAGGATTTATTGCAATGGCAGCAGGAAGCAGATTATGACAAAGAGAAGAAACCGATTTTCGAT
>Ga0116227_10016266_pt1 | contig 10741 bp, 10 predicted proteins | sample S1TSphgellanicum_FD_89693 | JGI IMG/M metagenome (GOLD analysis project Ga0116227, IMG submission 89693) | Host-associated microbial communities from peat moss isolated from Minnesota, USA - S1T2_Fb - Sphagnum magellanicum MG | ecosystem: Host-associated > Plants > Peat moss > Unclassified...
AGGTCATCATCGTACTGAGAAGCGTCAAATTTGGTGTGTTCCAGTTTCTCAATTACCACCTCTACACAATCAAAGTGATTGGGCTGGACTTAAATGTGTGGTTATGGTTGTGCGCGTCAGACAATTTTGGATTTTAGATTGTGAAGAGATATGAAGAAAACCAACCCTCGATACCAACTAGTTCATCCCCAATCTAAAATCTAAAATTCGGTCAGACATTTATGGAACCAAACAACCCGCGAATGCCAATTTATTGACAGTTGTACAGACTTGTCGAAGTCAAGGACGTTCTGTAATTCAATTTTTTCAGCAGGCTATCAAGGCAATGGTTAACCCTGCTGTGCAATCGCCTTCTTTAATTCCTCAAGTTTCGACCTGAATCCTTACAAATAAAATACCAGCATTACCCCAAAACTCAGTGTCATCAGATCCATTTTGATACCCTTGAAGAAATACTCCTCTATCCTCAAGGTAAGCTGTCCCCACTGTCGAATTTTGAATTTGGAATTGCTGGTCCTATATTATTTAAATTTGAGCAAAATCCATCAAAATAGGGTTTACTAGCTCAATTTTTTCAAATAATATTACTTATGAATAAATAATCTTAACTGATCAGTAATATATTTAGTACACAGTTAAGTGTTAAGTCTAGTTGGTACAACAGACACTAAGTGAAAAGCTTCCTTCCTGAGAAAAGAATCAGTTAAAGTAAAGATATGTAAAGAAAATCCTCTTAAAACCAAATGACTTTACCCAGCTTAGAAGCAATATCAGCCCAGTTAGAAAGCCCGAATTTGCGCGATCGCATGGTAGCTCTCGCCAGCCTGCGGAATGTTTCTCCACAGGATGCTGTGCCCTTGATTAAAAAGGTCTTGGATGATGAATCACTACAACTGCGATCTATGGCAATATTTGCCTTAGGAATTAAGCAAACATCAGAATGCTATCCTATTTTGGAGAGGATATTGACGAGTGATCCTGACTATGGTATACGCGCCGATGCTGCCGGTGCCATGGGATATTTAGGTGATGCCAGAGCCTTTGAGACACTATCACGAGCATTTTATGAAGACACAGATTGGCTGGTACGTTTTAGTGCGGCAGTTTCCCTGGGTAATCTTAAAGACCCCCGCGCCCATGACATCTTAATTCAGGCACTGGGAAGCAACGAAGTTGTACTACAACAGGCAGCGATCTCCGCACTAGGAGAAATTCAAGACCTTAGTTCTGTAGAACACATTCTCCGCTTTGCCCAATCGGATGATTGGTTAGTACGGCAGCGTTTAGCAGAAGCATTAGGTAATCTCCCTAAGCCTAAAAGCGTGTCCGCTTTAAAATACTTAGAAAAAGACAGTCATTCCCACGTTGCAGAAGCTGCTAGAATTTCCCTACAACGGCTTTACGAGATTGGAGTGAATTAACCACCTTTTAATTAATGCAAGGTAATTTTATTCATGAATATTGAAGAATTTTTTCGCTTAAGTGCTGGTAAATGGTTTTCCCATCGCACTAGCCACCATTTAGCTTTTAAACAATCTGAAGATGGTAAGTCAGATATTGTCATTGAAACACTCCTAGCAGAGCACCCAGAAGTGATTGAACTCTGTCAAAAATACGAAATAGACCCTAGTTTCGCTTCCTGTGGTGCCAGAGTTACCTGGAACGGCACAATGGAATGGGATGAAGAAAAACACACTGGCTCTACTGTATTAGTAACAGTACCCGATCCCAACCATCCAGATGAAGGTAAACTGTTGCGGGAAATGGGCTATGCCGAAAAGGCCCCAGTTGCAGGCAGTTATAAAATGGGTAGCGATGGAGCCCTCACCTTAATTACAGAATACGAAACCATCTGGTCTGAAGAACGCCTATGGTTTGCTAGTCCCAATTTACGAATGCGGGTGAGTGTCCTCAAACGCTTTGGTGGCTTTAGTATGGCTTCTTTCACATCGGAAATTCGGATGGGGGGAACTTCATCCAGTTAGTTGTGGGGGAGGAAGCAGTTCTTGCAGGGGAGAGATTGATCTGTTCTCCCCTAATCCAAAATCCCCTGGAGGTTTAGCAGTTGCTTCCAGTCGGCAAAGCCGCCCAACGCGCTGCCTCCCCAAGACCGCTTCATCACAATATCTAAAATTCCCCACCCCTAAATTTTCAACCAGTGGGCAACTAACCCTGGTAGTGGCAAGATAATCAACAACAACAGAGTCATTGCTAGTAGCCCTAGGAAATCCCGTTTGTCATCCAGTTCTGTAACATCATTGAGAGCTGGTTCATCGATTATGGGGGCGAATAGTAAGATCAGTGCCCACCAAAAAAAATCTTCTTGGATAAAGGAAAATAGCAGTAATAGGAAGCGAGCCACTTGACCAATGGCGACAGCTGTTCGTTGTCCAAACATAGCGTGGACAATGTGACCCCCATCTAGTTGTCCCACAGGCATCAAATTCAAAGCTGTAACTACTAGCCCCAAGAAACCAGCCACTGCTACTGGATGCAGATCAAGAGATGATTTAAGTGTTAACTCACTTCCTAAAGCTAACTTAGATAGTAAAGCTAATAAAGTGGAACATTTAGGATTAAGGGCATTGAGATCGAATAAACCTGCTTTTTCATTTAAGGGTACTATATGGGAGTGAGCCAGTCCCCACAGAAGTATAGGTAAAGTGGCAATAAAGCCAGCAATAGGTCCAGCAATACTCACGTCAAACAAAGCCTTTCGGTTGGGCATGGGACCATTTATCTGAATAAATGCCCCAAATGTACCTAAGAAAAAAGGTACAGGGATAAAGTACGGTAGCGTCGAAGGAATTTTGTAGAACTTAGCTGTTAGATAGTGTCCTAGTTCGTGAATACCTAATATTGTTATCAACCCTAGGGCGTATGGTAATCCCTTCCATAAAACACTGATGTCGTTTATTGTAATCTGTATAACCCCAGACCTAACTGCTCCCACTAGGGTTGTAGTAAGTAAAGTGACTAACAGTAGAAATAGCGATAATATTGGTCTAGCTGACCCTTTAGCTTTTCGGGTATTCGGAACTAGTACAAATATTGGTTTGCCATTAATACCTTCTTGAAAAATTACCAAAAAGCGATCGCCAAATTGTGCTTCTATATTTGCTTTAATTTGCTCGTAGGCAGTACTTGGCGTACTTCGTAAATGTCCCTTACAAATCACTGCCTGCGGTCGATACTCAATGTTTTGAACATAGTAAATATTCCAAGGAAAGCAATTTCGCAACTGGACTTCTTCAGTTTGCTCAATAGGACGCACTGATACCGACTCTGGGGGAGGTTGAGAAGTCAGTACTAATTCCTTTGCACTGGTCTGATTTCGTGTATCCTTTGGTAGTTTTCGCCCCCATTGAAGCAACAGGAAATATGATAGCAGAGAAAGAACTGACGGGTAAAAGATGAGTGTTGGCGGTACGGGCTGTTTTGCCCCATAGACCAGTGTCCAGCCGATCCACACGAATGCTGGTATCATTAAAACCAACCACAACAACCATACTGGTGTTTGGGTGATGCGAGCAACCCTATATTGCACCATCAGATAAGTAGCTAGCCCCAATAGGAGGATAAACCAAAATTCCATGTTATCTTTGCTGATTGTGACTGAAGAATAAGTCCAGCAGTTTAGGAGGATTATTTTTTAAACTCCAGAACAGCTTAGAACTTCTGAACTCCTTTTTTCCTATGTCTCCCTCACCTCAACAGCCAAGTCATACAACTAAGCCACCACAGGCTGTATTCTCTGACGAAGTTTTTCCGGCAGGAGACTCACCATCTAACTTCGCACATGAGAACGTTTTTGCTTTTCCACCAAATCGGGACACCTTAGGAGGAACTTCTTACTTCATTGTAAGAAATGAAGGCAATATCCTCATAGATTGCCCTGCCCTAAATCGGATAAACCAGAATTTTTTAAGTTCTCACGGGGGTGTGCGTTGGTTTTTTCTGACTCATCGGGGTGCTATTGGCAAAACGGCAGAAATTCAGTCAGCTTTTGACTGTGAGGTTATGATCCAAGAACAAGAAGCCTATTTATTGCCCGGTTTAACTGTAAAAACCTTTGCTCAAGAATTCACCCTCGCTTCAACAGTGCATGTGATTTGGACCCCTGGCTATTCACCAGGCTCATCCTGCCTGTACTACGATAACTTTGGAGGTATACTATTTTCCGGTCGTCATTTAGTGCCTAACCTCCAAGGGGAACCAGTACCATTGCGTTCAAACAAAACATTTCACTGGCGCCGACAAATTAAAAGCCTTCAGTATCTGCAAGAACGCTTTACATCAGAGACACTTCATTATATCTGTCCTGGCGCAAATACAGGCTTTCTCAAAGGCAGACGTTTCATAGATCAAGCTTATCAACGTCTAGCTGCGCTGCATCTGCCAATTTGAGATCTTGGATTTTCTCCCATGCTCCCCCTATTTAGGGTAAACTTGTCCTAAAAGTCCCAAATTTCCACAGCCCACGCTGCTGGTCCAAAGAAAAACTTAGGAAAAAACTAAACGTAAGCCTCATGGCTGGAAAATTCATCGTCTTTGAAGGAGTAGAGGGCTGCGGTAAAAGCACCCAAGTGCAACTTTGTTATCAATGGCTTCAAAGTCAGGATGTACCTGTGGTTTTAACCCGTGAACCTGGAGGTACGGAGTTAGGTTACAATCTGCGCTGTCTATTGCTAGAAAAGGTTGTATCTCAGCCAATTGCAGAAGTTACAGAACTTTTACTATATGCAGCTGATAGATCCCAACACGTTGCCCAAGAACTCAAGCCAGGTTTGGTAGCAGGAAAATATATTTTGTGCGATCGCTACACCGACTCCACCATTGCCTACCAAGGCTATGGACGGGGACTAAGTCTCAGTCTAATTAACCAGCTGAACTACATTGCTACTAATGGCTTAGAAAGTGACCTGACTATCTGGCTAGATGTAGATGTTGAAGTGGGACTATATCGTAAACGCGGTAGTACAAACAGACTAGACCGGATTGAACAAGAAACAGTTGCTTTCCACCACCGTGTCCAGCAAGGCTATATAGAATTAGCTGCATCCTACCCAGCCCGGATTGTGCGCGTAGATGCCAGCCTCAGTCAAGAAGCGGTACAAAAGTTAATCCAGGAAATTTTGCGCGATCGCTTTTTTGCTGAGGAAGAAGGGAAATCGGGGATTTATACTAAAAACGGCTGATTCCTCGACTTTTGCCTGTGCAAAGAAAATTTTGCCCGTTAATCTCAAGCGCGATTTTAAAAGTAAAGCTCCAACCTGTTTCTAGTATAGGGGGAGAATAGATCAATCTCTCTTATAATCGAAAATCTAAAATCCAAGTTGGGTCTTCTTATTCAATCAGACATAGAGGAAATTTTTATTAACTATCCCGTTTCTAAAGTAGATTATATCAATTTAAAGCTAAAGCTTATAATATCGCCATTTATAGCTGTATTAATGTGTTTAGGAATTTATTATTTTGATATTCCCTTATCAGTAGTTTCAGTATTTTAGATTAATAGAGTAGAAGGAGATGAGGAAGAAGAACCAATCTCCCATCCAACATCCCCCACCCAACATCCAATCCCCAATTGACTGATCTCTTTGCACCACTAGTAGGACAAAAGCAAGCTGTAGAATTACTCACCCAAGCCGTCAGCCAGAACCGGGTAGCCCCAGCCTATATGTTTGTTGGCCCCGATGGTGTGGGGCGAAGTTTAGCGGCAAAATGCTTTATAAAATTACTATTTGCTTCTAGATCTAGCCTGCAGCAAGGCAATCACCCCTCCCTATTGTGGGTGCAGCCAACGTACCAATACCAAGGACAACGAAGAACCGCCGCGGAAGCAGCGTACAAGGAGGGAAAACGCAAGGCACCACCCGTAATTCGCCTAGAGCAAATTCGAGAAATTACTGAATTTCTCAGCCGCCCTCCCCTGGAAGCGCCAAGAAATGTAGTAGTCCTAGAACAGGCGGAAACAATGGCAGAGGCCGCCGCTAATGCTTTACTCAAGACTTTGGAAGAACCAGGACAGGCAACTTTGATTTTAATTGTCCCCGCTCTTGAGTCTGTGCTACCAACCCTAGTTTCCCGCTGTCAACGGATTCCTTTCTATCGTCTAGATACCCAGTGCTTGACTCAGGTTCTTACCCAAACTGGTCATCAGCCAATCCTGGAGCATCCAGCAGTATTGAGGATCGCTGCGGGTTCTCCTGGACATGCTATCGCTGCCTACCAACAATTACAAGCAATTTCCCCTGAATTACTCCGACAGTTAACAACAGGTCCTATATCCTACCGCAGTGCCTTGGAGTTAGGCAAGAAAGTTGACCATGATTTAGATCTAGAAGCCCAACTATGGTTAGTTGATTATCTCCAGGAATCCTATTGGCAACAATGGCACCGACCTAATATTATCAATGAGTTAGAAAAGGCTCGGGAGTACCTGCTCTCCTATGCCCAACCACGGTTAGTTTGGGAATGCACTCTCATTTCCCTGTTTGAGATCGGGCGGAGCTATTAAGTTATTTTAATCACAGTAATTCTACTGTTCTGCTGGCTAATATTATTGTTATAATCTATCGGATTAAATTTGTTGATAACTGAAATCAATTATGCGTAATTTAAGACAGCATGATTAATCGAATTTCCCCCATATCCCATGATCTCCCCAAACTTACACCGGAGAGGAAAAAAATCATCCAAGAGCAAGTTATTACCTCAGAATCCCCAGGAATAATACTGCGTGACTTTCAAACTATCCTCAAATTTCTGCAACCAGATGGAGTCGAACTCAGCAGCACTAACCACCTATTCTCCCTCAAATACCTCCAGGAACTCAATGATAGCTTGAGTTACCCCACCCAGACTAAACTCAAGCGTCCCCAACAAAAATCCTACCCCTATATTCACGGGCTTTATTTTGTCCTGCGTACCTCTGGGTTGTCTCAAGTAATTACTAAGGGCAAAAAAGCCAGATTATATTTAGATACAAACCTCATAAAAATTTGGCAAGGATTTAACCCCACAGAACAGTATTTCACACTTCTAGAATCCTGGTTACTTTGGGGAAATAGTGAGGTATTGGGTGAACATCGTGACCCTTACGCCCCATTATATCGCTGCTTACAATTTTGGCGGGAAATTCCCGATCAAGGGCTAACTTTTAGCAGTTACAGAGAACAGGAAGAATTAATCTATTACCCCAGCTTATACAATGTAGCCCTGTTGCACCTATTCGGTTTAATCGAACTTGGATTAGGAGAAGCGGAACCAGGAAAAGGATGGCGTCTCACTTCCTTAAAACGTTTGCCTTGGGGAGATGCAATAATCGGACTACTCTCCGAAATTTACCATGATATTCAACCAGGAACAGACGAGGAAATAATTATTGACTTCCGGAGCGCCTTTGCTAAACTTAAACCTTACCTCCAACCCTATTTTCCCGAATGGCAACAAACCCTGGTGATTTTTGAAGGCTTGTTTGCCCAAGCAATTTATATATTTAAAGTTAGTCTCATGAATGCTTGGAGACGCATTGCTGTTTCTAGTGCCCTAAATTTCGATCAGCTAGTCGTTGCAGTTGTCCAAACCTGTAATTTTGACCATGAACACCTCTATCGATTTATTTACAAAGACAGACTGAATCGCAGCTTTGAATTTAGTCACCCTTTTGTCGGTATTCCTCCTCAGACAAGCGATTACTGTTTAGGGGAATTACCGCTGGAAGTCGGAAATCATCTACTACTGATTTTTGATTTAAGCAACGAGTGGGAGTTTGATTTATACTTAGAACAGATTTTACCTGAAGATGATAATATAGAGCAGTTCAGGCTGCTGGAATCTCATGGTGAACCTCCTAGCCAGTATGGCGACCAGTAAAAAATTTGATTTTGGAAACAAATCCGTATACATTTACCAATTTTGGATTTTAGATTTTAGATTGAAAGAGTTTAATCCAAAATCTAAAATCTAAAATTGGCATCGCTTCACTAAGACCTTCCCTGGCTCTGAGTAACAGCAGTGGATTGATTGGGCTATCTGGATGTGTGCTAAGTTCCAGCGTACTTCCTCTGCCGTTGAGGGACGTAATGGTTATTTATCTATCCGCTCTTCATAATCCCTATCGTGGCTTTAGCGAACAGATCTTGAAGGTATTGACCCGTTATCCATAACTTTGATCTCAGACGTGACGATGGCACTACTGCTGCCCAACGACTTTTTGGCCAATCCTTCCCTGACCTCTTTGAGTCGGTTTTCTCACAAATCGGGGAAATACCTAGACCCAGACGCTCCTTCAAAACTCGCAAGTTCAAAAAGCCTACCGTACATGCTGTCCCGGCTTAAGTTGGTACCCATTTTTCGAGTTGATCAGAGTCTGAAATGACCAAAACGCGTGAAATTCACAAAACATTGGTTATGTCAATAGCATTGGAGATGCGCTTGCCCTGTCCAAAATTGCTTGACATAGTGTATGATTCTGACAAGCCTTAATCAACAACTACTAAATACCAAATGAAAACTAGGAGAGACTTAGGTTTAGATAATTTAAAGGCAATCGCTATTAGCTTTGTTATGTTCTGGCATCTACAACCGATAAGATTTATTAATAGTGATAATCAAAATTTCACTACTGTTTTAGTAAGCCTAGTTAATGTTTTTAATTGGCAAGTAACTTTAACTGCAGTTCCTATATTTTATATTATTTCTCTGTATTTATTTTTTAGAAAAAGTACTAGCATAAACTATCTGAAAAAAAGATTGATAAATATAGGTACTTTGTTTATCTTTTGGACGGCGTTCCACATTCTATTTACATTTATCGCAACTTCAAAGTTATCAGAGTTTTCCTGGCGAGTTATCATAGGTATACATCCAACTCTCCCTTTAGTGGGAGATTCAGTTTTTTATTTCCTCTTTGACTTATTCTTTTTGGTGATATTAGCTTATTTATACCAAAGACTATATCCTAGAACTAGGGAATTATTAAACTATTTCATAGTAGGATTTTCTTTGATACGATTTGAGCTAAGTTTTTTTGTCGAATCAAAGTGGTATTATATATCTTACTATTCTCTTGAAAACTTTATTATTTACATTCCTATAGCTTTTGCCATATTCAAAGATAAAGATAAAATTTTCAAATTCAAGTTTTTTTACTTGGCTACATACATTATATTTAGTTTACATGACATCTTATTAGGAGTTCATCACTATGATCTTGGTATTTACAATAGAATTTCTCTAGTTTTTGGTGCATTAACTTTGTTTTGTTTTATTTACCCTATATCTATAAATAATTGGTACACTCAAAAGTTAGCAAAATACTCTCTCGGTTTGTTTGCGCTACATAAATACTGGCAATATATATTAATCTGGTTAAGCCAACAATATCTGTCTAACGTGGCTAAATTTAATCATTTTGACATCAAGTTCCTAATTATCAGTATTTTGGCAATCTGTCTTACAGTAATGACAATTGCTCTATTGAAGTTAACTATCCTCAAATATTTCGTCTGCTAATAAGGAGAACGATTATTTAATCTCGTTGGTGGTTGTTCAAAGGGAGTAAATTTTAGATTTGAGGGAAGGGAGAAACAAAAACTTAATTGCTAGAAAGTACCCAATGCCAAAATTTACGCCGCCAGACTTTTCTAATTGGGGTTGTTGTCATAGGCTGTGGATCTAGAAGTTGAGGATAATATTTGTGAATTCTCATGGCTGCTAGACCTACCCTATACATTGTCCATAGCCAAATACCACCCTGGTGACCTTCAATAACCACTTCAAATGATGTCACTGTCATACAAGCTAGCCAATAAGCAAAAAGGGTTAAAAATGTCGCTTCTCTTCGGAGAAGAGGAATTAGGAATTCTTAGAGGGTGACAACCCACCTATAAAGCTTGCTGTATAAGGGATAGAGCAGAGAAACCACGCTGAAAATAGAGCCGTTTATGAGGCTTAAGCGCGATTAGACTCAGCACCGAATCAGCCCATAATTCCATCCCGTAACGCCATTGTTGTCTGTAGAGTCCGAGGCTAAAGTCACTCTGGCGTGGGGTCTGATCCTTGTGCTCTTGGATACGTCCAGCGTAAATATCTATCCTGAATTTTTTCATTAATTGCCCCTGCATTGTCGCCAAACTATAGGCCATGGCAATCAACAAGACTAAAGTTAAAAACCGGGTGTCATTCACCTTAGTGTCTTCTAAATTATAGCCACTGGTTTTGCAATCCTTGAACATTTGTTGTAAGGATTCAGGTCATACTAAAATCGCCACAACCTTTTCCTGATAAAGGTTTTCGGAGATTAGGCATAAATTTCTATTCTCAATAAGATTTGTGCAACGCCTATGTTTTCGTTCCTTATTGCAACTAAAGGTATGTTAATAAACAAAATTCAATTTTGAAACTGCCTCTGTGACTGGGTTTCACACACCTGAATCCTTACAAGTCAACCAATTTTGGATTTTGGATTTTAGATTTTAGATTAGGAGGATCTCTAGAAAAACACCTAACCTCTGCTTCTAACTAACTCATCCCCAATCCAAAATCTAAAATCTAAAATTGATTAACCCCCGGACGGGTGGCTCAATCTCTAGGGGGAGTTTTTGCGGTGATTGGTACTCCTGCCTCTCCACCCAAACCTCGCGGAAAGTCCCAGGGTTGGAAATCCGGTCAACCCCGCTCCCGGAGAATACGGTACCCCATTGTTAAAAAGACTTTCACTAAGCCACGTAAAGAA
>Ga0116227_10016268_pt1 | contig 10739 bp, 8 predicted proteins | sample S1TSphgellanicum_FD_89693 | JGI IMG/M metagenome (GOLD analysis project Ga0116227, IMG submission 89693) | Host-associated microbial communities from peat moss isolated from Minnesota, USA - S1T2_Fb - Sphagnum magellanicum MG | ecosystem: Host-associated > Plants > Peat moss > Unclassified...
ATTTTCATAATCTTTTTAGTACTTTAGATGTAAGAATCAAAACTTAAATAGGCCCATATGAATAGGTAATATTAATTTGTCTGAGGTTTATAAAGATCAAAATGAACATTGAGCAATACTTACATCTTTTTTATTATAATTTCCATAAGGTCATTTCAAATATGGAATACCCACATATAGGTTTTGTAAATAGTTACTATTTTTTTTACATTCATTGCAATACCCGCATATAGGTCTTGTAAATAGTTGTTGGTTTTTTTTACATCCATTGCAATACCCACATATAGGTCTAGTAATTGATTTTTTTAACATTCATTACAATACCCACATATAAGTCCATAAATAGTGATTGATTTTAAACATCTTTTGCAATATTTGCGTATAGGTTTCCATTGTAATATTTATGGGACTCATACCACATAATAATCTAATATAAATATCAACAAATAATGTCATAATTTTAAAAAATTACTAAAAAATTATTTCAGATAATGTAAATGATTAAATATCATATTTAAACAATCATTTATTTCTTAATATTAATTAATTGATTATTTGGCCAAACCTTAATTATTCAAATAATTAAAATTTATATCTAAAAATTAAATCAATAATTTGATATTTAATTTATTATCTTAATTAATTTTTTTGTGTTGATAAATTATTCAAATCATTATTTTAAATAATTATTCATGATAATTAATTATCATAAAATTAATTTAAGTATATGAATAGACATATTTTGGGTACCCAAAACACTTATTTTGAAGTGACCTTACATGTGGGTATTGCATTTAGGGTTGATTCTTTACCTAAGGTTATCTAAAACACTTATGGATTATTTCAAAATGAACTTGCATGCAAGTATTGCATATAGGTTTTGGTTTTCATTGAAAGGTTACCCAAATTACACATTGGTTATTTCAAAATGACCCTACATGTGGGTATTGCATTTAGGGTTAGGTTTGCACCTTAGGTTATATAAATCACATATGGGTTATATTGAAACAAACTTGAATACAAGTAGTGCATTTAAGGCTAGATATTCATATAATTTTGCAATACCCACACACGTATTTATTTTCACCAACTAGAAATTTAACCTTAATTTTTTGAATAATTAAATAAAATTTGTAACAAAACACAAAAGAAAGTATGTCTCTTACCATTTGGTAATATTTCCAATTTAAGTTCTTTCACTTTCTTTAAAAAAATGTTAAATGACATTACATTATTTTACATATGCTTAAGCCCTAAAAATTTTGCCCAAAATGCACCTTAGATTTATTTTAATTATTATAGAATTGTAAAAAGAATGTTAATTAATTTATATGTCTCAAACTCTAAACCTAAACCATAATTCTAACATTAAGTATTAAATTTTACATTAAATCCTAACCCCCTGTATCATCAATGTGACCAATTTTGCATTATGTTCATTTTTATATATGTTAAATTATACTATAAGGTGAATAAATAATTTTGAAAACATGAATTTCATGATGTATTAATAAGGAATCAAATATTTAAAAAATATTTTTATGTTTCATGGTTAATGAATTATCACAATATGATATAGGTATTGCATTTAAACAAAAGTGGATTAAGAAATATTAAACTTTAACAACTATAAAACATATGGAAAAAAAGGATATTCATAATTATGTTATAAATCTAAACAAGTGATAAGATAAAAAAACCAATACAATGAGCAAAGTCTAAAGTATAAACCTTAAACCTTGATGTATATGAACCAAATTCCTAAACATTAAATCATAATGCATAACCCTAAAAATCCAAATGATATTTTGTCATAAGCCCTATTACAACCCTAACTATACAAACCCTAACAAAAAAAAGTCTTAGTGATATATGCCCTAAACCCAAAAAATTATACAAAGTATACAAATTATATAATGCAAAACAAATTTTTTTAAAAAACATAGGAAAAATTTTAATAACCAAAATTTTAAACTCTTAAACTACAAGGATTTACTAACTAAAAGAAAACTTTAATCTTAAAAAGAAATCAAATAAATTTTGTAAAAAACCAAAAGAAAATATATGTTTATTAACTTTGAGCGATCTCTCCAACTAATTTTTTCCACTCTCTTTGAAAAAGATATAGAATGAAATTATATTACTTCACATATGTCTAAATCCTAAATCCCCCCCCCCAAAATTTAGCCTAATTTAGGTTAATTACTATAAATTTGTGAAAAATTGCTAACTAATTTATGTGTTCCAACCTTAAACCTAAACCATAATCCAATAGTACATACTTATAATAATTACATGAAAAGATGTATTATAATGTCCATTCCATAAATAAATTAGGTAAACAAATTTTAATAAAATATGCATTAACTAAACCAAAAAGGCTATAATTATGACATTAATACCATTATAAATTGTTTGTAATAATTACATATGGGGACCTATGTTCATCATCCATGAACTAGGGCGAACCTTAATAAATTGATAGGTAGGATTGGGGGCTAGGGAGTGGGAAAAGTGAATAGGTAATTAGTTAGGTATTCGGTTATGTAAAAAGCATAGGTAGGTAGGTGAACATAGTGGTAGGTAGGAAGGTGGGTGCATAGGTAGGTAAATAGGTATATAGGTAGGTAGTTGGGTTAGTAGGCAAGTTAGTAAGTAGAAACAAAGTTTAAAGAGCAAGGTAGATAGGTTATTAAAGTAGGTAGGCAAGTTAGTAGGTAAGAAGAAAGTTACACTTAAGGTAGTTAGGTAGATAGGCAAGTTAATACATAGGAAACAAGTTATTTTATCAAAGTGACTAGGTTTGTAAAATACTTATGTCAATAAGGTGGTTGTGAATATAAGGTTGGTAAATACTAATGTAACTAGGTCAGTAAGGTAGGTAGTTAATACAATGGTTAGGTTAGTAGAGAAGTAAGTCAATAGGGTATGTAGTTAATAGGGGAGTTAGGTTAGTAAGGTAGGTAGTTAGTATAGTAATTAGGTTAGTAGGATAACTAGTTATTAAGGTAATTATGTCAACATGGGATAATTAGCAAGGTACCAAGGTTGGTAGAATATTTATGAAGATAGGAAGGTGAGTAGGGTAGCTATGTGTGAGGTCAGGTCCAGGGAACAAACAACCAAGAACAAACCAAAAAAATAAAAATACAATGGTCAACAACGAAAAGAAATGGATTGTGATGAACCCCATTTGACATCGGATGAAAAAACACAACACATATAGTGGACAAAATGGCCAACTAATGCATTTGTGGCTACTGGTTCATTCTAGCCCTCACTTGTTGGTTGAAAACTGGCATTGGTTTTCAATCCCATTTGCAATGAAAACCAGCCATGAAAATTACCATGAGAACTTATTTGCTAATTCTCATTGGAAATGAGAATCGCCTAGGTTTTCACTAAGCATGAAATTTGATAACCAAATCAATTTTCACATTTTGAAAAGGGTTTGGTTTTCATGATAAAAAATAAAAAAGAAAAATAGTAAATAATAAGTAAAAAGTAAAAATCATATTTTAAAAATTTAATAAAACAGTAAGTAAGAAATAATAAAAATTAAACTTACTATTTATGAAAGTAAAAAATTAAAAAACTAAACTTATTTTTTATAGCGACAACCACCACATTAAGGTTAAGGGTTAGTGCCCTAACTCCTAACCCTAATGTGGTAATCGTCTCCCTTTGGGATTAAGGTTTTAATTTGTTTATAAAAAGGCTCCAAGCTCCCTCTTGAACCCACTTTGTTCTTACATAGTTTTACACCTACACATTTGTTTTCTTATACCTTAAACACTTTTGTTTTTTCTTTTATTTAAATATTTTTAATTTTTTTTTTGTTTTTTTATGTTTTTTTTCTAGTCTTAGTTTTTTTGTTTTGTTTTGTTTTGTAGGTTTTGTAATTTCAATTTATAATTTGGAAGTTGTTTTTTGCCTTTGTTGCTTTTGGTTTGTTCCCATGTGTGTTGCTACTCCTCAACATGGCTATTTTTCACTTATTGCTCCAAGTCGTTGCTCCCCGCTTGTTGCTCCCTCATGAGACTCCCCACTTGCTTTGCTACTCCACATTGCTACTCCCTACTTGTTACTACCCCGTGTTGCTATTCCACATCATTGGTCCCTACTCCTTGCTTGTTGTTCCACATCCCTATTCCCCACTTGTTGTTCCTGCTTTTTTTAAAAATGTACCTTTGGCCCCCCCCCTTACTGTTGGCCCCCCTTGCGTCCCTACTCCCCATGGTTGCTCCCTATTTGCTTGTTGTTGTTCCTTGCTTATGTTTCCCCAGATGGTACTCCTTCCCCCTCTTTTTCTTTTGCAAGTAGTCTTTGGAGCTACAACTAGCAAACAAGGTGAGTTTTTTTAAGAAATTTTATTCACTTTCTATTTGACCATTTTCAGAAGTTATTTTTTCAATTTCTCAATATTTTCTACAATGTGACACAAGTTATTTTTGTTTTGATTTTGTAAGAAAGAGAAAGAAGACAAGAAATTGTCTCAAACTTGTAATTTTTTAAAAAATATGTAAATATAATTATTCCATTAAGTTATCTTAATTTTTTTTTAATATGTTTTAAAAAAATTATTTGATTTGTTAATATGTTTAAATTTATTTTCAACATTGCATTTATTTTATTTGCAAGTTAACTTGATTATTAGAAGGAGATTGGTGTTTGTTTGACGGGACAATCATAGTTTCCATTTTCCATTCAAGAAAAAAAACAAACCAAAACAAACCAAAAAAAAAGATTGAAAAAAAAATATGAAAAAAAAACCTTGATTTATGAAAACCAACTGTGAAAATTGCCCTTGAAAACTAGTGGTTCAAAATTTTGGGAAACCATTCAACCCTAAAAACCACCTAACAAGATTTTATTCTAAATTCTACAAACTAGGGCGACGTTTAGAATGGGAAGTTTTTTTTTAAAAAAACAACCAAGGTCATTCTTAGAACTTGCTCTGAAAATTGAAACCAAAGGTTTTCACAAAAAAATGAAAACCGCCCAACACTAGTTTTGACATTGTCTTTCTTTTCTCCTAAGCGCTTGCATTATTACTACATATATTTTCACTACCAGGTGAAAGTATCCTTGGGTGGTACCACTAGGAACCACCTCAAGGAATGAAAAAGGAACCAAAAATAGTTAAATCATTTTCTTGGGCCTTTTACTTTAAATGTTTTCACAACTATATATATATTTTTCTCATGTTTATCAATTACATGCACTAATATATGGCTTGAAGTTTATTTAGGAATTTAATTTTTTTAAATTTTTAAAAAAATTGCATTCTTAATTAAAATGGCCCCTTCATAAATTGATAGCCTTAACTTTGGAAATTCATAACTAAAGTATACTTATTCAATTAATTTCCTAGTAAAAACCTAAAAATAAAATGATTTCCAAATTACCTTAAGAAAAGAGTTCTCAAAAAAAATTCTCAAATTGTGTTTCAAATTTTTCTTCTTAACTAAAAAGTTTAAAGAAAGGAACCAACATTACATTCTTGAATTTCTTTTTAAAATGCAATGATTACAAACATCAAAATACAAAATATTTTTAATATTATTAAAATCTCAAAATCTATGGAACCTAATAAATTTATTCATTAGAAAAAATTATGAAAAAATTTATTTAAGTGTTTCCTATGATTTTTTAAAGTTCAATGGGTCCAAGAAATGAAGGTGTGATGGTTCCTAATGGTACCACCCAAAGAAATTTTTATCCTATTCCTACATGTATAACTACTTTAATTACTTCAAACCTTGTGCATTAAATCTTGATTTTCAACATTTCATACCTAGATTTAATAAAACCTCCTTACTTTGCAAACCTCACTCAAAGAAGGGATAGAGGGTGAAAATAAGCCCAAAGGCATGGTGAATACATGATTATTTTAATATGTTGAAAGTGGGTTTGAACCTTCACCTTTTCAATCATTTTAGTTCTCACCTTGGGAGACAAGCCATTATTCCAATAATGTCCCATCCTTACCACATAATTTTGTTTTGTTTTCACTTAAACTTCGAAATTAATTTGAGATTTTTTATAGGTTAGAACAACTAGTGAGTGAACACTTAAATGTTCAAGGCAGTCCGAATCCAAAAGGAGGTCTCCATTGTTTCTAGTGTTCAAACAAAACTTGAACCCCTCCTATTGGTACATTTGGTGCATTAAAAATTGTCAAAAACAAATTAGAATTAAAAAAGTTACATCCCCCCAAATTAAAAGGGGTCAATAATTAAAACAAACAAACCATAGAACCTTACAAAGTTGATTCCCAAACACCCAAAAAATTCCTTGTATGTTGTTATGTCGCTATTAAAGTTTAAGGATAATTTGTAGAACTAATGGTGGCGCTCCTATATAGCACTTTACATCGTTTTAAATGAACAAGAAATGAGAAAGTTAAAAGCTTTGAAAGTAGGAAGGGTCCAAATACAAAAAAAATGAAAATAAACATGTTTTGTAAATTGGAATTTTGTTTTGGTTATTTTTTCATTACTCCTTTTTAGTTGCACTTCCAAGACAATTTCTAGAGCTTGAGGTAGCTCAAAATGAAGCATAAATGACATAGATCTAAAAAAGTCTTCAGTGATAGGGTAGTGTTTGGTGATGGGCAGTTCTACCTTAATGAACTTGATGTTTGCACAATAAAATGTTGAGTTTATTGTTTAAGTCTTAAATCCTACCCATTTGCAAACATCATGATCTCTTTTTCATAATGTCTTTCATGACCCATAGTGGTGACAAAATTTTGTTTGTTTATTGAATTTTATTTTTGTTTGATCACTTGTTTTGAATGGACATGTTTATCTTGATTTCTTGCAAAGTTTTCAACTCCTCTCCAATCTAATGTTCCAACCTTTTGTAGAATTTTTCCATCATTTCTATTCATGTCTCTCACCATCAAGTTTGATTTGTTATTGATGAACCTCAACTCTTCTTCCTCGAACATAGACATGTTTTGATTGTCTTGGTTCCTTTTTAATCCTTGAATTAACCTTGTCATTACAAAGATGTCTAAACTAGATTGGACAACTTGTATTAGGACCAAAAAAAAATTACTAAGGAAAAAAATGGTTCATAAGATTTTCAAAAGAAAGTTGAAAAATTGTTTGCTAAAAAAGAAATTATTATGAACTAGGTAATCGACAAAAGTGCACAAGTTATTATGAATAGTTGAAATGCATGAACATTAAGGTCAATTCACACCAAATGGTAGCTCTTTGATAAGTTAGTGTTACGATTTGATGACAAATGCGTGGATTCACATATGTGATGCTACATATAATTGATTCCTACATGGAATCTAATGTGGCAGCCAATGGCAAGTCAATGTTTGCGATTATGCTAACTACCTATAAATTTTCAAAAAACATAGATTTTGCTCATGGCAGACCGATGTTACAAAGAATTGCATCAAAGGACCTCGTAATTCAATGTTACAAAACATCACACATCTTGTGAGCTATACTCATCACGACCCTTGTAGATATGTTTCCCAAGCTTTCTTCCTTATAATTTTTCCCTCGTTTGCAATATTGTATGAAACGATGCACATGAATGATACCATAGGAACAATGATTAATGTAAAAAAAAGATGTAAAAATAATCCACAAATAAAATTTTATAAAAGAAGTAGCATATTATTTTGGATTTCAATTTGCATGCCAAACAACAATTCTTGATTTCAAGACTCAAATGCAAGTAGAGTTCCAAAGGTATACAATGTAAAGATTCAAGTGTAGACATTGTAAAGACACTGTTGCATTGTAGCACTATTCAACATTTTTTGGAGCAGCATGAATAATTCTAGCAACACATTCAACTATTGTGAAAAAGATTACCAAGAAGACTACCAAGAAAATGTCGAATGTCTAGGAGAAGCAAGTGAATTGTTCATCAATATTTTTTTCTTTGATTTTAAAATCTAAATTGTCAATGTAGTTACCAAATTGTAATATTCAACATATTTATTTCCAACCTCTAGTTCATCCTGAATTTTGTTACAATAATTACTTCTTGTTTTCATGTTTTCTTTCCTTTTTTTAATATTTAGTTTTATCTAATTGTTGTAGCAATTATCTTTTAATTTGAAATGAACATCATTCAAGGCTAATTGGAATGTTTATCAAGCTTGAAATTATGAAGCCCTTTGAAGCATTCAACAATGTGTAGGGTCTTAACTCTTATCTTTTTCTTTTTTCCAACCTTTAAATTTGTCTAAATGTTGCAAATGTTTAAACAAGGATGCCAAAGCGTAATGACATTGAAACCAATCATCCAAAGAAAAAGTGCAAAAGTAAAAAATAGGCAATAACAAATTTTGAATCCAATGTTGAAATTCAGTCAAGGAAGCCATGCTAGTCAAATTGGGAACATGGAAAAGTTCTAGCTTTTATCAAAGCAAAAAGAGATGAACATGTTGCTCTTCTTGATAAGGTGGATCCTCAAAACAACCTTGAAATAACCATCATGAAATGGAAGAAAATATCATCCTTAGTAATGAATGCAAGTTGTTCTTAGCATTTACGGAATGGTCCTACATGCAAAGACAAGTGAGGATTAATTTACAATGATTTCAAAAAAAAAATTGACTATATGGTAGGGACAGGTCACAATGAAGATTATTGGTCATTAAGCTTTCGAAAGAAAAGAACTTCCCATTTGCCTCATAATTTTGGTCATGGGGTGTATGACATGATAAAAGAATTCACGGGAATTCGACCAATTTTCACACCACCCCATGTCTGAGATTTGATAGTTGATGGAGATGATGTATATAAACCACATGACCACACCCTTGAAGATGCAATTCATTTGAATGATGATTCAAAAATTGAATAAACATAAAAGTACGACCCAATCATTGATGATGGCTAGATGTTTATGTTAACTGCTGCAAATGTTATAACTCTAATCCCAACTCTAGGTAAAACAATCTCCTTTTCACTTATTAACAAAGGAGAACAAGACTTAACAACACCAATGAAATTGCACAAAGTTCAACAAAGTCCCACACAACCTGCAATAATCCAACAACCTTCACACATTATAAGAGTCCACCAACCTGCACACACCACAACAATTAAATTACCTACACACATTAAACTTGGACAAAATCAAGAAACACCCAAGTTAGTGAACAAGGGAGTTGGAAAGGGAATTGAAAGAACAACAATTTGATCAACTAGAAGTACAAGAATAAAGAGAACTTATTCCTCTACCCATAAGATCATGGCAAAAATGACTAAGAAGAACATTTGAATGTTATTGCAGACATTAGACCGCATTGAAAAGAAAAGATCCAAAACCTAAGAGCTCATGATGGACAAACAACTTAATTATTTCAAAACAAGAGACAAGGTCTTGAATGATACTTAAACAACCATGGTGAATGCAAATGTTGGGTTATCCAATGTTTTGAACATGGCATTTGCAAGAGGGAAATGCAAGGTAAATAGTAATGTTCATATGGCGCATGAAAAGCCATTCAACAACATTGAATCATCAACTACACCTATAGAAGCTACACATGTAAAAGCTACACCCACAAAAGAAGACAAAATCAACAATGACATGTAAGCAAAGTGATAAATCTTCACATCTAAACAACAAAATATTAGATTTTTAGGTTTTGATGCAATGTAGTTGTGGACATGGCAGATTTGATCCAAACAAGCATGTGAATAGAAAAACTACTACTACTAATGATACAGACTACTAATGATGTGTAATTGACTTGAAAAGTAGCAAAGTTTTGATGCAACTTAGTTGTAAGGATGGCAAATTTGATTCATAGAAAAAAAGAAATTTGATGCATGAGTTGGTTTAGGGTTTATAAATTACTTGTACGAGATTGATGTGCAATTATGTTGTAGTCCAAGATAACTGGTTAACTCCTTTTGCAAACTTTTGCAAAATGTTTCTAGGTATTTTTCGACCTTCAATAATGTGAATAACCAATGGATCATCAGCATTTTGAGCTTGTTGCGAGTTTCTTTCAACTTTTAATTCAAGAATGTGCATCAACATCTCAATTTGAGAATCAACTTGGTTTCGTAGCAAATTATGTAGTAAACAACAATAAGTGAGTACATTGGCACAAATGTCACATGTAAATTTATCTTCCCAAGGAGCTCTTGAAATGTTTTCTTGAGTATGTTGAAGGAGTTTTCAACAACAAACCTACCACATTTATGCTTCTTATTATACAACAACTCCATAATCGTATGTGGTCCTTCCTCCTTATATGATGTCATAATCCAAGAGATCAAAGGATACCTTTTGTCCCAAGGAGGAATAACATTTGAACTTTCAATGTGGTAAAAAAAACCATGCTATTGTGCACGTTTACACTAGTAGAAATCCCTTGATTTACGACTAGTGTTTACGACTAATTTTTAGTTGAAAGCGACATTTTACAACTATTTTGATGTTAGTCGCGTAAGACAAGTTGCAAACGACAAATAGTAGCAAACGACAATTACATCAGCATGACATCATCAAATGGTGGATGGAGCCTAAATGTAGTATATATGGTTTCATCCAATGGGGCCAATATATACATTATGTATACAAGGCATCATTTTGTATATATTTTGTTTTTCCTAATTGTGTGGGTAAGGAGTGGCCATGTTTTTTCCGATTAACTAATGGGTTGTTGCCACATGGCATGGTTTCTAGTATTTGGGAAACCAGATTGTGATCTTGAATTTTCTAAATCAAATGGCCAAGAA
>Ga0116227_10016269_pt1 | contig 10739 bp, 6 predicted proteins | sample S1TSphgellanicum_FD_89693 | JGI IMG/M metagenome (GOLD analysis project Ga0116227, IMG submission 89693) | Host-associated microbial communities from peat moss isolated from Minnesota, USA - S1T2_Fb - Sphagnum magellanicum MG | ecosystem: Host-associated > Plants > Peat moss > Unclassified...
GCTCCAAAAATTCAAAAAGTTTGACCCTTTTGTTCTTTTTTTTTTTTTTTAAATTTTTTTTTTCGATTCCGTGATGTCTAATGTGGTCTTCATCGCTTTGCTAGTCCTCGGGATGGTTCTTGTTCCGGCACCAACTTGTGCCCTTTTATAATGTGTTCTTTTAACCCCGGTTTGGGATTTTTTTGGCGATGCATCATCTCGAGTAATGATCATGCGTAAGAAGATTTAGCCACATTTGATTATAAATACATAAATATACAAATTTAGGTTGGCTATCTACTAGAACCTACTACTACCCTATTGTAGCCTAGGGTCAGCTTTCCACATTGAGAACATGAGTAATTTATTTTATTTTCAAACAAAACCAATCCCTTTTCTTAGCTTTGAATTTTTATTTTTATTTTTTGGGTGTTTTTTTGAATAGTTTAATAATATTGTCTTCTTATGATTAGTCAAATGATCCATACATATTGTAGCTTGACATAACTATGATTTTTAATTTTTTTTATAAATTTGGAACAACTATAATAGTCTTGATCATCACCTTAACATCATGATTCTTTTATTTAATTTTTTAAAGTATTTAATTTATTATTTAATGACCAAAACTGACCCTAGGGTGAGATATAGAAAATATTGTCATTCCTATTAAATTCGTTGGGTGATTAAGAAAAAAAACGTCATGAATTTATTTTATTCACATATATTGTTTGTTATTATTAAATTCATGAGGAAAAACTTAAAGAACTTGTTTTAAAAATGTAAGTGAATGAGAAACTCTTCTTACCATTGGCAAGCCCTAGAAAAGTTTGACCTTCCACAATGGTATGGACACTCTTCACATTATTGATTCCTCTAGAAGATGGACTCTATGATGTAGTGTGTTTGTTGTTTATTTCTTCAAGCAAACTTTCACCATTTTCCAACAAAAAAAAAGTCGGGAATTTTATGGAAATTTATTTCCTTAGTGTAAATTCAACTAATTTTTCTACCTTTTTTTGGGTTAAATTTGACCAGGTTTTTGTATCAAAAAATGAAAAAAAATTCATTTGGCTATGTTATTTGCTAAGGAAACCATTAACCCAATTTATTTTATTCAACATACCATGGTTAACTTAATTTCAAGTTCAAATGAGAGCTTTTGTCCATCTTGGTAGCAATGCACATTTCAAAGTTCTTGTTAAGATTTGAATTGTTGGTTGTGTGTGTACATGTGCCTCCAATTTGTCATCCGAGCTAGTTCAATGATAATTGAGATGCGCATAATAATACATATCAATTTTATTTAACCTAGTTTTAAATTGTCATTTAATTTAATTGTAGCTCCTATGGGCCTAAATTCCTAATTGAAACTCTTATATCATGAGTAATCCAAAGAATTTGAGCATAGGTGTCTTGGGCTTTTGAAAGCTTATATCATGTCCAAAAAGTTCCATTTTTTTTTCTTGGATGACAATTCAAATAAACAAAATTGCTCTCATCCAAAGCTTTGGAATAACAAAAAAACACTTTTCTAATCGGGCATGATTTGTTTTTGCAAATCATGATGTAAAATGTTTGAAATCTTTTATGTGTTGCATGAAGCAATGTAGGGAAAAAAATCATTCAAATTTGATGATAACTTGAAAAATTTTCCCTTTAATTCCAATGTTTTACACTATACATCCCAAAGTTTTAGGTCATGTTCTCACTCATCTTATGCATTGTAAAATCTCAAAATACTTATTAAAATTCATACATGTCCACATTTTGATTTTGGGCCCAAAATTACACAATTTTTCTACATTGTAAATGGACCATCCTCACAAATTATTATGGCAGCCGCCCATTAGGACTCACATTGTTATCACACCTAAAGTTTAAGCTAACATAAAAAAAATTCTAGTACAAGGTGAAAGCAAATTTTAAAGAACTATTTGAAATATTGTTGCATTTTTAAAAATTGTATATGAATTTAACATGTAAAGTAATATTCAACATTAACATTATTAGCATGAATAACTTAAAAATTAATAATGTTAATGTTAAAATTCATCCATATTTAGGGTTTTGTATTTTTAAATATGAATGAATTTATTTTTTAAGTGAATCCATAATGTATTTTTGAAATGATAACATTATGTTTGTCACACAAATAAAATGCAACATATGACTTCAAAACATATGTCATAATAATCTCAAAATAGAATTTAAAAATATACCACCATCAAATGAAAAATTTAGCAATAAGATGCATTGAAACTTTCTTAATACAATTTTTAAAATTTTTACAATGCCATGAATTTATTTATTTTATCATTTGTAATCCATTTCACATTGAAATATTCAAACTTTCACATGGTTTTCTAAATGAATAACATATATACTCAGTGTAATCATGGTTAAAGAAATCATCCAAGTGGGTGGGCATGATTGTTTAAAACTACATTAATTTTTCAACTTTGACCAAACATCATTGGAACACGATAATTTGGATTGTCTTTTTTTTATGGCAATAAGTTCCATTAGTTGCAAAGTTTTAACCAATGTTGGGCAAATATTAAATTTTTTTTATATCCTCTGATTTCAATTATTCGCCTATTTTTCATCCACCACTTTCGGTGATTATTTTTATTAAAAAAATCATTTGTAATATCCTTTAAGGATATCAAAAAAAACTTAATGGCAAATTTCAATATGGCCTAATATCCGTCACCATTAATATTTGTTGAATATCTCAGCATTATAAATAACAAGATTGTTTTTTCAAAAATATTTTCAAATAAAACTACAAGTCCAAAAGTTCATTTCGCTCAAATTCACCTTCATATTGCTCTATTTTTTTCTCTAAAATAGCATCAATTTCAATCAATTCTATCAAGCTAGAAGTGAACTACAACCCACCCTAAGATCATTAGACTGATTTTTACTGACAAAAATAATCTTATTTAAATTATTTGATTGCAAGCATCATCACCTCAAATTTGTAAGAATTCCAACCAATGAAAAAAAATTCTCAATTTTTATTTGAAAACCAACAATGCCAAAAATTTGACGAATAAGAAATGCCACAATTGCAAACATAGACTCATGTTCTACCCACCACTCTAAAGGACATTTGATCTCCCTAAAATCCACTTAAAACCTTTTAAACATTTGCAACTCCTTGTTTATCACCTACTTTGTTGGCTCATTTGTTCTAGCAAACATTTGAAAAATGTCTAGGTTACTTTCTTCATTACTTTTCATATCTACCATAAATCCAAATTATGCCATAAGGTGGAGGATGTGGTAGCATTTCAAAAACATAGGAAATAAGGATTGTTGATCATATTGGTCCATAATGGAAATAGCTTGCTCTTGACCAATGAAAGATGAAACCAACCTTAAACTTTTAAATATAAAGTCTAACATGAAGGATAACATGTGTTTTATTTTTTTCATATTTCTTAAAGAATGAAAGAAAAACATCTAAACCCCACATTCTTTTTTTCTAATGTTAAATGTAAGTAATGACAATTCCAAAGCTACAACTAAGTCATCATCAATTAAATCTTGCAAATTAGATGAAATTCCAATTTTTAAAAAAGTTTTAAGCTCATAATGATTGTTGCATTCAAAGGATCAAAAAATAACTAGGCCCATAAGATTAGTTCAACACACAAGCACTTACAATTGCAGACAAAACATCATCAATTATTTGAGATATGTGCCAAGTTAAAAATGAAGGGACATGGCCAATAATCCTCACTATAGTTTGCGGACTATAACAAAGAACAATTGTCATCCTAAATCATAATGTCTTTTGAAACAAGATGATTTTACTTGCAAACTTGTAGAAATAGATTAAGGAACAACAAAATAACTTACAATTTTAAAAAACCATAAATAAAATACTTGCAAAAATGGAACAAATAGTTAAATGATTTTTATTTTTTTTAAATTTTGTTTTAATTTTTTTTTTTAAATTTGGGCCTCGAACCAACTTTAATGCAAGTTTTGTTCCATTTTTGACAACCTTTACTAATTTTTTTTAAATGAGTAATGAATTTCTACAAATTTGCCTAGGCAGATTTAATAAACACATATTTCAAGTTTTTACAAACTTTGTCATTAGTTATGGTATATTAACATTTTGGAGAAAACATGACCAAAATAAGTTCCTTAAAAGCTTTCCTCCAAACCTAAAATCTCACATTTAACAACAAGCTTCAAAGCACTAGTCAATGTATTTAAATTTAAACCCTCATCCTTCACATATGTTATTATTTTATTTCTCAAGCCATATGCATCCATAAAATCAATAAAAAATTTAGCCAAGATGTCTTATAATTTTAACATCTTCAAATAAACCAAGAGTAACATGTTATGGTTTCTAATCAAATCCCAAAAAAATTATGACCAAGACAAACACATCATATGCACCTTTGGACATCCATAGATAAAAAATTGATAGGAGCACAATAACAATCAATTAGCAAAGGAAAAACATATATATATTTTAAAATCCATTAATTTAAGCAAAATGATGTGTGAAAATAATTTCAAAAACAAAGTTGCACATTATGACATAATTACAACATTAAATGCTTTAATCACACATTTTCCACAAATTGCAAAAGCAAGTGATTTTTCATTATCAAAAGTGCAAGATTTTCCACAACATATTTTTCTCCACATCATCCTTTTTGAAAGGATCTTTTGAGGCAAAAAAATCAAATGTGGAAAAATTGGAAATAAAATACTTGTTCGTTACAAGTTGTTTTTCAACATTTATTTTTTTATTATTTATTTATTTTTGAAACTTTTTATAAATTATTGGATGTTTTGCATCAAGATGTTTAAGCAAACATTGTGCCACTTGTTTTATAATATGATATCATACCTTCCTTTAACTATTTTTTTGAATTCACAAACACATGTTGAAAATGACACAAGAAACAACACATCATTTAAAGAACATCCAAATTTACTATGGGGTGAAAACACAGTTAAACAAGCTAAGGGTTCCAAGGTAAAAGTCTTTTTCCAAGGATTGCACATGATACATGTGTGATATGTATCATATTTGTGTTGGTAGATAACTTTTTAAAAAATTATTTAACATTATATTTTAGATATAAATACATTTTGACTACCAATTGATTTTATATCATGTATATTATGCATTCATGCAATTGTACCACATAAACATGAACAACTATTATTAAAAATATGTTTTCAAAATCCATAATTTTCAAGGTCAAAAACATTTTTGAACCAAGCTCAAATTGGTTTTTAAAACAATTTTCATGAATTCAAGTCCTTTACACTTCTAGTCATCAATGTTAAAATCCTCTTCAATTTCCAGAAAAAAATGATGCACATTTGGTGGAAAAAAATGACATTTGAAAAAAATAAGGATTGTCCATTCTTGAGGTTTGAGTGCTTTGAACATGCAAAAACATTTTTTATTTGTGTTAAGCTTTGAACATGTAAACTTTGCAATTAATGAAAAATATTCCAAAAAATTTATGACAATCCAAACTATTATGCTTCACTTGTGATCTTTTAAACATACAAAAATACAATTTTAAGGAATGTCCACTCACTTGGTGGTTCCTTTGACTATGTTTTTACCTTTTTGAGTTATCAATAACACAAAAAAAATACCAACAATGTGCATTTCTATTATGAGGCCCATTTTTCTTTGAGTTTGCAATTGTTGCAAAATGTGTTTAATCTTCTCTTCATCACATTCTCTTGAAACTCCATTGACTTTAGTTTATAAGCTTGTACTACTTTCCCTTTTTTCTATTATTTAATTAGCTTCATTTTCATCATTTATGCATATTACATGTTCTTCATTTTGCATTGTTTGATTATTATATTCATTTGACCCTTCCATCTTTCACAACCGTTCTACAAGGTTAAATGGTGGAGAAAACTAATAAAACAAATACAAGGTGTTGTTGTGCGATGTGATGATAGGATTTTTATGCACAATTAAGCATGATGCAAAACCTTTATAAGCAAGCAAATATAAAATATTACAAAACAAGTAAGTAGATACACAAAATTATCAAAAATATTTTTCAAAAGGTTTATATTTGTCTCCAAAATAATTCATAACAAGCCCTGCACCACAAACCAAAAACAAAACAATTAAAACAAAAGAAGAAAAAACATGAGAATAAAAACAAAAGAATTTAAAAAAAAATAAAATAAAATTATTAGAAAAAAATGCAAGTTGTCATTCTTGATCACTCCCAATTCTTGCAAGAAGGAATACAAAGGGGTAGTACAAGATCCTTCAATGAATAGCAACACATGAATAACAACAACACGAAAGGAAAATAGTAATGTAAAAAGGAGAACAATATCACAAATAACCTTGTACTTAAAGTAGGAGAACATCAACGTGGCAAAGAGGAGAGCAATAACATGAACAAAAGAACATCAACACAAATAATAGAATGTAGCAACAAGAACATGAGTGTGAATAAGAAAGCAACAACGCCAAAAGAAGAAAAGCAACAATGTAAATAAGAAGAGAGCATCAGTGCAAAAAAGGAGGGGATAATAACATCACAAACAAGAAAACAACAACACAAAAAGGAGGAGAACAACACCATGAAGAGGAGAAAAGAACAACAAAAAGAGGAGAGGAAAGCAACATGAAAAGGATAGTAACACCATGAAGAGGAGAGGAAAACAACAACATGAAAAGGAAAGGAAAAGATTGTGAAAAGGAGAGCACCAACAAGAAGAGAAAAAAAAATGGGGCCAAGGTGGAGCTCAAACCCCATTTTATTTTTATTTTATGTTTTTTTTAGGTTTAATGGCGACATTCACAATTTTCCAACCCTTTTAACAACCTACACCAACGCCCATAGATTTTCAGCCCTTCTAACTTCCAACGACCTACATCCTATAACTTGAACCCAAACCCCTTTCATATCCGTATCCAAGTAGGATCTAATGTTCACCTTTGGTATCAAATTTTATTTTAAAAAGTATCATGTCCAAATATTATATGACCGGATCTCATCATTTTGAGATCTAAAAATAAAGATATCACCTTGAATATCAAAAAATTTAATATCCAAAGGATTTCAAAAATGATATTTTAAGTGATATCCAATAAAGATATTTGGATTTTGAAAATATTTGCCTAACCCTTATTTTAACCATAAAATTTTCATGCAAATCAAATGTCCCTTCTATATGTGAAAATGATTTGTAATATTATAATGGACAAGGTTTTTTAATGTCAAAAAGTTTTTTTTGCATATCAAATGTGCACCATTCGCTTTCACAATTTAGTTACATCTTCATGTTGATAATTAGAAGGGCAACATGAATTGAAATGTTGAAATTTTGGTTTGTAATGAGATTTGGCATCACTACTAAAATTTGTGGTTTTTCAAACCATAAATTATAGTAAAAAACAAATTTGGACAAGGGTAAAAAAAATCTCTTATCATTTTGGACAAGTCGATTTTAACATGTCCAACGTGATTGGGATGATTTTTTTGACTGGTAAAATAAAAACCAGTTGATTAGCCATTTTGACTAGTGAATAGTGGACCATTTAACTGGTCAAATTATTTAAATAATTATATATTATCATATTTTCTTATAGGCAAGTAAGTCATAAAAATGCAAGTAGGTAGGTGGTACCTTAGCCTAGCCTATTCGACCTACTTCACATAACTTAACCTAACCTAGTATAATCTATATAATTTAGCGTATACCTACTTTTGCCCCCTTAACATGTACGTATGTTACAACTATTAAGAATTGACCGCCTCAAGGTAAACCAAGTCAACCAATGGACCACACCATCAAAAGGTGTTCAACTTTATCAAATTTTTATTTGCCATGTTTATTTCAACACGTCATTATAAGACTATGAGGTACATAAGTAGGTGGGTGCATGGGTAGGTATTAGGTAATTAATTAGTATGTGGGTGGGTGGGTAGGTAATAATTAAAAGGTAGGTGGGTAGGTAAGTAGATAGGTATGTTGTAGTAAGTTAATGGGTGGGTAGGTAAGTAGGTACGTAGTAATAACATTGGTCATCTTGATTAAATGTCATGCTTGAGTAAATCTCCATTGGCCATTTTGACTAAAGGTGTCATCTGTTTTTTTCCAACTTGACTAAATATTCCATTTGACTAAATGTCATTGACCATTTTGACCAAGGTTGTAAATTTTTTTGTTCGATTTGGCTAGATGTCTAATTGACAAATAATCGAATAGGTCATTTCAACCATGTTGATTGGTCAAAAGATACACATATCATTCAAGTCTTTAGTCTTTAATCAAAATGTACATGTTCAATAATTAAGAAAGACCAATAAGTCAACTTGGACCATTTGAAAACCAAGAATTTTAGTAATGCATATTAGGTTCAAAATCGGGCCAAAAAAATATGAAAATTTTAAATGTTCACTTAACAAAAGTTTTTCATTTTTATGTAATAAAAACATGGATGCATTATATTCATGGTCTGTGATTGAAATATACAATTAATTATATTGATAGGTAACACATTTTAATATACAAACTAATATAAGTTTAATAACCATGAACATATATCCCATAAAGAGGTTTTGTATTACTAAAATTAAATGTATAATCATGCAAGAAATAATATGTAACCTTGCCATGTATGCTGCATGTTGAAAATGTAGGCAGAATAAACATATTCTAATTATGTTTGTTGAACATTCATAAATGAACAAAGTTGGACATCATTGTTGAATGTTGGATGAGAAACTTTGGTCATCCATTAATTTAAGTTCATGAAAAGGGTGACCATAGTTATGAAGTTGGATTCACTTGTGATATTCAATGTTCAAAATCCAAACCCTATATAACCTATAGCTTCTTTACTTCACTTTAGAACCCAAATTTTCATTCGCCATGGTTCATTTTTCTCTCCCACCCAATACTTGTGCACCGTGCTCCATTGCCCCATGCCTATCACTTTTGTAATTTTGTTCCTCGTTGCATTATGTTATCAATTTTGTTGCATCACTTACTTGTGTTTGGTTTCATCACTCTCATGTGCACATGTTCACCTTTTGTAATGGAATGTGATGCATTGAACATTGTTGTAGGTTTACACTTCACTAAGTTAATAACACCTAGAACATCTTTTATTGAACCTTATAACCTACATGGAAATAAGGAATAAACAAATAAATAATATATTTTTATCACTCCTAAACTTGTGGGGTTGTGGATGAAGAATGGTGGCCTTTGAACGATAAATAAGGTTTTTCAAGATGAGGTTGCATTTTAGGTGTTGAATTTTGAAAGTTGGAATCCAATTATCAATGGCAAATGCAAATAGGTTTTGTGGTTAATTTCCTTGTGGGCATGGAAACTTTGGAAAATAAATGAAAACAAATTCTTTGCCACCCTCCTAAACCTAAACAAGAATGTTTTGAACCTTGTCAAATACTAAGTCTTGGTTATGGTTAGGATGTTGAGTTGGTATAAACACAAGACAATGGTAAAAATGAAGGTGCGAGAGTTGTGGTACATAATATTGGATCTAGGATTTGTTTCTCAAAGGTGAGGAAGATGTTTTAAATCCTTTGAAAGAAGGTGAGCTTACAAGAAACTATATTAACATAAACATAAATGTCATCTTGCAACTTGGCAAACAACCAAAAAGGATTCTTATGTGTGTAGAAGTTACATGCACAAATTTGTAATTGATAACCTTATACAAATTCAACAACATTTTGCCATTTTTGCGATGATAGTTTCAATGTTCATTGTTGATTTCTTAAAAAATAATGACTACTATTTCCAAAATATAATTATTTAAAAGGTTTTGGGGCACAATTTGTTGTGACCTTATATTTTTGAATATTACAAAAATCCAAGAAGAATTAAAGAGAATCATCTTGTTGTTGAATATTTGAAATGTGAGTTGTTAAGCCATTTAATAAGCCACAAGTCTTAGTCCCTTTGCCATAGCAAAAAAACATTATCTACATTTTACCAACATTTGATAAGGCCAACAACAATAGGCAAATTGTTCAAATGTTAAGATGGATTGTAAAAACATTTGAAAACAATAAAAAATCAAAGTTTTTAAGATATTATTATAGATTTTTTTGGTTGAACAAAAAGACTAAAAAAATGGTAATTATTTGTTTGAATTTATAATTTAATAGATTATGGAGTTTTGGACTTCAAATGCTATGATTTCACCAAATGCAAAATCCACATCACCTAGAGGGGAATCGTAATGAAAAACTATGATGTACATGCCATACATTACCTTCAAGTTTTTTAGATATTTATTCACATCATTTCCTAGATCATATAATTGATGTTAAATTTGATCCCATGTTTTTTTTATTTTTTCATTTTAGTTGAAAAGTTTGTTGTGAGGTTTTTTAATAAATTTCAATTTATTTTAAATGTTGTGAAATATGTTATAGCATAAGTGCTAAAAAATAAGTATGTTAATTACAAACATTGTTTAGGTTTGAGTTTGTGAAAAAGGGATGCATAGTATCAATCCACATAGATTGTGGTCTATGTGTGACGCACTCCCAACTCCTTAAAGGGCTCAAATGTGAGCCCAAGTAGAAAGCAACGGAAAAGGAGGAGTTGGAGCACGCTCCCTAGCTCACAACCCTTTGAGGGGTAGAGGGGCGGGTTGGAGCTTCGGGATGGGACTAGGAAGAGTTGACAAGCTTTAGTCACTCACACGGGCCTGCACATAACCCACACAAAGTGGTTAGTGCAAA
>Ga0116227_10016270_pt1 | contig 10738 bp, 8 predicted proteins | sample S1TSphgellanicum_FD_89693 | JGI IMG/M metagenome (GOLD analysis project Ga0116227, IMG submission 89693) | Host-associated microbial communities from peat moss isolated from Minnesota, USA - S1T2_Fb - Sphagnum magellanicum MG | ecosystem: Host-associated > Plants > Peat moss > Unclassified...
ACAGGTTTGCCCTGCCGGCGAACTTCGAAATGCAACATCACACGGTCCGAATCGCTATTGCCCATTTCGGCGATCTTCTGCCCTTTGGTCACCGCGTCTCCCTCTTTTACCATCAAAGCGCGGTTATGTGCATACGCCGTAAGATAAGTTGCATCATGCTTGATGATAATGAGATTGCCGTAACCGCGCAGCCCATTTCCCGCATAAACGACGCGGCCATCGGCAGCCGCTTTCACCGGGTCGCCGGCAGCCCCGCCGATATTGACGCCCTTGTTGGTGGCGTCGTCAAACGTGCCGAGGATCGGGCCGCGCACCGGCCAAGCGAACGCGACGTTGCTCGCAGCAGCCGCGCCTGTGTCGCTCGCGCCGGTTTGCGGCGGGATCGTGGTGGCGCTTGAACCCGCACCGTAGACCGGCGGCACCGACGCCACGCCTGCCGTTCCGCCCGGCGGCGGAGGCGGCGCCGACGAACCGCCCAGCGGCGCCGTCTGCACGCCGCCACCGATCACCGGCGAGGTAGCCACGCCCGGCGTAAGCGCCGCGACGTTCGCGCCTGGCGGCGCCACCCGCAGCAGTTGATCGACTTCGATCTGGTTCGGGTTGGTCAGGTTGTTCCACGTCGCGATGTCGCGATAATTCTGACCGTTTTCCAGAGCGATGCGGTAGAGCGTATCGCCCGGTTTGACTCGGTAATAACCCGGAGGCGGCGGACCCAGCGGCACGGGTGCCGCCGGCGCCTGCTGCGCGGACTGGGTACCGAGGTCGCCGGATTTATCGACTACCGGCGCGTTATCGAGCCGCGTTGCACAGGCCGCCAACAGGGAGAGCGCGACCACGCACACGCTACGCTGGGCTACGGTCAGATGGACATTCAGGCTGTTTTTTTGCATCGCGCGCAACATACTCATCGGTGTCAAATCACTCCGGATTTTAAGGGTACAAAGAAAACGCGATCAAGCCGCGACTCGCGCCATTGCGCGGGCCCGGTCCGTTCGACGAGCGTGAGCACCTGCTGCGTCTGGCCATCCTGCGTGCCGACCGGCGCGACGAGGCGCCCGCCGATCGCAAGTTGCTCGAGCAAAGCCTGCGGGACGTCGAGGCCTGCCGCGGCAATCACGATCGCGTCGAACGGCGCGACCGCCGGCAAACCGATGCGGCCATCACCGTAGTGCAGCCGGATGTTCGGAATGCGTAGCGGACGCAAGTTGGTCTTGGCGCGCTCGTAGAGCGGTTTGATGCGTTCAATCGAATAAACATCGCGTGCAACCTGGCTCAGCACCGCCGCCTGGTAACCGCAGCCCGTGCCGATTTCGAGCACGTTCGTGAGGGTCCGGCCGGCGGCGGCCAGCTCGATCATCCGCGCGACCACCGAAGGTTTGGAGATGGTCTGGTGATGGCCGATCGGCAACGCCGCGTCCTCGTAAGCCTGGGGGGCAAGCCCCGGGTCCACGAACATGTGGCGCGGCACCACCGACATCGCATGCACCACGCGCTGATCGGTAATGCCGTTTGCCCGCAGGCGTTCGACCATGCGCTCGCGAACCCGTTCCGAAGTCAGTGCAAGTGCACCGTTCAACGCGACATTCGGCGCGGCGCTGCGTTCGGCAAGCTTGGCGCTCGGACGCGGCGCGACGGGCTTGGGCGCAGGCCGGTTGGCCAGCGGCTTCGCCACCGTCGCGCTTGCGCTTTGTTTCGCGACGACGGATGCCGAAGGTTTGGCCGCCGTTTTGACTGCAGGCTTGAGCGCCGGTTTAACTGCGGGTTTAACCGCGGGTTTAACCAAAGCCGCCGCTTTGGCCGGCTGGCTCGCGTTACGGCCGCCGGCGATCTCGCCGCGTGCCGAGGTCTTCGCGCGCGCGCCGGCCGCACGGGCCTCGGTCGCCGCGGCGAGGTTCGCCGCGCGCACTTCGCCGGGGCGCCCTTCGGGCCGCCGTGGCTCGCGCACCAGATCCTCGAGGCCAAGCGGAAAGCGCTTTGCGCGCTCGTTGGTCATGAAGCGCCGCTCCCGGCGCGCAGCCAGTCGCGCGCCGCGGGCAACATGTCCGTGTGGGTCAGATCGAGCTGCAGCGGCGTGATCGACACCTGGCCGTTGGCGACGGCGTGGAAGTCGGTGCCCTCGCTCGCATCGCGCGCGCTACCCGACGGGCCGATCCAGTAGATCGGTTCGCCGCGCGGGTTGGTCTGGCGGATCACCGGCTGCGACGGATGCCGCTTGCCCAGACGGGTGATGCGCCAGTCGCCGAGCTGCTCGTACGGCAGGTTGGGAATATTGACGTTCAGCAACGGGTTGCCGGCCAGCGGATGCTCGAGGTAATGGGCGACGATTTCCGCTGCCACGCGCGTGGCGGCGTCGAGATGGACCCAATCCTTGTCGACCAGCGAAAACGCGATGGCGGGCACGCCGAACATGATGCCTTCAGTCGCCGCGGCGACCGTGCCGGAATACAGCGTGTCCTCGCCCATGTTCTGGCCGTTGTTGATGCCGGACACCACCAGATCGGGCGTGTGGTCGAGCATGCCGGTCAGGGCAATGTGCACGGAGTCGGTTGGCGTGCCGTTCACGTAATAGAAACCCGTCGACGAGCGCAGCACCGATAACGGCCGCGACAGCGTCAACGAGTTCGACGCGCCGCTGCAGTTCTGCTCGGGCGCCATCACAGTGACGTCGGCGAACGCCTTCAGCGCTTCGTAAAGCGCAGCAAGGCCTGGCGCCAGATAACCGTCGTCGTTGCTGAGTAGGATTCGCATGCGGCGATTGTAACCGAGGAAAGAAGACGCGCGAACGACACGCCAGGCATCGCGGATGCAGCGCCTGCGGCACGACAAAAACGCACGGTCGTTCGGCTTGCTTTACACTTCAGAATACCGAAGTGAACCCGATCGAAATGGAGACACGATGCGCGCGATTCGCTGCAATCAATATGGCCCGCCGGAGAGCCTGGTGGTCGAAGCGTTGCCCGACCTCACGCCGCAAGCCGGCGAGGTGGTGATCGACGTCAAGGCGGCCAGCGTCAATTTCCCCGACGTGCTGATCATCGAGAACAAATACCAGTTCAAGCCGCCGCTGCCCTTTACGCCGGGCTCGGAAGTGGCCGGCATTGTGCGCGCGGTCGGCGCCGGCGTGTCGCAGTTTCAGCCGGGCGCGCGCGTGGTGGCGTTCACCGGCCAGGGCGGCTTCGCGGAGCAGGCCGTGGCGCCTGCGGTCGCCTGCGTGCCGCTTGCCGACGGCATCGACTTTGCCGTGGCGGCGGCCTTCACGCTCGCCTATGGCACATCGCACCACGCGGTGGTCGATCGCGCGGCTTTGAAGGCGGGTGAAACGATGCTCGTGCTGGGTGCGGCGGGCGGCGTCGGCCTCGCCGCGGTGGAGATCGGCAAGGCGCTGGGCGCGCGGGTGATCGCGGCGGCGTCCTCGGACGAGAAGCTCGCCATCTGCGTGAAGCACGGCGCGGATGCGACGATCAACTACAGCACCGAAGACCTGCGCGAGCGCATCAAGGCGCTCACCGACGGCAAAGGGCCGGACGTGATCTACGATCCGGTCGGCGGCGTTTATGCGGAACCGGCGTTCCGCAGTATCGGCTGGCGCGGCCGTTATCTGGTAGTGGGCTTTGCGAACGGCGAGATTCCCAGATTGCCGCTCAACCTCGCGCTGCTCAAAGGCGCCAGCCTTGTCGGCGTGTTCTGGGGCGACTTTGCGAAGCGCGAGCCGCAGCACAACGCGGCGGCATTCAAGCAGATGGTGGGGTGGATCGGCGAAGGTAAGCTGCGGCCGTATGTGTCGGCGCGCTATCCGCTCGAGGAAACCGGGCGGGCGCTACGGGAGATGGCCGAGCGGCGGGTGGTGGGGAAAGTGGTGATTACGCCGTAGGCGCGCCGGCGCGCGTGGCCAGAGCGGAAAACGGCGTGTCGTCGCCTGACGGCATGCCGCTTTGGATTGGTCTGCCGGCGAGGCCTGAGGCGGCCGTCCAGGCGGGCAAGCAGTCCGCTACTCGACAGGCCCACGCCGAAAGAGTCGCCCACGGCACGCGACCCACTGCGTGCTACTCGCACCGCTTGAGTACGCGGCCAGACGCACTCAACACTCACACCACCTGTTGCGCATGCAACGCGGCAATCTGCTGCGCGTCGTAGCCGAGCGAGCTCAACACTTCGTCCGTGTGCTCGCCCAGTTCCGGACCGAGCCAGCGCGTTTCACCAGGCGTCTCCGAGAGCTTGGGCGTGACCGAAGGCAAGGTGATTTCCTTGCCGTCCTGCCATTTGAAGCGCTGGATCATCTGACGCGCCATGAATTGCGGATCGGTGAACATATCCGCGACGCTGTAGATGCGACCCACCGGCACATCCGCGGCGTTCAGCACCTCGAGCGCCTCGTCGATGGTCCGCGTAGCGAGCCACGCGGCGATCGCGCCGTCGATTTCCTGAGTGCGCGGCACGCGGCCGTCGTTATGCGCCAGCGCAGGATCGTTAGCGAGGTCCGCGCGTTCGATGGCGAGCATCAAGCGCTTGAAGATAGGATCGCTATTGCCGCCTATCACGATGCTGCCGTCGCGGCACGGATAGGTGTTCGACGGCACGATGCCCGGCAGCGACGCACCGGTGCGCTCGCGCACCATGCCGTAGACGCCATATTCGGGCACCACGCTCTCCATCATGTTGAAGACCGCTTCGTAGAGGGCGACGTCGACCACCTGCCCTTTGCCGCCGTTCACCTGCTTGTGATGCAGCGCCATCAACGCGCCGATCACGCCGTGCAGCGCGGCGATCGAGTCGCCGATGGAAATGCCGATGCGCGGCGGCGGCAAATCCGGATACCCCGTGATATGCCGCAGCCCGCCCATCGACTCGGCAATCGCGCCAAACCCGGGCCGGTCGCGATACGGTCCGGTCTGGCCGTAGCCGGACAGGCGCACCATCACGAGACCGGGATTCTCGGCGGACAGCACGTCATAACCGAGCCCAAGCTTCTCAAGCAGTCCCGGGCGGAAATTTTCGACCACAATGTCCGCTTCTTTCGCCAGACGCCGCACGATCTCCTTGCCCTCCTCGGCCTTCAGGTTGATCGTCACGGATTTCTTGTTGCGCGCCTGGACGGCCCACCACAGCGAGGTGCCGCCGGCTTCCGGATACAGCTTGCGCCATTTGCGCAGCGGATCGCCGCCCTTGGGGTCTTCGATCTTGATCACTTCCGCACCGAACTCGCCGAGAAAGCGCGCGGCGAACGGGCCGGCGATCAGCGTGCCGAGTTCGAGCACTTTCACGCCTGCCAGCGGGCCGGTGGGACGCGTCGCGTCGGGGGTTGCGCTCATGGTCTCGTGTCCTCAGCTACGTGTGCTACCCGGGCTACCCAGGTAAAAGTAAAGCACCGCGCTACAGCGAGCGCCGGTCGAGCATCGCGCGGGCGATCGTGCCGGCGTCGACATACTCCAGCTCGCCGCCCACCGGTACGCCGCGCGCAAGCCGCGTGACGGCCAGACCGCGGGCCTTGAGCGTCTGCCCGAGGTAATGCGCGGTGGCTTCGCCTTCGTTGGTGAAATTGGTCGCCAGCACGACCTCCTTGACGATGCCATCCGTGGCTCGCTTGACGAGCCGGTCGAAATGGATCTCCTTCGGACCGATGCCGTCGAGCGGACTCAGGCGGCCCATCAACACGAAGTACAGGCCGCGATAGGTCATCGTCTGCTCGAGCATGATCTGGTCGGCCGGTGTCTCGACGACGCACAGCAGCGCCGGATCGCGTTCCGCGTCGCTGCACACCTCGCAGATCTGCGCTTCGGTGAAGGTGTTGCACTTCTCGCAGTGCTGCAGATGCTCGGTGGCAAACAGCAACGAACGGCCGAGTTTTTCCGCGCCCTCGCGATCGTGCTGCATCAGGTGATACGCCATACGTTGCGCGGACTTCGGCCCGACACCGGGCAGCGCGCGCAGCGCTTCGACGAGCGCCGACAAGGCGGAAGGTTGTTTCATGCGGAATCGGCGATGTCGATGTGGGTAGGGCGTTGCGGTCTGGAAGCCGTCATATGGCAGCCGGCAGAGCGGTGCGACGCTCGAGCGCGTTGCACCGCTCTGCCGTGTAGCGTTGCGGCATTGCGGGGAAGCATTGGCGGACAGGGTCCGCGGCCTGCCCGCAGCGCCTCGGCCAGCCGGGGGTCTAAACGATGCGAACGATCAGAACGGCAGCTTGAAGCCCGGCGGCAGCGGCAGGCCCGAGGTCATGCCGCCCATCTTTTCCTGGGCGGTGGCTTCGGCCTTGCGCACGGCGTCGTTGAATGCAGCGGCGACGAGGTCTTCCAGCATGTCCTTGTCGTCGGCGAGCAGGCTCGGGTCGATCGACACGCGGCGCACGTCGTTCTTGCAGGTCATCGTCACCTTGACGAGACCCGCACCCGACTGCCCCTCGACTTCGATCTGCGCGAGCTGGTCCTGCATCTTCTTCATGTTTTCCTGCATCTGCTGGGCCTGCTTCATCAGCCCGGCGAGTTGGCCTTTCATCATGGACGTGCTCCTTCTTGATAGCGTGAAATTTGGGGGTATGGCGCTATGATGCGCCGTAAATCAATGCGTCGACGAAGGGCTGCCGGCGGCGTCCGGGGCGATCGGCTTGATGGAACCCGGCACGATGCTGGCGCCGAATTCGCGGATCAGCGATTGCACGAACGGGTCCGAGCCAATCTCGCGCTCGGCTTCCTTCTGACGCTGCGCGCGGGCGGCGGCGTCGAATGCGGCCGCAGTGCGGCGCGCCGGGCCCACTTCGACGAGTACCTCGACTTCTTTGCCGAGCCGTTCGGCCAGCGCGATCTTGAGCTTGGCGACCTGCGAGGCTTCAGCGTACTGCGGCACCGGTACATTGAGCTTGAGCGTGGCGCCTTCGAGCGCCATCAGTTCGCTGTTGAAGGCGAGCTGGTAGGAAATGCCTTTAAGCGACAGGCCGACGGCCAGCGCCGGCCAATCGCCGTTGAAGCCGAGGGCGTCGAGCGGTACGGCGGGCGGCAAGGGGCGCGTGTCGACCGGTGCCGGGGCGGATGCGGCGGCGGGCATGCGTACGTCGTCGGGGCCGGCGTCGAAGACCGGCATGTAGCCGTCGTCAGGTGGGCCGAAGTAGTCGTCTTCGGCCGAGAGCGGCACGAAATCGTCAGGCGGCATGTCGTCCCACGGCGGCACGGATGAGCCGCCCTGGCTGCCTTGACCGCCGTTGCGCGCTGCTGGCGCCGACGGTGCCGTAGCGCGGGCAGGCGCAGCTTCCTGCGCGCGACGCGGCGCGCCGGGTGTGGGCACCGGGACGTTCACGCGGGGGGCGGCAGGTTTCTGCGGGACTGTAGGGGCGGGCCTGGCTGCGGCGGCTGCGGCGCGGCCGCGATCGGATGACACTTTCAGGCCGGCGCTGCGCAACACATCGAGCGCGGCGCTGGCGCCACCTGCGCGACGCGGCGCGGCGTCGTCGGCTTGAGCGTCGTCTTGCGAGGTCGAGGTGGGTGCGGGTGCGGGTGTGGCTTGAACGGCGGATTTGGGTGTCGAGGCCGCTGTGCTCGTCGCAGCCGCGGAAACCGGTGCGGCGGCCGTTACTGCCGGTGCCGTTGGAACCGCTGCCGTGGCTGTTACTGCCGATGCAGCAGGAACCTCTGCGGCGGCAGTGACTGGCGTTGCCACCGGAGCCGGTTCGGCGGCTGTCGTTGCCGGCGTAGTTGTCGCTGGCGTTGTCGCGACCGAAGCCGGTTCTGCCGAGTCCGTCGCCGGACTGGTGGTACCCGTCTCCGTGGTCGCCACCGGAGTCACATCGGCACTCGCATCTGGATTAACAACGGGGCTCGCTGCGATCTCCGCGGTAGGAGCCGGAGTGGCGTTGCGATCGGCAACAGCAGGCTCGCCACCCTCTTCCGCCGATGCCGCAGCGGCAATCACCGCCACTTGCGCCGGCGCGCTGTCCGCATGCGAACGCGTGGCGACCGAAGCCGCATCTTGAACGACCGCCTGGCCAACGACCCGCTCAGCTTCCCGAGCAACCGTCGACCGCGCCGCCGAATCCATCTCCACGCGAGGCGTTTCGAATTGAGCGCGCGGACCGGGCTCACCGATACCGTCGCCACTCGGCGCAGCATTCACCGAGGCCGCCGACGGCGTCACCACAGCCGCCCGCACAGGCGCCGCCTGAGCTTGCGATGCCGCTACAGCCGGCGTGCCGCTACGCTTCACCCCGCCGGCGCCCGAGGCTCCAGCCGGACGCCCCGCGGTGGTTGCTCCGCCGCCACCGGTGGGCGCCGGCTCGAACGCCAGCATGCGCAGCAGCGTCATCGTAAAGCCGGCGTATTCATCCGGCGCGAGGCCGAGTTCGCTCCGGCCAATCGTTGCAATCTGATAGAACAGTTGCACCTGCTCCGCGCTCAGCGCCTCCGCAAAGCGCCGCAAATCCGTCGCTTCGGGCCACTCGTCGAGCACTGACGACGGCGCGAACTGCGCCCAGGCAATCCGGTGCAGCAAGCTGGCCAGATCCTGCAGCGCCGTCGAAAACGACAGGCTGCGCAAGGACATCTCGTCAGCGACCGCCAGCACTGCCGGGCCATCGCCATCGGCGAGCGCATCGAGCAGGCGGATCAGGTAACTCTGGTCGAGCGCACCCAGCATGCCGCGTACCGCTTCTTCCGTGACCTGGTTGGCCGAATAGGCGATCGCCTGATCCGTGAGCGACAGCGCATCGCGCATCGAGCCGTCCGCCGAGCGCGCCAGCAAGCGCAGCGCCTGGGCCTCGTACGGCACGTGTTCCTCGCCGAGGATGTGCTCCAGATGCGACACGATATGACCGGCCGGCATCTGCTTCAGATTGAACTGCAGGCAGCGTGACAGCACCGTGACCGGAATCTTCTGCGGATCAGTGGTGGCCAGAATGAACTTGACGTGCGGCGGCGGTTCTTCCAGCGTCTTCAACATGGCGTTGAAGGCGTGGTTCGTCAGCATGTGCACTTCGTCGATCATATAGACCTTGAAGCGCGCATCGACCGGCGCATACACCGCCCGTTCCAGCAGTGCGGCCATTTCGTCGACGCCGCGATTACTCGCCGCATCCATCTCCACGTAATCGACAAAGCGCCCCTCGTCGATCTCCCGGCACGCACGGCACACGCCGCACGGTGTTGAGGTCACGCCGGTTTCGCAATTCAGCGCCTTGGCGAAGATGCGCGAGAGCGTCGTCTTGCCGACGCCGCGGGTTCCGGTGAACAGATAGGCATGGTGCAGGCGCCCGCCGTCGAGCGCATGCGTGAGCGCGCGCACCACGTGCTCCTGTCCGACGAGCGAAGCGAAATCCTTCGGTCGCCATTTGCGTGCGAGAACTTGATAGGTCATCGGGAAATTGTATCAGTAACGATAGCGCGCCAAGGCGATTCGACCGCATACGGATACACGTCGCCGCCTCATTGAAAATGGCAAGCGAATCGATAGAAAAAAATAGGACGATGCGAGAGCGGCGAACCGGAAGTCGGACAGCCGAGCGGCCAGCAACTGATACGCGAAAAAACCGCGCAAAGTCGACTCAATGCGACTGGGAAATACTGGGGGAACCGTTGTGCCAGCTTTGAACCAACCAGGCGGCGAGCAACGAACAAACGATGAAAAAAGGAAGGTGACGAGCCTGACCCTCGGCACTGGTGGAAAACGGCTGTGGCTGCTTCGTTCCCGACCTGACCAGGTTGACCGCCCCTCCATGCGAGGAGGCCCGTCACGAAAGATTCTACCATCGGTCGACAGGCCGCGCGACTCCTAATGCGAACAAAGTTTGATGAACGCCCACTTGCGTTCACGCCCGCAACCACCAGATACGGTGTGTCACCGACGCTGGCACCCTACCGGCAGCCCTTGTCCCTACTGCCTGTATGAGTACTATCACCACCGGCAACGCATAGCAATTTAGGCTAAACTGACGTACGAATGTCCCGTAAAGCCGAGCATTCTGCGCATTCCGGAGCGCTTCGAGAGGATCGCCCGCGAATGTTCCAGTGCGGCTCCCTTTGCGGCAACGCGAACGGAAGTTTTCTTAGTTTGGTGTATCGTGGCGAGCAATTCAGGCGGGCCTCGATCCGAGAGAGGTATTCATATATGAGCGAACAAATCAAACATATCAGCGACGCATCGTTCGAACAGGACGTCGTGAAATCCGACAAGCCGGTGCTGCTCGACTTCTGGGCAGAATGGTGCGGTCCGTGCAAGATGATTGCACCGATCCTCGACGAGGTTGCGAAGGACTACGCTGACCGCCTGCAGATCGCCAAGATCAACGTGGACGAACATCAGTCCACGCCGGTGAAGTTCGGCGTGCGCGGCATCCCCACGCTGATCCTCTTCAAGAATGGCGCAGTCGCGGCGCAAAAGGTCGGCGCCCTGTCGAAGTCGCAACTCACCGCGTTCCTCGACGGCAACCTGTAATACGCTGTAGCCGAAGCGCCGCTTGCGCGCTCAGTGCGCGCACATTGTCCGTGTTGTCAGCCGACAACACGGACAACAATTAGATGCTGTGACGCCACGCTGGCTGAAATTGGCGTGTGCTATGCTAGAATCCGCAAAACGTCGAAAAGACGCTTAAGTCCCTGAGCGGTTCCGCTCACTCTCCTCCCAGATTTCATTTCAGGTCGCACCTTCTCCTGCGGGTTCTCCGTATGCATTTATCCGAGCTTAAGACTCTGCACGTGTCCGAATTGATCGAGATGGCCAATGGCCTCGAGATCGAAAGTGCGAACCGCCTGCGCAAGCA
>Ga0116227_10016271_pt1 | contig 10738 bp, 12 predicted proteins | sample S1TSphgellanicum_FD_89693 | JGI IMG/M metagenome (GOLD analysis project Ga0116227, IMG submission 89693) | Host-associated microbial communities from peat moss isolated from Minnesota, USA - S1T2_Fb - Sphagnum magellanicum MG | ecosystem: Host-associated > Plants > Peat moss > Unclassified...
ATAATTGTGTGGCTATTGTTGCAAATATTTGGAGTTATTACAATGTTTTGGCTACCAGTCCTCCTTCAAATTCCTGGTGTTTCCCTACACTTAATAAATGACCTTGGGGTCACTGAGTTCATAGGGTCAGGAAAAAGGTACCCCAACTGCCTGACTCCGTCCACCAACTGGTTTATATACCTAAAGTGAACAGACAGCAGAAACTGAGGAGCCGGAGAAGCGTCCTAATGACGCCATGTTCACACGGAAGAAGTTTTCCTACTTCTGTCTAGTCAGTCGCGCGTGCCTGCCCGGCCCCCCACCCCCGGCAGCACTCACGTATTGCTGATCCAAAACGGGCTGCTCGCCTGGGCGCCGAGAATGCGACGCAACCGCGCCGACTAAGGTAGAACACAAAACCGTCACAGACGCACGGACGTAGTGAATTAATATATAAGATTTTCACAAACACAAATGAATATTTAACACTTACATAAAGAGTAAATAAAGTTCATTATGGGATTTACAGTTACACGAAGTGTATGACCAAACCATTTACAAGCACAACGCTTGTACAAACCCACACGAAGCCCAAATACACCATGAAATTTCTCAAATCCGCGGGCTCATAGCGAATTATTCTTTTGCCTTTTACTACGAAATTTCTCAGAGTGCTTTACAGGTAATGGTTACTAAGATTCAATTCAAGGCAGTGTGTAACTGCTATTGCATTCAGGTACCTAGTACCTACCAGAGTTGCTGTTGTTGTCTTCCTGGGTCTGCAGTGTGCACGGCATAAACATTGTGTAGAGAGAGATGGCAAACTCTTCTTGCATTTATGGTAGCCTGTCACTTGTAGGCAACTTTCTCGCTGAAAATTGGGCTTCGATCAAAGCCTACATTTGATCGTTGGACATTTAATAGGTTCTAATCGCAAAATCTTTGCATGAAAATGGTCTCTAGATTGCAAGTTTTTGATTAGAAACATTGCAAAACGATTCTCGTGGTATCACTGTACTCAAGCGCAGTCACGTTGTGGTTTCTGTTATGCTTTCAACCTTAAAATTCTTCCAAACCGGGAGAAAACTCTCAACCCATGATTTTACCTCCACAACAAAGTTGCATGCTGAGAAAAGTGTTTAGCGAGGATTTCTGTTGCAGGCACGGAGACTAATAGTTGCAGTTGCCCACAGCTTCGTTTTCGTTCTTTCTTGTTCAAAATGGAGCGCCCGAATATCTTGAAAGAGAAGCAGCAGGCGCAACATATTGATAGAACTTCACCGAATTTGGCGGTCACCAGGCCTCGAGCACACCCGAAAGCCTCTTTTTGCTCGACAGGAGCCCCCCACTCCACGATCAAGTATAAATCATACGGCATTCCGCATCCCAGTGTGGAAAAGGTATTTGTTCTTTTGCAAACAACCTAGAATTGTGGATTCTTATTTCGTTACAGACATGGTTTTGGTCAAGGCAAAGCTGGGGTTTCTCCTTACTGTCTGTTCACCGTTTTGCAAAAAGTTCTTGCAAAGTTTGCAGTCACTCAACCATTGTATCTAACCTTGTCCTTCGAGTTCGTAATGATGGCACTTGAGAATTATGTGGTGGATTCGTCCTAGATCTCTGAGTGGGTGACCAGTGTAGAAGATAGTTTGAACTCGAGAAATTTCCGAATTGGGTGTTCTGGGAGATGGTATATGATACATGACCACTGTAGAAGATGGTTTTAAGTCAAAAGAATGTACCAAGTTAGGCATTTTGTGAAATGGTACATGATACTCCTCACTCTTCCCTTGCAAAAGCTGGGTTCTTTTCAAATATTAAATGGACTTATGGCAGTTGTTATTATGGTATGGAGGCATTGGACTTATTTAGTTTGCCAGTTGCCAAATCATTTGTGATTTCTGGGAAGGAGATGAATTTGCATTGGGGAAAATATTTGGTTAACAGTTTTTGTGAGTATCAAAGTGTGGCCAATTTGGTGTCCAGAAAAAACCAAGTGAAGTTGTGCAAGAGAAATTGCACCCACAAGCCTCATATAAAGATGGACTCATACGTCCAAAGCCAAATATTATTGAACATCATAGCTTCTTTGACAAAAATTATCTGGTATGTTAACACTTCTGTTTTCATGTTATATTCCCTAGGGCCTATTGTGATCTGTAGTTTATCAAAGTTAGATAGGCCATTTGAAAATTTCTTGAACATTAAAATACAGGTTGACCTTAGATCAAATGACAGAAAACAGAATATTGTCCTCAACATTATTGATTTCATGACTAACAGATATGAGATGAGTGTCCGTTGCTTAGTACTTAAGTAAGAAGGTACTGAGGATTCTACTCCTCTATGGCCATACACCACAGAGAAGTTGGTGTTTATAATGATCTGGGGAATAGACAATGTTGACATAGTCATGGGTTGTGTGCTGCAGATTCAGTCTGCAGTTAGCAAAGATTGTCCTCTCTTCCAGCCCTTTCCTCCAGAAATTGTATTCTCAGGCTACAAAGCATTCAAGAAATACTCGACTATTCTTCAACTACGCAACAATGATAAGGTATCAACCTCTCCATCTCCTCTTCTATAACACCCAATTTTGGATGAGTAGGAAGATAACTTCTCCTCTGCTTGCATGGGTTGGGCTACCCCTGTTGTGTAAATTCATGCTTCATTGTCTCATATACTTCTACTTAGACCTGTGCTTCTTCATCAGTTTTCTGTGAAGTGTTTCAGTTAGTCAGGTCAAATGTGAGAGTAAACTCTCATCAACTTTTATCCATTCATATTTTATCAAGAGGACTCACTGGCCTATTCAACATGCAATTATGGCATCTCATAGGCAAGGATGCCTGCCAAGTTGTCTCAGTGGGTGTTGATATATAGGTTACTGAACATGGAATGTTCTACTTTAGCTCAAATTTGACTTTTCATCTTTTTTGTAAAGAGTCAATGAACATTGGTGTAAAAGATTCCTCATGTATTTTTGTGTTGAGATAAATGGTGGCAGGTTGTGCGCCGTGTGCAAGTTCTGCCCCTTTTATCAGGATATCTCAATGTGCAACCCTATATACCTCATGACACAGACTCACTGACAATATATGATGAGATTGGGACGAGTAAAGTGGCCCCTGGAATGGAGGTAAACAATCTTTATATTTTCCTAGTTTCTCCAAGCATCATCCACCCTTTTGAACTTCCTGGAAGTGGTGGGATGCTTTAAAACATGTTAAGGCTGCAGGAGGCCTCCACAACTACCCTTTTATGTTGTAGGCTTAGAAGCTTGCTTCTGTAGAAACAAGCTAACATGAAACAAGTGTATATTATCACAAGCTTGTTGCAGCTTGAATGGGGATACTATTGAATTTTGTTATAGGTACGTCTCTTGCTAGCCAACATCATGACTGAGTCTTCTGTTATTTCCAGAGATGTGGCAGGAACTCAGTATGCAGTGCTTTGTAATTTTTTGCCTGAAATTTTGAGCAGACATTGTAAACTCATCTGCACCCACTGTTGTGAGCTGCTGAAGTCAGTCAGAGTCATGGCAGCTAGTCATTGCCATTTGTGATGCTATCCATGGTGAAGGTGATGGTCTGATGCTTTCTAAGGTTATGACTGCAAGAATTCGTTGCTTTCCTTTTTTTCCCTCTGGAACTGACATATTGGCTATGTTCAAAGCATTGTTGTGTAGTTTTCTCTGCAATCTCATAGGTAAACCTTTTGAGCTTCGTAAGCACTAGAAATGAGGGGGATGACAGGTGGCATACATTGTTAACTTTTGTCCAGATAGTGAACTTGATCAAGAATCCTCAATAGTTGTTGTCACTGAGCGTGAAAAGTTTGAAATACCAATAATATGCAATGGTGTACGAGGTCAGGCCTCTCTTCATCCACTCCTCTGTAATCATAAGTTGTGACATGACTGTTTAATTGTAGGCACTATTACCTCTTACTGGTGCAGGTTTCTGACCATTTTTCCTGCTGTTTTTTAATAATTGCACAAAGTTTACTGTGTCATTAGTCTGGGATCAAGAAAGATCTTCATCCACTCCTCTGTAGTCATAAGTTGTCACATGACCATTGAGTTAGAGGCACCATTACCGCTTACCGGTGCAGGTTTCTGATGGTTTTTCCTGCTGTATTTTTATAATTGCCCAAAGTCTACTGTGTCACTATTCTGGAATCAAGACAAATCCCCTCCTGCTCTCCCCCCCCCAAAAAAACCTCAAGGGCTATGGCAAACAGCCTTGTGGGAGTATGACTTCTGATTTCAACTGAGTTGTCAATTTTAGGGCAATGAAAGGGTAGAAATTGAAAATCTTTGAAGTGCTGTTGCCATTTTGGTGGATTTTTGCAACATTAATTTGTCCCAGAAGGGCCATATGAGGTGGTCCTAATGAAAGCTGTATAGGTTGCTCTATTGGTTGACACCACAAACTTGTATGCGGACAAGTGAAGAGCTATGTAGTTTTACTTTAGATCACTAATTACAGTTGAATGTGGCACAATTTTCTCCACATACCAGGCGATGGTGTAGGGGGCAATGCCCTGTCGCTTAAGCAAATTTTCTGACATTGTGCAGCTATATTGGATCTACCAGATGAAATCCATTTTCCACCGACACCAGCCAAAGGCTTTTACACTAAAGTTTCTCACCTTTTCCTTTTGTTGCTCTTTTTTACAGCCAAGCAAATTGTAGCCTTGAGAGTAGCTCATCAAATAAAATAAGTCTGCAAGAATCACTTTTCCATTTATCACCCAAAAAAATCCCAAAAATGAAGAAAATTTTATGCTTTCTCTTTTTGTCAGTTTTGATACAAGGTACCCAAGGAGAATTTCATAGCCCTTTTACTGTGTATTGCCATGACAGAATGTGATGCTGAAGAACTTGGGCACAAAATTGGCTGAGTTTGAACTGTGCACGAATGGGTTTTTTGGGGTAAGCCCTTTGACTGGGTGTATCAGTGCGGGAGGCTTCCTAGAGGTTTTTGTGCAATTTCGACCACCATTAGTGGGCACCCATGAAGGGGAGCTCATTGCAGGTTACAATAATAACAATGAACGCATGTATTGCAAGCTTATTGGTGTTGGCACTGAGGTAGGTATTTCTTGTCCCTTTCAAATCAATTACCTTTCCTATCTTTACTTGGAAATGGATACATTTTCAGGAGATCTGGGTGATGCATTGCTGCTTGATTGTCTATTTTGCATATTTTGAACTTCTCTTCTCAAAACCTTGATGTGAAGGTCTCTTTCGGAAACAAATGTTGCCTACATTTGTTCTGTTCAATTTTCCATTGAAGATGAACAGAATCAGACCAAACTTAGTGCATATATGCACATGTTACTACTTTTATGTGCAAGTTACTGAAAATATGTGGACAACTGATCCACATAGGGGAGCAGGGATGGAATTTGAGGGGTATGACAATTTTCACATTGAAGGTCAATTGCAATGAACCTTTGGGAGAGTCATTAACTAGTGCAGTTTCAAAGGTCAGAACTAGTTATGCCTTTAGTTGTGAAAGGCTGCAAACATATTAGCTACTTCTTTGGAGTTGCCACTTTGTTCTTGCATTTCTCTGAAGGGTAAATGGACCTACGAGGGAATGAAAGACATCAAATTCTGCTCCAGTATGGGAGTCTTCCTTGGTACCAATTTTTTTTATGTGATAAATACTGGGTAATTTTTATTACCCCAGCCTTCACTAAGTGGGTTTATGCAACTGTCTGGGGTCAGCCTGAGATGTAGACAATGTGGTGTGTCTTGTCTATTATAATTCTCGGGCAGAAATTCTCCTTGCTTCTATTTGGGTGTATGAAGGATTCTGTCATGGGTTTCCAACTGAAGAATTCCTCCCAGTATGTTGGAAAGTGAATCCTTGTATACATATTGTAATTAGCACAGGGACACTAGGGAGATTGTGCAAATAAATGGAGACAATTTTCACTGGTGGGAACCTCTTATTTTTCTTATAATAACACTGTTATATTCTCAGTTAGAATTATGTTCTCTGCAAAATTAACTTCACCGAAATCTGGGGGGTTGTTTGTCTTTTTTACTTAATGAAGCTGACAAATGGGGCGGGTCAGCTTGATGTGGGATTATCTGCAGATGTTGTGATAGCAGTGCCCACATACATCAAAACAAGCTCACAAACAACTATTCATGTACAAAACTATTCCTCTGCGGTTGCGTATTTCATTTGGGAAAAGTAAACACAGTGCCCTTCTTTTTTTTCTCTTCAATTTGTTGCAAAAAATGCTGTATCTGGGTCTAGAAACAGGAGCACTGTGTTTACTTTTGCAATTGTAGTTGCCTCCCGTGAAAGCAAGCCATATATGACATGCATAGATGCTGGGTAATCATGCACAGAATTGAAACCATAAGATCGCATAACCATGGTGGGCATTTTGTACAGTTTACTAGATTGGGTCTGCATGCATATAGCAATGTGTATGCTGTGTAAGAGTATCAAGCCACATGCTTGTCCTTCATATGCATACCTAAGAACAATAATTATCTCACAAAATCCAAGCATAGTCTTTGGACCAAAATGCAAATAATAGGAACATCTTCCTCAACTAATCCTAGCAATATGGTAACATCTATCAATCCAGTGTTGTTTTGTCGAACACTGTTAAGATTTATGCACCAAATTCCAATATGAAATGTGATGGAAATCACAAGAGCAACTTCTGAAGGGGATGCTAGCATACCTAGCTGTCTCCAGATAATAGGGCAGAACAAGGGCAAGCATTTGCCAAAATTCTGATGAATAGATAGCTCATAGTGGTTGTTTGACATCCTCCAGTACACATTGGGGAGACCCTGGGGGGTTGCAAGACCTTTCAGGGTTTTGCTTCCCAGATGCCCTTTTTGCAGCAATGTTGAAGCTTTAGCCTTGTGAGTCTTCTTCAGTTAGTGGTTGAAAAACGTGGAGTGTGCCCAACTGATGTGGTTACATATGGTCTGGCTTGATCAGGTTTGCGACAGAGAAAGAAGATCAGGTGTATAAGGCCCAGGTAGCGACTTCTGATTCAGGTCATCCAAGTCCAATATCGGTATCTGCAAACATCATGCACTCCCTGGATAATTGTCATAAGCCAACCTCTCCTGGAATGAGGATGTGCAGCCCACACAAAGAGCTTGAAAAGGTTTGTCACCTTGAATTTTGATTTGATTTATTTCTTCATGTGTGGAGCCTTCTTTTGTCTAAAGCAGATATGGGTGAGATTTGTATCTTCAGAGCCAATCTGAATTGGAATTTGCAGGCCTTTAATATTACTCCTGCACATGGTGAAGTTTGGCCTGGAGGCAGAACTGAAATCATTATCACGTTTGCACCCCCAAAAGCATTAAGGTATCCCTCCCATTCCTTATTTTTTAGCATATAAACACTGTTGCCTAATTACATAGCCCTCATATCATAGGTTTCTTCACAAGTTAACAATCAATCAGGATGCACCACTATGTGTTAGAGGGATTAAGCTTCAGTGGTTTGAATTCTGTGTTAGTGTGACCTGGTTTTGTTCCTTGAATTGGAGGCAGTGTCTCTTTGCAGGTACTTTTGCCAAACTTTTTGCACTATATCAGGAAAATCAGAGAAGCTCCCATTGCAAATAAAGGGGACAGGGATAGGTCCTGTAACTCAATTCTTGCCATGTAAGCTTGACTTGGAAGACCTCTACCTCTACCACAACTACAAATTTGAAGTTCAGTTGCAAAATAAAGGGGAGCTTGAGGTACAATGTCTCTCAGATAATTTTCCACCTTGAAAAAATAGGACTTATACAAAATGTTTGAAGACTTTGGGCACATGTTTTATGGTTCTTCATGTGACATGACCTTGAAGAACAAATGGCAAATCCATAATTGAGAGATTAAGCGGTTTAATTCACAGTCTGAGACACTCTTTAGACTTCTACAATATATTGATCATTAACAGCTGCATATTTTTCTTCCAAGATGGCTTATTATGACATTAGTGGGTTCTAACTGGACTGTTTTCCAGTTGCTTGCACAATAGTTTGGTTTTGTGGCAAATTCAATTGAGTTTAGATCACTGAATATTAGTGTGCCAACAGCTTTTGTGTTGCAGTTGGCCTTTCTGTAGCTGTGACCTTTTATCGCCAGAGCATTTTTCTAGTTCTAAAAAGTAAATCCCCTCACAATTGGCAAGGTCAGCAGGGGCAATCAAATGGACAGAAACATAAACATCATGTGGTCACATTAACTCACTACTCCATGTTGTGGAAGTGGATATCCTGGATCATCATTTTAACAAAATGAACTGTCATAGGCGCGGTACCAAGTCCTCCCAACAAAAGTAAGCAGTTCATGCTTTACGTTCGAGCCATCAATGGGCACATTGACTGTCAGAGAAAACCAAAGAATTCAAGTCAAGCTGTACACTCAAGTCCAAGGACCTTTTGAAGAGAAGATTGTGTGGAGTGTTGAGGGCTCCGAATATAATCCAGCTTTGTATTTGAAAGGCCAAATAGGGCAACCTGATATTGTCATTGCAGAGAAGTTCATTGACTATGGTATTGTGGGTTATGGAATTTGTAGTGATGCTATTATTCATGTGCACAATAATAGCCTGGTTAACTTGCAATTTAAGCTGCATATACTCCAAGAGGAGAGGCCAGATCAATATTGTGTATGCCCATCTTTACTGGACATTAATGCCCAGGTAATATTTTATTTTGAGATTTATGTTGTTCTTGTTTGAGGATGTTTTTAGTTCTGTCTTTTATTCACAGGTCCCCTTTTTCCTGTCCTTTCTGTCTCTTTCTAATAAACTCAGCCTGCCTTTCTCCATTTGTCATCTTCTTATATTTTTTATCCTGATATGTCGAACTCCATCTTGCTGCAGAGTAAAAGTCAAGTGCACATATTTTTGACACCAATGGAAGTGCGTACATTTGAGGGTGAATTACATGTTTTTCTCATGGAAATTGTTGAATGCTTCAAGACAATCCCAATCAAAGCAAAGTGCATTCTCCCACAGGTGATTCTTCCATCTGTGTACTGAGCCCAATGCACTCTAATGTTATGGAACTTCACTATCTTGTTTGATTATCAATTGTGTTAAGTGGTAGCTGACTGTTGAACCATATCAGTAGCAAGCAGGGAACATTAAGATGATACGTTGTTGGGCACAGATGAAAGTTGAAGATAGTATCTTGGACTTTGGGACGTGTTTTATTCGATCTGCATACTCATGCCCTTGTACATTGCTAAATACATCACCAGTCCTTGGGGAATTTGAAGTAAAACTCCAAGATGAGGAAAGTATGACAAAAGCCATTCTTGCAACAACACCCAGCCAAGGAGTCCTCTCAGCCAACTCAGCCATAACTTTGGAGTATTCCATTAGGACCATGTCCCTAGGTGAAATTGCATTCACTACAGGGATCATAGCAGTTCCTGGATCAAAACAGACTGTCCTCCCCCTCCAAGTCCAAGCAATGTCAATAGGTTTGTTTTAGATTCTACTTTTAGTTCTTTGTATTCTTCACTTCATGTCAATAGATAGTGATGGTTTGGTGCTTTCAATTTACAGAACTATGTTTTTGGAATACTCAATATGTATACATGTATTGATGTGGCTTTGCAGGATGTTTGGACTTTCTATAACATATGCTACTACTGGCAGGTCCAATTTTGAGGCTTGAACCAATGTGTTGGGATACACCAGCAACTCCTAAGGAGGGAGAAGACCAAACTATAGATGAACAGTTGGCTTGGACACCTATCCTTGATTTTGGAAAGATTCGAGTCCTTGAAGACCAATGTATGAGTTTCATAATCCGAAACATGTGTTGCATACCTGCACCGATCACATTAGTCAATAAACTTGCAGTTTTCAGTTGCAACCACTCTGAATACACAATTGCTCCATTCGATATGCTTGAAGTGCAGGCACAAACTTTCTTCCATTCTTGAAAGATATTCCATATTTCTTCAGTTTTAATTAGCTAGTGGTAATCCATCACATAATCTTTTTTTCCAAAAAGGAAAGAGGCAAATGAAACAGGGAAAATTATCCTTAACCAGACATCATAAGAACTGGAAAACATCCTGCCACCAAGTATTATTTGGGAGGACTGCTCAGACCTGGGTGGCAGGATGTTTTCACATTTGGTCATGCTGGAAAAAATTGAACAGACAGTTAAAATAGTCAGTCCCTTCTTAAGGGCTAGTGATAAAAGCTTATATACAAAGTGGTAGTTATAAGAAGGACTGGCTAAAGGACTAATTGAGTAGTGAATGAGCTGTGAATTGTGTGGAACAATTCTCAGCTGAACCATTTTACATTGTTCATACACTACTCACTACAATCTGCTTGCCAACTAGCAATAGTTGGTTTTGACATCTAGAAGGTCTGTGAATAACAACAATGGTGCTTTTTGTACAAGTTGGTATCCTTAGCATGCAGCCATGCTTCCATTGTAAGTGTAGAAATCCAATATGTTGAACATGGTGGCACATGCTCAACAAAAACCACTAATAGCATCAGCCACAACAGCAATGCTGAAGATATGGCCTGTTGATGCACATTCTCTTACACTGCAATGATTCTACCATTTCAGTGGATACATGACAGAAGAATGACATGATGGTCTGTCCACCAAGAATAGCTTCATTGCCTCAAAATTTGAAGTTGTCCCACTTTTGAAGTAATGTGCTGGCAACAACATGCTTGTGATGTGGGTGCACCTTCTTAACTCAAGGACTCTCAGGATGCTTTAAGATCCC
>Ga0116227_10016272_pt1 | contig 10738 bp, 10 predicted proteins | sample S1TSphgellanicum_FD_89693 | JGI IMG/M metagenome (GOLD analysis project Ga0116227, IMG submission 89693) | Host-associated microbial communities from peat moss isolated from Minnesota, USA - S1T2_Fb - Sphagnum magellanicum MG | ecosystem: Host-associated > Plants > Peat moss > Unclassified...
CGGCCGTCTTCGAGGCAAATGATGTAGTCGGGGAAAATCGACTTTTCAGGTGGCACCGCAGGCTGAGTGCCTGGCAACCTTGGAGCGGGCTGCGACTTGGGCGGAGTAGACCTTGGAGCTTCCGCAGGTTCCATGATCGACGGGGTTTTGATGCCTTCGATCTCCAGCAATGCCGCATGAACGTCCCTGATCAGCTTCGCAATTTCGTCCGATGTGACCGAGTTGTGCCCGACGTGGGCTGTCACGATCTGTGCGGTAAGCACCAGAACGCTTGGCTTTACTTGTGTATTCAGCAAATTGATATCTCCTTGACTTACAGTAATGATAGTCAATGCTGGTACATTACTCTGGAGTTGCAGATTTCTACAAGTTTAAGCGAGGCAGAACTGTCGAAAAACCACGAATCATTTGTACTAAACAATGAAGAGCCTTGAGTGTCTTTTCACCCGTTCGCGAATGCTACTAAAAGCGTGATAAATTTACGTTGAGATGTTTAAAGAATAGGAGCGAAGGAAATGTTGTTCTGGGCCATGAAGCGTTACCGGGACGCTTTAAAAGTTTATTTGCAAACTGAGATTACCGTGCAGGTCAAGGGGACAAACCACATTCCACTATTCCGTTGATTTGCTTATAATAGCCCTTAACTATGAAGTTAATCAAAATAACGAAACAAAAACGACAGTTAATTCTTCAGCGACATCGGCAATTTGCCTTTTTGCCCTGGTGAGTATCAACACTAAACTCTCGCTCTAATGAACGAATTGAACATATCACCGAACCAGCGCAAGTACCGCCAATTTGGCCGTCGAAGAAACAGCATGATAGGGGAATTACTCCGGCGCGGGCGTCGCCAAATTGGGTTGATGAAAGGGAAGGGCGCTCGATACGAAATTTACCGCATTGGCGGAATATTGCAGTTGGTAGGGGCTGAGCAGGGAAAACAGATAAATGCCAGTGTAAAACTTATCTAAAAAACGTTAGAGAAGTTTTAGCCCTGGACCAACTTTAAATAAAAGCAACCAATAAAATGCCAAGCGATATTGTTTGGTTGTAAGATTGTTAACAAACAAACTAGAAGTCCGAAAATGGAATAGAGCTTTTGCTTCTTTTGGTCTAAAAAAGAGAAGTGCTTACTTATTTCGTTCAATAATCGATATTCCCAAAACTCCCGCCACCCGCCTGCAACGTCTCGCCATTGATCGCAATACTTTTCGGCGATGCCAATACGGTGACGAGCCAGGCGATCTCCGAGGCATCCACGATGCGGCCGATGGTGACGGTCGTTGCAAACTTGCTCTCGCTCGCAGGGTCTGTTTTTTCCGTTCTGGTCGCGCCTGGGTGGATCGCGTTAACGTTAATGCCTTTCGGCCCGAGCTCGTCGGCCAGGTTTTTTGTGATCGAGGTCACGCCGGCATTGCGCACCGAGGCGATATAATTGCCTGAGCGGCGCGCCGCGAGTCCCCCGATATTGATAATGCGGCCCCAGCCATTGCCCACAAGATGCGGTGCCAAAGCTCTGGCCGCACGCAGATACCCGCCGATTTTTATGTCTACGTCGTCGACGAGGCGTTGACCTATGACGTCTTCGATTTTTGCAGCTGGCCCGAGGCCGCCTGGCGTGGCCGCGTTGTTAACCAAAATATCTATACCACCCAGTCCATTGATCGCAGCTTCGACCAGCACGTTGACCGAGGTATCATCACCGGTATCGACCGTGAGCGGGACGATCCGGACACCCGTTTCAGCGGTGAGTTCCGCGGCGGTTGCTTCGAGTGCTTCGCGCCCGCGGGCGGCGATGACGACTTCCACGCCTTCCTCGGCGAGCGCTCGGGCGATCGCCTTGCCGATGCCGCGGCTACCCCCAGTGACGATGGCACGTTTGCCTCGCAATAGTAGATCCATGAATCATAATCCCCAGTTAGAAGAAAGAATTCGTCATTTTTAAAAGCTTAGAAAATACTTTGCTTCGGCGTTCTACAGCGGACAGTGACACGTCACCTTGGGGCCCTCTTCGTGCCGGTTCGACATAGGCTATTCGTCGTGGTTGCGCGTCAAGATCATCATCTCGTATCGATCGAGATCGTCCAAGCATTTTAAAAGCCACATATCCTCCAAAGGACGACAACGATACCGAGCGAAACAAAATTTTGTCCGTTTGAGATCACGCGTCCAATGACTTCGGCAAAGATATATATGAGAAGATTTCATGCATGTTCTACAGTGGTGCGCCTCCGCGAAAACGGTGTAATGCACTGCTGACAGCCTGACATAGGAGAAAACTTTTGCTCTAGTAATTGACTAGGGTTTTAATTATATGGTTGGGTTGGGTGCTAAGATTTGCTACCCTTTGGAGCCGGCTGTGTCGAACAAAAATTCCTATGGTTTTATACTCTGGGCAGTGCCCCGATTTCGTCGACCTGAGTTATTTGCGCTTCAACCTGTCACCGCAGCGGCGCAGCGCAGAGCCTATTGCCTAGATGACGATATGAACGATCCTTCGATACTGAAAAACACCTCCCCGCAGCGCGTCAGACACCGGTAGCTGCGTCGCGCTTAGTCCATCAAATTTGGATCGGTGCCATATTCGTTCACATCGAATACTCTCATCCTGTTTGTCGCGCGGCAGTCTGAACGTTGCTGACGAACGCGACGTCTTTGAAGTCCACCCGCTGAAACTCTCTCTAAGGTACGATGTCTCCGCGAAGCTGAGAATGGGCCGCATAGAGTAGGTGCCCGAGCGCTGGCCGATAGAATCGTGAGGTGGTCTAACTCGTTCTCTTCCAACGAACGCCCGCCGATGAATCCAACGCTACCTGTCTGGTCGAACATTCAGACGAAATTAGAATATGTCACAATCTCCTGGGTTCGGTACCTTTGCCAATTAGCGTCGTGTAATGCTTTGGGGTGTCCGAAAGTTTTAATCGAAAGGATGGAATGACGTGACTTCAACGGCCAGCCCGCCGCACTTCTTAAGCCGTGCGACGGCGCGTGAAGTCGTCGGAAAGCGCTTCGGGTTCTGATGACCGATTGGATAGCAATTCGGTGAGCTTTCTTTTCCACTCAAAGAAGCGAGCGGAAGTTCGGTCTGCAGGTTTCGACAGGTTGGTGACAAAATCGCCGGCGACGATGCCGGGAGGCCCCGATAACACGATGACTCGATGCGCGAGAGCCAATGCCTCGTCCATATCGTGCGTGATGAGAACCATCGTGGCGCCGTAATGCCGGTGCAGATGCAGCAAATGCTCCTGCATCTGCTCGCGGGTGAACGGATCGAGCGCGCTAAACGGCTCATCCAGCAGCAGTACTTCTGGGCGCGGCGCCAATGCGCGCGCCAGGGAAACGCGCTGCGCCATACCGCCGGAGAGTTCCTTCGGAAGCAGTTTTGCCGCGTGCGTGAGCCCAACGACGCCAAGCGCTTCCACAGCAGCCTGCCGGCGCTCCGAGCTCGATGCGTGAGCCAGACCGAACCAGGCGTTCTTCTCGACCGTGAGCCATGGCATGAGGCGAGGCTCTTGAAAGACATAGCCGATGTCCCGTGCCGCGAGGTGGCCATCGCCGATGGTGATGCTGCCTTTGCTTGGCTGCTCTAGACCGCCCAGGCAACGTAGCAGCGTGGTTTTGCCACAACCGCTGCGGCCAATGATGGCGGTGATGGTGCCGGCCTCCAGCGCAAGATCTAACGGCCCGAGGACAGATTTGTTCTGGTAGGATTTCTGCAGGCCGGAAATATTTATGTCATGCGCCATCAGCCATTCGCTCCGCGCGCAACATCGATGTCCTGCCATGAAACGAGCCTGCGGCCGCCCAGCGCCAAAACCCAGTCGGTGATCTTGCCACAGAGTCCAAAAAGGAGAAGTGCCGCCAGAACGCGTTCAGGCCGCCCTGTCTGTTCTCCGTCATCAAGAATGAAGCCGAGGCCGTTGGTGGCGCCCAACAGCTCGGCGGCCGCCACGAACATCCAGCCCAGGCCGAGACCGCTGCGCAGACCGACGACATAGGAGGGCAGGGCGGCGGGGATTTGGATGCGCATCAATCGGCGCAGCGGCGAGTAGCCGTGGATACGCCCAACCTCGAGCAATTTCCGGTCGACATTCGCAATGCCGCTGACCAGATTGAGATAGACCGGGAAAAACACCCCGACAGCCACAAGGGTGATTTTGGACGCCTCGAAAATGCCGAGCCAGAGAATGAACAACGGGACCCAGGCCAGCGAGGGGACGCTACGCAGCGCCTGGATCAGCGGGTCGATGAGCGCACGGGCCTGGCGGGAAGCGCCGCACAGCCCGCCGAGCACGGTCGCCGCCGCGACGCCCAGAGAGAAGCCCAGCAACATCCGTAACGCGGTGGCGCCAACCGCCTGCGCCATTTCTCCGCTTTGTGCCATCGCCAGCAGCGTGTTCATGACCAGCACTGGCGACGGCAGAATTGCTGGGGAAACCAGCCCCTCCGCCGCCGCGCCTTGCCAAAGGCCGAGGAGCAGGAGGGGCACGATGCATCCTACCACCCAACGCGGAAGGCGTAGTTTGCGCATTGGCTAGTGCAGGCCGAGTTCCGTGGTGAAGGACGTATTCACCAGCGTGGCCGCCGCCTGTTGCAAATTGGCGCCCGCGGAAAGCTTGCCGCTGGATTGCAGGATTGGCCCCGCCGCCAAAATTGCAGCCTGGTCCGCCGGAGAAATCGCCTCGCCTTCAAAATGCGAGCGACTAAGCTGCAGCTTGGCGACGTCCAGCGAGAGATGCGATTCCTTAGCCAGAATTTCCGCCGTACCCTCCGGGTTCGCAATGGCCCAGGCGCGTGCCCGCGCATAGGCTTTCAAGACCTGCTTCACGACGTCCGGATGCGCAGCCTCAAAATCCGTGCGAACCAGAAACGTCCCAGGCGAGATAAGTTTTGGGTTGCGATAGATCAGGACGTCATGGCTTTGCAGCTGCGCCTCGGCCATGAAGGGGTCCAGCCCGGCCCAGGCGTCCACCTGCCCGGCATCCAGCGCCTGACGCCCCAGCGGGTGCTGCAGCGGCACGAGCTGGATGTCGCTTCCACTCAAGCCAACCGTCGCCAATGCGCGCAGCAGAAAGATGTCAGGGTCGGTGCCCGGTGTCGCGGCGATCCGCTTGCCCTTGAGGTCCGCCAGGGTTTTGATCGGCGAATTTGGCGGTACGACGATGGCCGTCCATTCCGCGTTCGTGCTTACGCCGATAGCCTGAACCGGCGCACCATTGGCGCGGCCGAGCAAAGCGGCAGAACCGGCTGTCTGACCGAACTGAATGCCGTTGCCGCGCAGAAATTCGAGCGCCTTGTTGCTGCCCTGGCTCAGAACCCAGTTGATTTTTACATTCGGCCCCAGCGCGTCCTGCAGATAGCCGTTATCCTTCAGAACAAGGCTTACCGGGTCGTAATAAGCGTATGAAATGCCGAGTGTGGAGACGCCGTCCGCCGCAGCGGCAAGCGGGAGGCTGCAGAAACCGACGACGAGTGAGGCAGCGGCGATGAGGCGCCGGAGAGCGGTAAATTTCATTTGGAAGCTTCCGTACTGGGGATGAATAATACCGAATTATAGAAATATAATATCTATATAACAAGTCGGGTTATGGTAATGGACATTGCGCTCGGTGGAAATGCTTCGCCTTGCGCCGTATTAAGGCTAGTCGTTTCCTATGAGCACAACCGTCATCGCGCTAGACAAGGCACTTGGGGAATATCTGGGTTTTGTGGCCGACCCGGTCGCAACCCTTGCGGCGGCGGTGGAGGCCGATCCAGGGTTCATCCTCGGCCACACAACCATTGCCGCCCTGCATTGCCTTGGCGGGTCCACGGGTGATGCGCCGCCAGTGCGTGAGGCATTGGCGGCTGCAGATGCCTTGGCGGCCAGCGCAACATCGCGAGAGGGGCTGCATATCTCGGCCGCGCATGCATGGGCGGCAGGTGATATCACAGGCGCTGCCGCATTCTGGGAAGTTGCGGTGGAAACCGACTCGGCCGATCTACTGGCGCTACGCTTGGCGCATGACACGCATTTCTATCTCGGCGCGTCGAAAAAGCTGCGCGATGTTCCGCTGTCCGCCTTACCTGCCTATGCGCCTCGCTCGCGCGAACGCGGCTTCGTACTGGGCATGGCCGCTTTCGGGCTGGAAGAAACCGGCGACTATACGCATGCCGAAATGGTCGGGCGGGAGTCTGTGGAGATCAATCCAGGCGATAGCTGGGGCGTTCATGCCGTTGCACATGTCCTGGAGATGCAGGACCGGCCGCAGGAGGGCGTCGCTTGGCTCCGCCGTCTGGAACCGCATTGGGCGCAAGCCGGGGGGCTCGCGGTGCATCAATGGTGGCATCTCACGCTGTACCTGATCGAGCAGGGCCGCTTCGATGAAGTATTGGAAATTTACGACGCGCAGTTCGGTATCGGCGTATCTTCGCAAATTCTCGATCTCGTGGATGCGGCGGCTCTCCTCTGGCGCCTTGAGCTGGTCGGTGTCGATGTGGGTGGGCGCTGGCGGGATCTGGCACCGCTCTGGGCTGCCCATGCGGACGAGCACGTTCTGGTCTTCAACGACGTGCATATCTCCATCACGCTGGCCGGCTCCGGCGATGAGACAGCTTCAGACCAGCTGGAAGCATCCATTCTGGTTTATGCAATGCGTGAAAAAGGCACCAATGCCGAGGTCAGCAAGGCGCTTGGCCTGCGGGTGATCCAGGCGCTGCGGGCCTTTCGCCATGGCGATTATGCCCGCACCGTCGGGCTGCTCGGGCCCATTTATCAGGATCTGGCACCGATCGGCGGCAGCAATGCGCAACGTGACCTGTTTATTCAGACGCTTGGCATCGCGGCATTCAAAGCCGGGGAAATCGATATCGCCCGCGCCGTGGTCGCCGAGCGCCGCAAATTGAAGTCCGGCAGCCCTCATGCCTGGCTGAAATATTCGGCCCTGCGCGTCGCCTGATTCTCCTGTCCCACGCCAAGCGATTGGGTTACCGCGGGGCGAAACGTCAATTGCGGTCGAGATTGGCAGGAAGCTTCCTGGACGCGAGGTATAAAGCAACATGTTCGGCAACGGCGTTTGGTTGTGTGGCAACCTGCGGCAGTCCCATCAACTCGCCATATTGCTCTCGCGCCAAAGGCCCGACCACCAGCGATGTAGGCTCGCTGACGCCGGCCGAATTGATGACCTGCCCGAACGCATCGACCCGGATGCCGAGACTGAGACAGTCGGCTTGCAACAAGCCTTGCTTCGACAGGCTGGAGAGCGCCGGATTTTGGTCCACGACGGTACCGTGCGAAGGACCGGTCGTGATGATCACGCGATCTACGGTCACATGCTGCGTCGGATCTTTTGGCCGTCGCCGGGGCTGCAGGCCAATATTGATTTTGTCGTTCTGGCGTTCGACGGAACGTAACGATGCGGCGAAAACATGCAGCGATCCATCCCGCTGTTTGTCTTCCAGGATTTTTTCGACTTGCGGCGCTATCCGATAACGATGAGCATCCCAGAAGACACGGAGGTGCCGCAGAAAGCGCCGCTTCTCGGCGGTATCGAAACCCCGCCAGATTCTTTGACCGTTGCTACGGACGTCGTCGAATACCGCTTGCCAGGGCAGCTTGTCGTCCCTCGCTTCGGCCACGAATGCACGAACCTGCCTCGTGAGTTCCAGAAGGTTGCGGGGCGCTTCATGTTGAGTGAACCAGGTGAACGGTATCGGCACCGGACGTTTTGCATGCCCACGGGGTAAAAGGCCGCGCCGGGAGAATGCCGTAATATGGCCCTTATGACCGCGCCTGCTTAGCGAGGCCACCATGTCGGCCATCGTAAGCCCGGTGCCGATAATCAGAACATCTTCGTTGGGCCCAATTTTCTCCAGCGCCCCTGGCGCCCAGGGATTTGCGATCAGGCCGGGGCCATCGGCAAGCCGGCTTGCGATCATGGCTGGAAGGCCCGGCGGCGGGTGGCTGGTGGCGAGAACAACGATTTCAGCGGCGATTTTCCCGCCTTGCGCGAGATGGATGCTATAGGACTCGCCGACCCGCTCCACGGATATTGCCTGGTCCTCAACATGGTCGATGGTCGCAACCGGATTATCATCGTGCTGCCTGGCAACGATCTCGGCGACATAGCGGCCGAAGACGGCGCGGCGGGGATAGACGCTGCCGTCGCTCCATAACGCTTCCGGATCGGCATCCAACCCGCCGCTGCGGCGGAACCAGTCGTCGAAATCTGTCGGCTTGTCCGGAAACAAAGTCATGCGCGCGGCGGGCACGTTGATCCGGTGTGCCGGGTCGGTCGTTGAATAGGCGACGCCGCCGCCGAGCATGGCCCGCGGTTCTACGATGCTTATGGTGACTGGAACCTGACTGTGTCGGGCCAATTGCGCGGCGAAAAACGCACCGCAAAAGCCCCCACCAATGACGGCAACGCGGGGCGGGGCCGGGCGTTGTGCTACGGCATTCACACCCATGTGGCGTTCGGTCGAAGGTCGCGTTCCGACCGGCATGCAAACGCACACCAAGGGTAATCCCCGCTCCTGGAGACTGGCGCGCGAACATTCATTTTGCCGTGGCTGGTCCAGACATTAGGCATATTCCCACTCCATGCTGTGGCACTGGTAATATCGATAACCGAATGCCGCAAATGCCCGAAGCGTCGCGGGGTGGGATCTGTTCTGTGAGAAATCTCCCCGGAAGACATATCAGGGAGGGCAATCGAGAGGCGATCAACATGGGAAATAAAATTCTATAGGATATGAATGAGGCGGTCCATGATTCGGAGCGCTGGACTGGCGTAACGGCCGGCGCCTCGGCTCGGCAGATCGTTGTCGCCATGAACCAGACCAGCCACACGGCGGCGAACCCTAGAAAGCGTAAAAAGCCTTGCTTTACTCTAAAAATGGAGTATTTAATAAAAAACTCCATAAATGGATTAAGGCCATGTCGGATCAAAGCTCAATGCCGCGGCGCCCGGCGCCAGCCGTAAATCGGAAAGGCTTGTCTGGACCCGCATTACGGACATTTTTTAGGATCGCTGAGTTCTGGCGACTGTCGAACGATGAGCAAATGATCATCCTCGGTGTCACTACGCCTTCCACTTTTTTTAAGTGGAAGCAGAATACCGATACAGCCTTGCTCTCAAAAGACACGCTGGAGCGGATTTCGTACGTGATTGGCACCTATAAAGCGCTCCAAATACTGCTGCCGAGCGAGCAAGCTGCTGACGCATGGATAAAGGCTCCGAACGCCGCACCTATATTTTGCGGTCGGTCTGCTTTGGACCGTATGCTGTCAGGCCAGGTCTCTGATCTCTATGTCGTCCGTCAGTACCTTGACGCTCAACGCGGTGGGTGGGCTTGAATATTTCGCTTTGTTTCGTCGAATGGAAACCGTGCTGGAGAATCATCCCCAGCCGTTTTCCGCCTATCGGGCTTTTTGACCGGGTCGCTGATCCCGCAGATCTAGAAGCTATCTATGAATTGGAAGCGATGACTAATCCTCGCCTTAGGGAAGAGGTCGGTGATCTTGCGATGCTGGTGTCCGAGGACCGCATAAGCGGACCAGGCACCAGCGCAATCATGGCAGCTTTCACTCATCTCACGCCGGGCGGAAGCCGTTTCACTGACGGCAGTTACGGTGTTTTCTACGCTGCCAACAATATAGAGACCGCCATCGAAGAGACGAAATATCACCGTATCCGCTTTATGTCTGCCACCAATGAAAAACCACAAGACTTAGACCAGCGGGTTTATGTTGTCGATCTAGCGGCAGATCTACATGATCTCCGGGGTCTCAAGGATATACACCCGCTTGTCTATCATCCGCAAAACTACTCTGCCGGCCAACACTTGGCGATCGAACTTAAAAAGTCTGGCTCTTACGGCATTGCATACGACAGCGTACGCCAGAAAGACGGTGAGTGCGTTGCGATATTCCGCCCTAGTGTTCTCTCAAACTGTCGACAGGAGAGGCATCTTACATATGTTTGGGACGGGACGACGATTAAAACCGTTTACGAGAAAAGGTTGTTCGGGATCTAGTGCCTCGTCACAGTGGTTTTGACAGCTTGTTGCAAAGCGCTGCCTCCCTGGCGTGATGCTCGGCTGGGTCAAGCCGCTTTCGGTCGAGGTTGGCCGAATACCGCCGGTCAGCTCTGGTCAGTTCGTATTGCAGCGACTTTGCAAATCCGGTTTTGAGGAGCGATTTTTGTGATCAGTCACGAGATCATGGACTGAATATTGCTTTGAATATTGCTCTAGCAATTTAAATCGCCACCAATTGCAGCCGCTGATGTGCCTCCTGGAACGCTGGCTGCCAGTTTGGATTAATCGCGCTCGGCACCTGAACTTCAATATATTGGCCGCCAAGATTGAGTCCGTTATCGAGAATGGACTGAAAATCGGCGAGCGACTTGCAAGGGCTGATTTTGAAGCCGCGATAGATATATTCGCTGCCGCCCCAGGCGCCGGCAAAGCCGTTCATCTGCCAGCCGATTCGGGCACCCTGCATGCCCGCTGCCGCCACTTCGGGCGGCGGGGGACCTTGCCACAGCGCGTCCCACTGCACCAGCAGCTGGTGACCATTGACCGGCACCGCGGCGAACACGGTCCCATTCGTCCTTCAGGATCGCTTGCGCGCACATAATGACCTTTCTGGCATTAGCCTAGCGAGCGCACTCCGCTTACTTTTCTGCGACTTTGAGTGCGGTTTTCGGTGCCACCCATAGCGTTGCGACCACGCCGGCTATCGACATTATCAGTA
>Ga0116227_10016274_pt1 | contig 10736 bp, 6 predicted proteins | sample S1TSphgellanicum_FD_89693 | JGI IMG/M metagenome (GOLD analysis project Ga0116227, IMG submission 89693) | Host-associated microbial communities from peat moss isolated from Minnesota, USA - S1T2_Fb - Sphagnum magellanicum MG | ecosystem: Host-associated > Plants > Peat moss > Unclassified...
CCCACTCCCCTGCCCCCCCACTCCCCACTCCCCCTACCCTCTCCCTTCACTCTCCGGGTATTTATGAGAAATAAACGGAACTTCTACTATTTTACCCTCAACTTCCCCGACATGCACTTTCAAATCGGCACCGCCAGCCTTGGTGCGGATGTAGCCTAATCCAAAATAACCATCAGTGGTTTCAGTGCAACTAGTCAGTTTACCGACTTTTTCATCCCCAACTGTGATCACTGTTCCTGGTACAGCAGGAGCATTAAGACGGATTCCCCAGAGATATTGCTTTATCCCTTTGTAAGTGTTTAAACGGGCGATGGTTTCTTGTCCAATATAGCAACCTTTGCTGAAAGAAATTGTCTGCCACAAACCAGCTTCTAAGGGATTGTAATCATCCGTCAGTTCATGGTCTGGGGATGGACGACCTTGCAAAACTCTTAACACATCCCAAGCGCGATCGCTCATTGGTATTGCCCCAGCTTCGACAATTTTGCTCCAAACTTTTTCCTGATTCAGTGCCGGTAAAATAATCGTGTATCCAGGAGAAGCTAAACCGCTACCGACAGCGACGCGAACCCCCCCAGTATCCCCCTCGCTCAAGCTTGGGAAGGAGATCAGCTGATGATTGCCGTATGGTTGACCGATTATCTCTCCTGCACCAAGTTTTTGGATGATGGCGTCACTTCCCGGTCCGATGAGGCTAAAGGTGGCTGTATCATCTGTCACATCTTTTAATTGCACCTTGTCAGCAAAGAAGATGTAACGATCCAGCCATTGGATGAGAAACTCACGACGGTTAGGCGAAACCAATAGCAGCACCGCATCTTCCATGATATATACACTTACCAAATCAATGGTGCGGGCAGTGGATGTCACCATGACAGTATCACAGCCTTGTCCTGGCTGAAGTAAGAGAATATCGTTGGTGCTTTGGTTGTGCAAGAAGCGGAGACGGTCATCATCAGATACTTTGATGCGTCCCCAGTGAGAGCGATCGCATACCGCAACAGAGTCCCGTGCTGCTTGAATCGCTGCGACATCATTGGCGTCAATTACAGATGTTGGCATAGTTATGAAGCTTCCACCATTTTAATTTTGCTGCATTGAAAATCTTATCAAAGATAGCAATCCGTGTTGGAGTTTCAAAGGGCTTCTCGCGTAGGGGCGGGATGAAAAGGGTGTAGGGTGTAGGGGGTAGGGTGTGGGGAACCCCATACATAAATGTAGGGGCGCCTTCCCCCTGACGGGGTGCAGTTGTTTTATCTTCTCCCACTCCCCATTGCCCCTAATCCCCAGAGGGGGTCCCGAGTTCCCCACTCCTACTCCAGTAACTTAGAAAACACCTGCTCAACTAACCCCTTTGCCTTCGCATCTAAACGCAGCCAGTCCACGTCCCCTGTTTCATCAATTAAACTAGTATCAATATTAACTGGCTCATCTCCTGAAATGTAGTCAAGAAAACACACTTGATAACACAGATCCCACATATCGATGTGGACTGTTTGTTCTTGACTCTGCAAACATAGATGGTATCCTGGATGGGGGACTGGTAGACGGGAAAGAGTTTCTCTGATTTCCACAGCTTCTTCTGGTGTTGTAGTTTCCAGTTCTTGCAAAAGCTGTGTGACAATTGTTTTAGTTTCTTCAGTGGTGTTAGCAGGCCAAATCAGTACGTCCTGGTAAGTTCCCGTCCAAGGAGATACATCAAGCAGCTTGCGAATATTATCGACAACACGGATGAAAATAGGTTGCATGAGAAGTTCAGCTTGCTGCCATGCAACTGAGTCGGATATTTTAGGTGGCATGGTTAGTAAAAAGGGCTATTGAAAGAAAAATGAACAATGTGTATTTATTAAAAAACGGAGTTTTAAATCCAAATCTTTTCTCAAGATAGCGGATTTTATCCAAGAAATTTTGGAGATATTTATTACCCACCCTAAAAAATGGGTGCTATACCTGGGGAGTGAATTATGATCGGCAAGCTGCTAGACCATCGTTACCAAGTCATCAGAGTCCTAGCCAAGGGAGGATTTGGTCAAACTTACATTGCCCAAGATACCAAGCGACCGGGCAACCCTATCTGTGTTGTCAAGCACCTTAAACCCGCCAACTCTGATCCCAAAGTGTTTGACACTGCCAAGCGCCTGTTTCACGGCGAAGCTGAAACCCTAGAACAACTAGGTAACCACGACCAGATACCCCGGCTTCTCGCTTATTTTGACGACAACCAAGAATTTTACCTAGTACAAGAATTTATCGAAGGGCATACCTTGAGTGAGGAACTACTTCTTGCTCAAAGCTGGAGTGAAAGTCGCGTGATTCAACTCCTACAGGAAGTTTTAAGTATCTTAATATTTGTGCATCGCCAAGGTGTGATTCACCGCGATATCAAACCGGATAATATTATACGTCGTGCTTCTGACCATAAATTAGTTTTAGTAGACTTTGGGGCTGTTAAACAATTGCGAGCCTCCACCATATACGCTGGGCGAACACTCATGTTCACAGCTGCAGGATACCCCTCGGCTACGGTAGCAATTGGCACTCCTGGTTATATGCCTACGGAACAAGGACAAGGTAAACCCCGCCCTAACAGTGATGTCTATGCCTTGGGCATCATTGCCATTCAAGCGCTGACGGGAGTACTGCCAATGGATTTGCAAGAAGACCCCCACACGGGTGAGATCCTCTGGCAACATTTAATACCTGTAAGCGACGATTTGGCTGCAGTGTTGACCAAGATGGTATATTATCACTTCAAAGACCGTTACCAAAGCGTCTCGGAAGTACTGCAAGCGTTAGAGTCAATTGAGTCAATCTCTGTATCTGAGGAATACTCCAAAAATTCTGGCTACCAACCAACCCAATCCCAATCCCCACAATCTTGTCAGAAAACTATTGCAGTTGCGCCCGTATACCCTGCCGCTCCAGTAGCAGCAATTGCCCACAATAAAAATTCTAGTGGACCTGATTTATTACAGGTATTGATTTTGGCAGGTTTAGCGGCTGGTGCTGCTGCTCTCGCCCCAATTGTAGTTAAGAACGTGCAAAATTTTACTAACAATTTTGCTGGTAATGACCCTACATTAGCACAAAACTGCTTAGCCGTGGTCACAGGTAATTCCAATATGCGTTCTGAGCCTAGTTCTATCAGTTCTAATACTATTGTAAAAACTCTTACAAATGACACCAAGTTTGAAGTTACAGGCAAACGGACAAAACACGGTTGGGTACAGGTGAAACTTGACCCTAAACATACAGCTTGGGCGCATTCTTATGTGATCAAAAATAATGAACAATGGGTTTCTTGCCTGCGAGACAGAGGGATCGCGACTAACACAGTCGATGATAATGACTTGATTGCCGATCGCCCGACTCCTAAGTCAAAATCAAAACCCGTTGTCAACGGATCAGCTGAATCGGCAGAGAAATCAGAACTATCACCAACACCAACAGAGAAATCACAATCAAAAAATAATGGTGACAATGATGCCAAGACTCGAGCACAAGCAAGAAAAAAGTATGAATCAGGAGATTTACAAGGGGCGATCGCGCTGCTACAATCCATGACTTCAAACCCTGCTGCTGTCAAAGATACAGCAGAGATGGGTGCCCATTGGCAACAAGATTGGGCTAAGGCAGAAACTCTATTCAATGACGTTAATACAGCACTTGCCCAAGGGAAGTGGGATAAAGTTTTAGCTTATAAAGACCATCAGGAAAAACTACCCAATATTCAATACTGGCGAGATAGATTAGAACCATTGTTTCAGCAAGCTACCGAAAATTTAGCCAAACAGCAGCCTCCTCAGGTCAGTAACCCCGACCATCAAAACCATCCTCAAGCAAAAATTCTCAAGACTAATAAACCTTAGTGGGGAGTGGGGAGTGGTTAGTAGAACAACTAACGATTCCCCACTAAGCTCGACTTTATCCATTTTTTTCGCGACGCGATCGCTCGCCTAAGCTGAAACCTTTGTGGCACAGTAGTTTTACTTTTTGAACTTCATTGATCATCTGTGACGTGGAAAAAGGATTTGCCAAAAAGCCAGGATTTTTGCTGCATAAAGAAAACCGAGTTCTTAATTTTGGATAAAGTCGAGCTAACAACCAACAACTATAGCAATCCGTGTAGGAGTTACAAATACCTCTCCCTTGTTCTCCTTGTTCGGATCTCAAATAGGATTGCTATATTATCATTTTTTCCTTTGTGGAAGGGGTGCATTCGTTAGTGGGGAAGCACTTTGCCGCTGTAGCGCCGCCGTAAAAAAGTAGACTCGATCGCAATATTGGGTTTGGCTAGAGCAAACTGCTTCTATGGCAACATTGTTGACATTTGTGACATCAAGTGATAGAGAAGTTTGCTGTGTAGGGGAAACAGTGCGAGTTTCAGACGGCTTGCCATCTAAGTAAACCCTGACCGCGACACCTGGACTTGTTATGTCGTTGTCACGCATTCCAAAACCCAGATTTAGGGTTTGAAACACAGGTAGAGGACTATTACTTGGCTTAATGTTACAAGTTATGGAAGCAGAGCGGTAGCCCGGTCCTAGATAAAACTGAGTTGAATAAACGGCTTTGCCAATAGAAACATCAAGGTCTTGCTCACGGGCACTACCAGTTCCACTGTCAACACATTTAGCTCTCAACAGTGGGGTAGGACGTATAGGATGCTGTGCTTGGACAACTGTTTCACTGAAAGTGGCAAAGCTAGACACTAGCACAGAACTGACGAAAACAAAACCGATAAACTTAGTTTGTTGCATTGGGATTCAAAAAGTGATGCGAAGGTCACAGGTGTAAATCAAAATAATAATACCTAATCACAATTCAATTTTTTTATATATAGCCCAACGACAAATATACCGATTTTGGATTGTGATCCTTGATCAATCCGACTCAACCACCCCCAATGCTATCAATGTAGCTTTTTAAACCTCAAGGTCTACTACCAGGGGCGGGACCCCGAGTCACATCAAGTCCAGACACTGGCGGAAAAGTAATGGTCTTACCAGTTTGTGCCGCTTCGTAGATTGCTGCCATCAGTCTATGATCTTGTAAGCCTTCTTCACCTGGTGTATGTGGCCGTTTATTATGGATCACGCAATCCGCCATGTGATCCATTTCTAGGGCAAACTGGCTTTTTTCGCTCATGCGGATATCTGTTACGTTTTCAGCCATGTTATTGTTAGGAGATTTTCGCGAAACGGTCATGCGTAAACCGTTGTAAGAAAATGCTGGGTCTAGTTGTGCCCAAGCATCGGAGCCAAAAACACGGAAGCGGCGAGCCTCGTGGTAACCGTAGCTGGTTGAGCAAATTGCTAAGATTCCACTGGGATAACGTATTTGGAAGGTGACACTTTCCTCTACCTCTTTAAAACGAGGGTCGCCTGGTGTGCTAAACATCCGCGCACTAATTTCGATTGGTTCCTCACCTGTTAAGTAGCGGGTAGCATTCAGGCAGTAAATGCCGACATCAGGTAAGCAACCGCCTCCAGCTAAGGCTTTTTTCAATCGCCACTGAGAAAGATCATTGCTTTGGTTTTGCCCGTTATCTGCCTGAATCACCTTTACAGTGCCCAACTCCTTGTTACGCAGCATCCGGATCACGGCCCGGTGGTGGGGGTCGTACTGGCAACGGTAGGCAATCATCAGCTTTCTATTTGCCTGTTTACAAGCGTCAATCATCTGCTGGCACTCTGCCTGCGAAGTCGCCATTGGCTTTTCACACAGAATATGCTTGCCTGCTTTTGCACCGCGCACCGTATATTCCAAGTGCATGCTGTTGGGCAGAACTATATATATGATGTCAACATCTGGATTGTTAAGGATAGTGTCGTAATTTTGGTAGTTATAAATATTTTTAGGATTGATGCCATACTGCTGGGCAATCTGATTTGCCTTAGCTGCATCCCCACTTACTAGTGCCGTAGGCTTAGCCAGCTTGCACATGCCGAAAGCAGGCATAATCTCCTCTAAAGCCAGTCTGCCCAATCCTACAATCGCAAAACCCAATCGCCTTTCCGGTGGTAGTGCAGTAGGTGGTCCGCCAGAACCTTCCTCGGTGATAGGCGACTCATCAGGCGAGAACTTAATCTGCGGTGGTAACTCTCCACCTTTTATCGGCTGTTGGGCAGATACTGAGTCAGTCTCTAGGGCAATACCGCTAACTGTAGCCAGTCCTAAACCTGTAGTAGTTAACAACTTCCGGCGAGAAAACTTTTTTGCAAACAAATCAAACATTGGGTTCCCTTTCTGAGGTAAACACTTTTTATTTTTCCTATTTGAAAGTGTGACCACACCTTTTACCTCCAACTAGGGGCTAGTCCACAAAGTCGGCAGGAGTATTTTTTTTGGAGGAAGCAGATTGCACACTTCTGTTGTCAATGAGAAGGCGCGTCTCAAACCTGTGCGATCCTTCGTGAGGCTGCAGCGCTTCACTATCGCCCTTTAAAACACTGCGCTTCGCTCTTGGTAGCACACTAACATGAAAGTACCAAACGGTTGCGCTGCCTCTGTTCTCCTAGGCTATCGTAAGCTTGTTAGGGCTGTAACAGAGGGTTTTTAAGACTCGTTACCTTTGGTTATTACAGCCAACAGATCTGAATCTATCTATTGTTGGGTAAATCTGGATAGGTATTATTGAATGGTTGAGAGCTATACCTGCAGCAATATTCGTACTATACTAACAAATATAGTCAAACACCGTTCAAAATCTGACTTTAGGAGGTAGTTTTTTTAATTTTGATAGATATAGTATCAGGCAATACAAAGATCTTTTGTGCTAACTATCATGGTCAAACTTCATCCAGATGCTGACTTTAGTAGGTAGTTGTTGAAAATTAGATGTATACTGTATCAGAAAATACTAACAGCCTTTATAGATATTACGAAATTAGAACGAACTTACTTAAGGAGTTAATTCAAAGCTTTTTGGAAAAAAGCTAAATAAAATCAGGTTCGCCTACAAATACTTGACAGCAATCTATCGACAGGATCGCTACCTCGTATGTGCAGCAATTTTAGTGGTGCATAAATCCGCCGCGTCATATTTCCTACCTAGGGTTAAAGTTACACGGTGTCCATACCCCCGCGAGGTTCTATGAATAAGCGCAAGCCAAAACGCAACCGTGGGATCATACTAACTCGTAAAGGCTGGCAAAAGCTTCAGAACGCCAAATTAGAGTGGGAATTTCAAGAAAATTCTGGCTCTAAGTACACCTTGGCAGAAATTAGTGAACGTGCTGGATTAACTCCTAATACAGTTGCGAAGGTACTTAGTCGCCAAGAAGGGGTTGATAAACAAACCCTTGTTCGTTTGTTTATCGCGTTTAATTTAGAGCTAGATAAAGGCGACTATACAAACTCAGACCCGGATTTAGACAAGCTTTCCAGCTTGAAGATCTCTAAGCGCATTGATTGGGGAGAGGCAACTGATGTATCTTTTTTCTATGGACGCACAATAGAACTCGACACACTAGAGCAGTGGCTCATCCAGGAATGTTGTCGAGTGGTGGCGCTGTTGGGAATGGGGGGAATTGGTAAAACCTCTTTGGCAATCAAGCTAGCCCAACAAATTCAAACGTGGTTTGAGTACGTCATCTGGCGATCGCTCTACAACTCTCCGTCACTTTTCGATCTTCTGGCTAACTTGATTCAATTTTTCTCCGATGACCAAGATTGGGAAACTGAGTTACCAAAAAGTGTAGATGGTAGAATCTCGCGACTCATTAATTATTTGCAACAACACCGCTGTCTGATCATTCTCGACAATGTTGAGACCATTCTGCAAACTGGGGCTTATGCAGGATTATATCAAGAAGGGCATGAAGATTATGGTCAACTCATAAAACGGGTAGGACAAGCAACTCACATTAGCAGTTTGGTGCTGACTTCTCGGGAAAAACCCAAAGATGTGGCATCACTCGAAGGACAAGCACTACCTGTGCGCTCACTACAACTGAGAGGTCTGAAAGAGGAGGAAGGACAAAAAATTTTCCAACTCAAAGGTTTGTCTGGAACAGAGTCCAGCAAAAAAGCTCTGATAGAGCGCTATTCCGGCAATCCCCTAGCTTTAAAGATAGTGACGACGACGATCCAAGATGTGTTTGATGGGAAGATCTGTGAGTTTTTAAACCAAAAAACAGCAGTTTTTGGTGATATTCACGCTCTTTTAGAGCAGCAGTTTGATCGCTTGTCGGATGTAGAGCGTGAGGTTATGTACTGGCTAGCTATTAATTATGAGCCTATGACGCTTTCTCAATTGCAAGAAGATATTGTATCTTCGAGTATACGACACAGATTACTAGAAGCTCTAGATTCTCTGAGCAGGCGAAGTCTCATCGTTAAAGCGACGCCAATGCTAGTTGAGAATTATAGAACCGCGTTAGCGAAGCAGCACGAAGTGCCAAGTCGCGTCTCTACATTCACACTACAACCTGTATTAATGGAGTATGTGACTAGCAAATTAATCAAGCAAGTTTGTCAAGAGATTGCTACTCAGCAAATTGTGCTTCTCCGGTTTCATGCTTTGATCAAGGCTCAGTCTAAAGAATATGCTAGAGAAACTCAAATACGCTTCATTCTCAAACCAATTATAGATGAACTGCTGACTATCTTTAAAACCGAGAAAAGACTTAAAAATCAGCTAACTCAAATTCTAGCAACCCTGCGAGAAGAGTCTCCCCTAGAACCAGGGTATACAGGCGGTAATATACTGAATATGCTTTGTCAGCTTCGTAGTAATTTAAGAGGCTATGATTTTTCTTACCTGAATGTTTGGCAATCTGATCTCAGGGGTGTAAATTTACCTGAAGTCAATTTTCAAAACTCTAATTTGTCCAAGTCGGTTTTTACTAAAAACTTCAGTAAGATTTCTGCAGTAGCATTTAGCCCCAATGGAAAAATACTGGCGACGAGTGACGCTAATGGTAAGATTTGCTTGTGGCGAGAGTTTGTTGATGGTGAACAACTTTTGACCTGTCAAGGGCACATCAGTTGGGTGCGATCGCTTGCCTTCAGTCCAGATGGTCGTACTCTTAGTAGTGGGGGTACTGACAAGAATATAAAGTTATGGGATGTCAACACTGGTAAATGCCTGAAAACTTTAACAGGTCATCCTGATCGGGTACGATCCGTTGCCTTCAGTCCTCAAGGTAAAATCCTAGCTTCTGGCAGCGATGACCAAACAGTGAGTTTGTGGAATGTCAGCACAGGTCAATGCCACAAAATTTTACGGGGACATAGCGGTCGGGTATTGTCAGTTGTTTTCAGTCCTCAAGGTAAGATTCTAGCCAGTGCTAGTAGTGACCAAACCGTGAAGCTCTGGAATCTTAGCACGGGTGAATGCCTCAGAACTTTGCAAGGACATATCGGTTGGGTCTGGTCAGTTGCCTTCAGTTCGGATGGTAAAATACTGAGCAGTGGCAGTGATGATCAAACTGTGCGGATCTGGGATGTCAGCACAGGTGTTTGCCTTAGAACTTTGCATGGACATAGTGACCGGGTTAGGTCAGTTGCCTTTGCTCCTCAGAGTCAAATCCTGGCAAGCGGCAGTGATGATCAAACAGTGAAGCTTTGGGATGCCAGCACAGGTGTTTGCCTTAGAACTTTGCGGGAACATATGGGTTTGGTGTGGTCAGTTGCTTTCAGTCCCGATGGTCGAATTCTAGTCAGTGGGAGCGATGACCAAACAGTCAGGCTGTGGAACCTCAGCACTAGTGTAGAGATGTTGGATGCAACATCTCTACGAACATTGCAGGGATATAATCATGGGGTGTTGTCCGTTGCCTTTTCTCCTCAAGGTGAAACCTTAGTGATCAGCAATGATGACCAAACAGTCAGGCTGTGGGATCTCAGCGATGGTCAATGCCACAAAACTTTGCAGGGACACCTTAATCGAGTCCGAACAGTTGCCTTTAGTCCCAATGGTAGAATCCTCGCTAGTGGCTGTTACGATCAACTGGTCAGGCTGTGGGATACCACCACCTGCCAATGCCACAAAATCTTACCAGGACATACTGGATGGGTAAAGTCGGTCGTTTTTGATACTCAAGGTAAGATCCTGGCCAGTGGCAGTGATGACCAAACTGTGAGGCTATGGGATGTTAGCAGCGGTCAAGTCTTGAGAACCTTGGAACATAGTCATGGGATCTGGTCAGTTGCTTTCAGTCCTGATGGTCAAATTTTAGCCAGTGGTAGTGATGACCAAAAAGTGAGTTTGTGGGATGTCAGCACTGGTCAATGTGTCAAAATTTTGGTGGGACATACAAGTTGGGTATTGTCAGTTGCTTTTAGTTCTCAAGGTAATCTTCTGGTCAGTGGCAGTAAAGATCAAACTGTGAAGCTCTGGGATATCAGCACTGACCAATGTGTCAAAACATTGGAGGGACACACGAGTTGGGTATTGTCAGTTGCCTTGAGTCCTCAAGGTCATATCCTAGCCAGTGGTAGCGTAGACCAAATGGTAAAACTGTGGGATGTGGGATCAGGTCAATGTCTTAAAACGTTAGAAGGTCATACCCACTGGATCAGGTCAGTTGCCTTTAGTCCAGATGGTCAAACTGTAGTTAGCGGCAGTGAAGATGGGACGGTTAAGTTATGGAATGTTTTGACGGGTGAGTGCCTCAAAACTTTAAGAAACGAACGACCCTATGAGGGAATGAATATTTCTGGTGTTACAGGTTTAACTGAAGCGACTATTGCTTCTTTGAAAGTTCTGGGGGCAACTGAGTCCTAACGAG
>Ga0116227_10016276_pt1 | contig 10735 bp, 9 predicted proteins | sample S1TSphgellanicum_FD_89693 | JGI IMG/M metagenome (GOLD analysis project Ga0116227, IMG submission 89693) | Host-associated microbial communities from peat moss isolated from Minnesota, USA - S1T2_Fb - Sphagnum magellanicum MG | ecosystem: Host-associated > Plants > Peat moss > Unclassified...
CCGACGATCTTGAGACGGCGGTTTAATCGACGCGTCGCCTCGATCGCAATGTCGATCCGTTTATACGGCACCGGCCGCGAAGCAACGAGATAATAATCGTCGACCGTCCCTCCCGGCGTGAAGAAATCCGTATCGATGGGAGGCGGGACGACGGTGCTCTCGCGGCGGTAATACGTCGCGATGCGTCTCTGCGTCGCGCGGCTGTTGGCGACGTAGCTCTGCACCCTCGAGGCCGAGACCACGTCCCAGGCCCGGAGATGTGAGAAAAGCGCTGCCGCGACGGGCCGCACGGGCGCCGGGAGGGTGGCAAGCTCCGCGGCAGACCGCTCCCACAGCGCGCGCATCGGCGTGTGGCAATAGCAGATGTGTACCTGATCCGCTCGCGTGAGCACACCCTTGCCAACCGTATGGTGCGAGGAGACGATGACGTCGAACTCCGAGAGATCGAACGATTCGATCGCGGAGCGGTAGAACGGCAAGAACGCGCGATGGCGACGCGTGGCACCCGGCACGCTGTTCAGCCAGGAAGCGCGGATGCGTGGCTCGAGGCTACTCGGACCCGTCGCCGCCGAATACAGCAGCGCGTAGATCGGCGCTCGGGGAAACGCGCGCGCGAGCGCTTCAACCACGCGTTCGGCTCCGCCGCGTTGCACCAGCGGATCAGAGACAATCGCTACTCGCGGTTCGGACATGACACCAATTCCTCTCCGACCTTTTATGTCGAACTAACAAAATCGTCTGCGATACGAAGGGGTTACGGGATGGATCACCTAGCGGAAACGATGTGGCGGACGCATTTTGCCGGAAACATCGGGCGATGCGGAACCATGAATCGGCCGCGACTTGGCCGGCGCCAGGGTCGCGAACTCTAGTGGACGCCCCGCGTCGAGAATAGCGAGCGCACGGTTCTCACGAGAATCCGCAGATCGCGCGCCGGCGAACCCGCGCGGATGTAGTCGAGATCGAGTACGGTCGCCTTCGGATGCTGCAGTGGGATGGTCTTGCGGCTCGTCACCTGCCAAAGCCCAGTGATGCCGGGCGTCTCGAGGTGCCGCAGATGTTGCCATGGCTCGTATTTGCTCACGATGAACGGCATTTCGGGTCGCGGCCCAACGAGGCACATGTCGCCCCGCAGGACGTTGTATAGTTGGGGAAGCTCGTCGATGGATAGCTTGCGCAGCGTGCGGCCCACGACGGTGATGCGGGTGTCCTTCGAACTAGCGGGCTTCAAGCCGTCCGAGCAGGCGTCTATCCGCATCGTGCGTAGCTTGTAAATAGTGAACAGCTTCCCGAACCGGCCCACGCGACGCTGTGAGAAAAAGATCGGCCCGCCGTCTTCTATTTTGATCAAGAGCGCCGCGGTCGCAACGATCGGCAACGTTACAACGATCATCAGCAGCGCAACGGCGACACCCAGCGCCCGGCGCGCAACCGTATAACTAGGCCGGTCGCGGTATGCGAAGCCGAGCGGCGATTGAACCGCCCCACCGCGGGGCCGAGCGCGCGACCGGCGCTCTCGTATAGCGTTCCGAGCGCGCGTTGCGGGCAGCGTCAGCCAGACTTCCGAGAGCATTTTCGCCGCAGCGATCACTGGTGAGGAGAACGTTTTCACAGTGAAGATCAAATCCAAGAACTAAGAATCATGCGTACGTAGGGCTAACTGTGTCCTATCTCACCATACCGTAACCCGTTGAAAAAGGGCCAAATGGCGACTTACCGTGGGGCAAGTCGTCAGCCGGAGGCGCCCCATCGTTATACTCAACTACCTAAATACTCTCGCAACCGTTCTCATCTGCCGTAAACGTCGTAGGCAACGTGCCCGCCATAAACGTCGCAGCGTACCTTGACTGTCGAAGGTAGAGTCCACCGTAACTGGCAGAAACATGCAGCCCACGGTGCTTGCCGAGCAGGGCAAGAGCAGACGTCTCCGCACCAGTCCTTACTGCAAAGGTCGACTGCGCGCGCGAGTACTCGTGGAGTGTGCGTACGGACATCTTAACGGGCGGTGATCTCGATTGGGCGGGTCTCAGAGCGTTAGGCGATGGACTCAGGAAATGTTGAAACAGCACCGTGGCGAGCAGCAATCCGCCCTCGGAGTCGAACTTGCCGCCTTTGCAGCCGAAGCCTCGGGGCGGTGCAGAGTGAAGATCGTCGGCCGCAGCATGCGCCCACTGATCCGTCAGGGCATGATTGCGGAATTGCACCCCCCCGGCTCCAAGCCGAAGATCGGCGAGATCCTCGTCTTTCGAAGCGCCGGCGGGTTGCGCGCGCACCGCGTCGTGTCGCATGTCGCCGATTCGATCTATGTCACTTGCGGCGACGCATGCCCGGAATACCCGGAAGTGATCGTTCATGCCGATGTTGTGGGACGCGTCGCGTCCCTTTGGTCGGGGGACGCCTCGGGGAAGCGTCGTATCGACGGCCCGCTTCTGCATGTGGCCGGGAACTTTTTGGCGCGCACGCGTCCCGTTCGCGCTGCCCTTCGCTTGTTCGCCCAAGCGGTGCGCCTCCTCGTGCGGCAACCCGGCGGCGTCCCCGCGTTTCGAGCCGTCCTCGGCGCCACAATCGCGTTCGAGCGAGGCGAGTTACAAGCCGGGTTGGATCGCGCGACGCAGGTCTGCGCCGGTGCACTGTTCGCTACCGCGATGCACCATCGCATGGGCGGACTATTCCAACGCTGGCTGAGCGCCGCAGCGGCGGCGGGGCTCTCGGTTCCGAACGAACTCCACGCGCGCTTTCAAGAGGCCAGGTGGCTCGCCGCGGTCACCTCGACGCAGATCACGGCGCGCGCCCGCGAAGTGTCGCAGATACTCGCGAGCGCCGGCATTGAAGCGGTCTTGCTCAAGGGGGCGGCCCGACTGTTGGCCGGCGAGGACGACGCCGATGTTCTTACCGCGAGCGACGTCGACGTACTCGTGCCCTCGGAGCGCGCTGATCTCGCGGTCGAGGCGCTACGAAGCGCGGGCTACCGCGAACGGGCGGGGCGCAAGCTCATCCGATTCTATAAGCATCGGGTACACCATCGCGCCGAGCTCTGGCCGCCGGCCGGATTCGCGCCGGTGGAGGTTCACGTCTCCCTCGGAGTTCCTGGATCCGTTTCGGCCGCCCTCGATTTCGATGCGCTTATCGATCACGTGCGCAACGTCAACACCCCCTCGGGGCCCGTGCGTGTACTCGACGCCGTCGGCTCGGCGCTCCATTTGGCGTATCACGCCCGAGACTTTCACAACTTGAGAGACATCGTGCTGCTGTCGCGGAATCTCCAACAAATGTCGCCGCAACAACGAAATCAATTCGACCGGCTCATCGAACGAGAACGACGCGATCCCGTTCGACTTGCAAGCGCGGTCGCCGTTGCGCTCTCTTTCACCGGGGATACGTCGCTCCCGAAGCTGCTCGCGGAGTACGTATCATGGATCACCGTCCGCGAAGACCTTCCGCCGGCATTGCGAAAGCGCGCAGGGGTCATCGAGGCCGTTATGGCCCGAAGCTATCTGTACTATCGCGGTTTTCCATACACGATCAGCCGCCTCCACCGCTGGACATACAATCTCATCGCGACGCCTGTTTTGCTGAGGTGGGCTGGCTGGAGCCTGAAGACGTTCGGTCCCGGCAGCCGGTTACTCAGTGACCCCGCGCGAGTTCGATATCAGTCCGAGCCGTAGGAATTCGGCGAGAATCGCGTTGACGTCCACCCTAGCGCGTTCCACGTCGATCGAGCAGTCCTGCGCGAAGAGATCGACGATCGACTCGACTTCGTGCGTACCGTCCGCAAGTTGTAAGACGCGGGCGGCCGTCCGGCTCAACACGTGGATTGAGTCTGCTTTCGCATCGTAAACCAGGACGTTTTCATCGACAACCTTGAAGCCGAGATTCGCGATCGCAAGCGGGATGGCCAAGGGTTGTTCTTCCGTTCATCCGATGTGAGATTGCCGGCAAATTAACAGACATGGCGATGTGGTTCGCCTCTGCTGCGCCACAAACCCTGTAACGCTTTTCTCCCCGCCCGCATCACATGTTAAGCTCTCAACAACCTCAAGGGTCCGCAGCGGTGGCCGAACAACGTAGGCGTTCGATGGATGTCACAGGCGGCGATCGAAGACCGCCGCGCCGGGGCCGGGCGCTGCTCTTTCTCGCCGCGCTGCGTTCCGGTTCAAGCGGGTCGATGGCCATTGCCCAGACCTTTGTCGTTCGCTTGCTCGTACTCGGAGTAAACCTGGCGACCGGCATCTTAACGGCTCGCCTCCTCGGGCCGGCTGGGCGAGCCGAACAAGCCGCGATAATGATCGGCATAACGCTCATTCCATACGTCTTATCGTTTGGACTGCCGATGGCGATTCAATATATGCTGCGTGCCGCTCCAGCACGCCAGGATCGCCTCATATCCGCCGCGACTTTGCTCTCAATCGCATTCGGTATAGTTTCCGCTCTCGCCAGTCTGGTCATATTGCCACACTTGGTCGCACACTATTCGCAAAGCGTACTTCACCTTTCACAGCTCTTCATGCTCGTCGCGCCGTTCACGATTCTCTACACGGTGCTTTGCGGTGTCCTGCAAGCTCGCAACCAGTTCGCTGAAGTAAACTTCACGCGCTACGCAATGCCGATCGGGACCCTATGCGGTCTCCTCGCGCTGATGCTCGCACGCCACGTGACGCCGTTGACGTCGTCCGTCGCCTATACGTCACCATGGATCTTGATCACGCCTTGGCTGTGGTCAAAGGTGCACCCGAAGCTCACTGCGTCCGGCTTCACGATATCGGCTCGTGGACTGCTCAGCTATGGAGCGCGCTCGTACGTGACCGACATCTTAGGAACTCTCTCCGGGCAAGTGGATCAAGTCCTAGTCATCGGATTGCTCAGTCCGCGCAGCATGGGCATCTACGCAATCGCGATAAGTGCCGCGCGTATTTCCGATATCTTTTCCGGGCCGATCGTCCTGGTGCTCTTCCCCAAGGCTGCGGCGTTACCCGTGCAGCAAATCGTGACTTTGACGGCGCGGGTAACACGCCTAACGGCCGTCCTCTTGAGCTTGTCCCTCGCCGTCGCCGTCGCTACGCTTCCCTTCCTGATTCCTCTCTTCTTCGGCCGGTCTTATAGCGCTGCCGTTCCGATTGCGCAAATCCTCGTCGTAAGCTTTGTCATTGGCGGAATAACGTACGTCAATTCGCAAGCGTTCATGGCCGCGGGAAAACCAGGCATCGTCGCGATCATGCACGTTTTCGGGCTCGCTGCCACCATTCCAGCAATGCTGCTGCTCATTCCGCACATAGGACTGGCCGGCGCTGCCTGGGCTCTCGTCATCTCGAATTCCGTACGATTCATCGTAACCATCATGTGCTATCCCCTCGTCTTGAAGGTCCCGGTGCCGCAGCTCTTTCCCAGGCGGGACGATTTCTTCTTCCTATGGTCGCAACTTCGCGAGCGAACCAAGAGCCAAGACGTCCAACTGCCGCAACCCGCTTAGTTCCAGCACTCCACGGTTCGAAGTGCCGCTACCCTCCGGAGAGCACGCCGACTGCACGAAGCGAATCCTTGGCGAGCGATCGATAGCTAAGCGAACCCGGCTTGGCGCGTCGATATGCGCCGCCAGCAACGAGATTCGCGAGCTTGGCGAAACGCCATCGCCAACTTACGTCACTGCGATAGAGCGAGGAACGCAATGCGAGCCGTTCGGCGAGGCACTCGTAGAACGCCACGGTTTCGTCGCGCCGCGCCGAACGAGCATCCCCCTCAATCCGGAGAGCCCGCAAGAACGCCGCGTAGCTGCCCGCCCTGCGGCTGAGCTGATCGTACAGCGCTCGACCTGCCGTACGCGCGAGTCCCAAGGTTGCCAAACCCGAGATTGCCGCGGACGGGCCGGCCGTGTTTTTCCCATGTTGCCGGTACTTCACGAGAACCGTCGGCAACATCAAGACACTTCCGAACGCCGTCCCGATGAAATACAGCCATTCGTCGTGTTTCATACTCACGATAGCCTCGCCCATGCGGGTATTGGGTCGATGTCCCGCGGCGACGACGCCGAAAAGCTCGCGCTTAGCAGTCATCGCCATCCCGGGCACGATAAGCCATGGATCGAAGCCACCGGGTCCCACCACCGCACGTCGTCGGATCGGTGGGGTGCGGAGCCCATTCGGGGCGAGTGCGATGTCGACGACCGCAGCGGCATGGACTACGACGTCGCAGCCGGTGTCCGAAAAGGCCGCGGTCACTCTGGCAAGTTTGTCGGGATACCAAACGTCATCTTGATCGCAGAAGGCGACGAATTCGCCCCAACATAGGGACAGGGCGCGGAAGAAGTTTTCAGCATAGCCTAGCCGCTTTTCGTTCTGATAGAAGCGAACGGGGAACGGGGCGTTTTCGGCAAACTCTCCGATGATCTTGACGGTTTCGTCCGACGACCCGTCGTCGGTGATCACGAGCTCGAGCGGTAGCAAGCTCTGCGAACTCAGGCTACTGAGCTGCTCCATGAGGTACGGCCCGCCATTGTAGGTCGCCATTGCAATAGAAATGTTAGAGGACATCTTACGGTCCGACGTTTGGCTTCGGGCCGGCTCGGCCTGCATGTGTCGTGCGCCGCAACCACATCGGCCGGGCATCGTCATGCCGGTCGATGGCGAGCGCCCGGCGTCTCGATCGCAAAGCATTCACGATCTTAACGCGAGAACGGATGACGAGACCACATGACCACAGGTTGCTAAGGCTCAACTGATGAAAAACGCTCGAATCTGCGAGCTGCAAAATGAGGCCACTTAACCTGCATACGTCTAGCGAAAGCCGCGCTGCGAGCGGGATCGAACTCGACCCTCTCATCTCAATCTGTGTTCCTACATTCAAGCGGCCGGAACTGCTACATGCGGCGCTCGAGTCGTGCCTGCTCCAAGATTACGAGCCGCTGGAACTCATCGTCGGCGACGATTCACCCGACGATCGATCAGCCTCCGTCGTCGCAGCTTTCGTAAAACGGCGCGATTGGCGCGTCTCGTACCGGCACAACGTGCCGGCACTCGGGCAGAATGCCAACGTCACCGAGCTATTCGGTCGAGCCAGGGGCGGGCGCCTGGTCTTGTTGCACGACGACGACGTCCTGCTGCCGGGTGCCGTTTCGACGCTCGCCGGCCCCTGGCACGAGACTCCCGGCCTGGCGCTGAGTTTCGGAAAGCAAGAAATTATCGCTAATGGCGCGGTCGATTCCGCTGCGACCGAGCGCCTCAATGCAGCTTTCTTCCGTGCAGATGTTCATGGACTCCTCGAAAGTTCCATGCGCGCGGCGCTCCTTCAACAGATGCCGAACGACGGTTACATGATCCGAGCCGACATCGCGCGCGAGGTCGGTTACCGTCCCGAAGCAGCCGTTGGCGTGCTCTGCGACCTCGACTTTACGTTACGGCTTGGCGCTTTGCTCGGGGACCGGCGCATGTTCTTGGTGGATCGCCACGTATCACAGTATCGCCTCACCGCCGGGTCCATATCGAGTGCGCCGGAGAGCCGCCGAGTGGCGAATCCATTATCAGCGAAAGCCTTGTTCAGGACGCTTGAGTCGCTAGCGATCCCACTCGCCTTGCAGCGTGAAAAGGGCCTACTGCTCGATCGTTTCATCGAGAGCATGGTGAAGGGATTCGCTATATCCGGCGAACGCTGGACGGCCCTAAGACTTTTTCTTTCTCGCACGTACGGGTGGCGTCGTCGCTTGTCCGCGAAGGGCCTGTACCACGCCTTACTCATACTCGATTCCCGCTGGGATCGTCTCCGACGCTACGGATGACGCCGGTAAAGCGGAGAGCGACGACGGAAACATCCGAGCAGCAGAGGCCCGCGAAGCGCATCTGAGGAACACCACAGTTGTGCCTCGCGTCTGCATGCGGGTTCGGCTATCGAGTAAGATAGCCGAATTATTATTGTTTCCGCCGAAGAGCAAACGCTTGCGCTGGCTACTAGATTGAGTAGCCTAGGATAAATACAATGCCAAAGGATTCGGGCGAGATTGAGGTTTCGTCCCTGCATTTCTCCTCCGCTGACGGCTTTCGTGCCCTCGCAATATTTTCTGTGTTCCTGGGTCACCTTGCCACGAAATCGTCACCCGCTCTGACCCATCACCTGCTCTTGTCAGACTTCGTGACTGCGTTCGACCCCGTGTGCATGCTCTTTGTCCTCAGCGGATTTCTGCTTTCAGGCCCATTTCTTAGAGGCTATATCCGGGGCGATGAATTTCCCCTAGTTGGGAATTACTTGCTCGCGCGCTTACTTAGGATCTATCCCTTATACTTTGCATCGATCGTCGTGATTGCGTTATTAGAGTGGCTGCAGCACGAGCCGGCGACTCCCTGGGCGATCGCATCTCACGTTTTCTTCCTCCAGGACGCAGGAGTAGCAACTACTCAATCACTGTCGGGTCCGCTTTGGACGATGGCGGTTGACGTGCAATTCTATCTCGCGCTACCTTTGATATTTTGGTGCTTGTATAAGGTTACACCAGACTCGTCGCGGAGCACGCGGATCGCTTTCCTGTTTGGTACACTTTCGCTGCTCTGTATCGCGAGCGTCGCGTATCGTTACATCGCCGCAGCCGAGTTTCGGCCGCAAACGTTGGAAGCAGGGATCGTCTACATTCGTCAACTCCCGGGCATGCTCTGCGTGTTTGTTGCCGGCATCGGCCTACGTGCGTTCATTGAGGGAAGGACGCGAGCATGGGCGACGTCAGGTCGATTCTGGTCGGTAGTAATAATCGGCGCTCTACTTATGAAGCTTGTCAGCACCTTCATTCACCAAGAGCGACTGCACGAGGCCTCGACAGCTCGATACCAGGTTTCAGCGGGGCTCTGGGCCATCGAAGACTTCGTCGCCGCTCTGGCGTGCATTCTCTTGCTTGGAGCCTTCGTGGGAGCGCGGGCAAACCCGTTAAGTCGGCTCTTCTCAAGCCCCATCTGGGCATTTGCAGTTTCGATTTCGTATGGATTCTACTTGTTTCATTTGCCGGTCATAGACCTTGTTGCAGGCTCGCACGCTAGCCGGACGTGGTTATCATTCCTCAAGACGGGTGCGCTCTCGATGATCGTGTTGGTACCGTTCTGTTACGTAGCGTTCCGTACGGTAGAGAGTCCATTCTTACAGCTGAAGAGCAGGCTACGACGCTGGCGGTTCCCGGGCGCTCCGGTGTTGGCCGCCGTGCCGGCGGACGGGATGCTAACCGTAGTCGCGCGGATCCCCGCCGCGCCTCGAGAGCGAGTTTGACGGCGCTTACGCTCCTTGGGAGCGCGTATGCGCCGGGGGTTGGAGCTGGGAGTGAATTGTCCTTGCGAGGCTTCGCCAGCCGAATCGCGCTGCGTAAAGCGCCACGGAGCGCTGGCTTCGGCTTAGCGCAGCACCCTGGTCGGCCAGCGTCGCTTCAACTGCGTCGGCGAGCGAGGAAGACGTTGCGGCCGCGGTCAGGAAACAGTCGGCAAAAATCGGATCGTCCGCCGCAGTCTCTACCGTGACGATCGGAACACCGTGCGAGATGCCGACCAGGATCACCGAACTCGATTGCGTCGCTCCATCGGTTGATGCGAATAGCATTACTCTCGAGCCGAGCAGCTCGGCCGTTACCCTCTCCGGTTCCCGAGTTCAGAGCCAAGTGAGGCGCGCTTGAAGGCCTAGCGTCGCCGCGTGCGCATCCACTTCGCGGACGTAATCCGCGTCGTTGACCCGGCCCAGCACGCGGAGTTCCACATCGAATCCACGGTGCACGAGGTCGGCAACAGCATCGACCATGAGCTCCAGGCGCCGGCGACGAGCGACGATACCGAAGGCCAGGAGCGGCAGCCGGCCCGAGTTCCCGAGAGCCGGCGCCCATCGCCGCCCCAGCAAGGGTTCGATTGTCGCGGCAATTGGCGCGACCACGACCGAATTAGCGCGTTTCCAGGGAACGTGCGCCAAAATCAACTTTCGGCGTTCTTCGTTTGCCACGAAGACTTTATCGACCAGGGTTGCCAGTAGGGCGTCCTTCACGCGGAACGCGAAGGCTTTGACGGGGTTGGGGGTCGCGCGAGACCCGGCTGGGTAAAAAGATTCGTGGAAGTAAGCCGCTACAGGGATTCGTCGCAGCCGCGCGGCCAGGGCGAAGATATGCGGTGCGACCGAAGTTGCGCCATACACGAACGGAGTGTATTGGATCATGTGCGCCTCGGACCGGAACCGCGACGCCTGGCCGACCGCCCTAAGCGCCGCCCCGACGGACCACGTCGGTCCAAGACCAAATGCTTTCAAACCGTTCCACGTCCGTGAGAAGCCATCGGTCAGGAGGAGAACCTGATCTCCCGAATCGACGGCGGCCCGCGCAAATTTCGCTGCATGATCGCCCACGCCGTCGAAGTCGGGCGGAAATCTGGGAGCAAGCATCGCGAACTTCAAAACGAGAGCTGAAACGATGCTTCAGCCGACGCAGCTCGCCTGCGACATTCGTTCAAAGAGTTCCGGCGGGTTCGACGGACCGTACTATCGGCGTGCCGGCGGCCTAGCAAGTTCCTGCTACGATTGGGAAACGCATACCGGATAGTATCTCCGATATCGTCAAGAAAGTACAGCAGGGCGAGTAGTCGGAGCGGCTTACTTTAACCGCGAAGGACGTTGGGGGCGGCGTCGTAGCTCACGGCCGTGAACGCTGGAATTCTAAGAACGTGATGCGATCCGTAACGGCTATGCGAACGCTCCCCCGTTCCGGAATCAAAGCCCTCGCTTGCAGCCCGAAGCCGGCGCC
>Ga0116227_10016277_pt1 | contig 10735 bp, 6 predicted proteins | sample S1TSphgellanicum_FD_89693 | JGI IMG/M metagenome (GOLD analysis project Ga0116227, IMG submission 89693) | Host-associated microbial communities from peat moss isolated from Minnesota, USA - S1T2_Fb - Sphagnum magellanicum MG | ecosystem: Host-associated > Plants > Peat moss > Unclassified...
CGACGATCCAGATACCGCGTCCATGCGTCGCGAGCACGAGATCGTTCTCCCGCGGCTGGATCGCGAAGTCGCAAACCGCTACGTCAGGAAAGCGGCCGCCCTTGAACTGAGCCCAGCGCTCGCCGCCGTCGATGGATACGTACAGACCGAACTCCGTTCCGAGGAACAGCAGGTTGGGACTCTTCAGATCCTCCTTGATTACATGGGCATATCCGCGGACCGTTTTCGGATCGGCGGGCGTGGCGAGCGCCGTCCAGGTCCTGCCGTAATCCCGCGTGCGGTAAACGTAAGGATGCATGTCGCCATAGCTGTGCAGATCAAAGGCGGCATAGGCGGTGGCGGCATCGAAGCGGCTCGCCTCGATCCAATTGACCCACGCCCCCTTGGGCAGTCCAGGAACGTTGCCGATCACATCGTGCCAATGCTCGCCGCCGTCCTGCGTGAGCTGCAAGCGGCCATCGTCGGTGCCCGCCCAGATGAGCTTGGCATCCTTTGGCGATTCGCTGATCGAGAAGATCGTTTCGTACATCTCCGCGGCGGAGTTGTCGACCGTGACGCCGCCGGACTCCTCCTGCTTTTGATGTTCAGGATCGTTGGTCGTGAGATCCGGTGAAATGCGACTCCAGCTCTGTCCGTGGTCGCGCGAGCGAAATAGGAATTGGCTGCCCATGTAGATCGTGCCGCGCTCGTTCGGTGAGAGCGCGATGGGCGTGTTCCAGTTGAAGCGCAGTTTCTTGTACTTGACGAGGTCCGCGTCGCCGAGCAGAGGATGGATATCGCGAGTCTCAAAAGTGTGCCGATTGACGCGCCCTGCGAACCCGCCTTGACCTTCCGCGTAGATATAGTTGTCGTCCGCGGGGTCCTGGAAGGCCCAGAAGCCGTCGCTGCCGTACACCGACTGCCATTGCGCGTTCGTGATGCCGCCCGGATGGCTGGTATCACCGATCCAGGAACCGTTGTCCTGCAGGCCGCCATACACGTGGTACGGGTCGGCGAGATCGACACTCACATGATAGAACTGCGATACCGGCAGATTGCCCGCCTTCCACCACTTGGTGCCGCCGTTATACGAGTACCACATGCCGCCGTCATCGCCGGCGTATACGGTTTGCGAGTTCGCCGGATTGATCCAGACGTCGTGCACGTCGCCGTGCATGCCGTTGAAGCCGCCGTCGACGCTGAAGCTCTTGCCGGCATCGTCGCTGAAAATGAGCGCTCCGTCGGTCTTGAAGAGCCGATCCGGATTATTGGGGTCCACGATCAAATTCGCAAAATAGAACGGCCGCCAGACCATCCAGGAACTCTTGTCGCGCTGCTGCCAGGTCGCGCCGCCGTCATCGGAGACGTAGAGAGCGCTGTCGGTGGATTCGACGAACGCGTACACGCGGCTCGACTTGCTGGGTGCAACCGCGACGGCAATGCGGCCGAAGGGTTTATGCGCAAAACCGGCATTCGCCGCTGCGGTGATCTCGGTCCAGGTCTCGCCGCCGTCTTGGGACCGGAACAAGGCGCTGCCCGAGGCAGCATCAGCATTCGATCCGCCGGATCGAAATGACCAACCTTGCCGGCGAAAATCCCAAAGCGCCGCGAAGATCACGCCTGGATTGGACGGGTCCATCGAAACGCTGGAACATCCTGTCGAGAGATTTGAGCCGGGCAGCACGAGCTTCCAGTTCTTGCCGCCGTCGGTGGTTTTGTAGAGGCCGCGCTCGGCGGAATCGCTCCACAGCTTGCCGGCCACGCAGACGAACACCGTGTTCGGGTCCTTTGGACTCACGGCAATTTTGGCGATGCGTTCGGAATTCGGCAGACCCATGTTGCTCCACGTGTTGCCGGCATCCGTGGACTTGTAGACGCCATCGCCGATCGAGACGCTGTTCCGCGTCCAGGCCTCGCCGGTGCCCACCCAGATCGTGGAGGCGTTCGAGGGGTCGAGCGCGATGGCGCCGATCGACTGCACGGGTTCATCGTCGAACACGGGTTTGAACGTCGTTGCGCCGTCCTCGCTTTTCCAGACGCCGCCGCTCGCCGCGCCGACGTAAACCAAGATGCGGCCGGAAGGGTCCTGAGCACCCGCAATCGCGGAGATACGCCCGCTCATCGTGGCCGAACCAATGTTGCGGGCGGTGAGTCCGGAGATCGTTGCCGAGGAGTAGGGTGCCGGACTGGCCGCCGATACGTGGAATGAGATCCGCACGAAGGCAAGAGCAGCCAGGGTACAACTGTCGTTTTTCATTTTTTTCATTGTCAGGTTCCGGCGCGTGCGGTCTTGGCCGCAGCAGCCGGTAAGTTGAACATCGCGTCGTCCGTTTTGGCGTTGACTTTGGCCGAGCTCAGGATGAGCTTCTGCCGATCCGAAGAGCCTTTTTGGCCAAATTCCACCGAGAAGGGCACGAATACACCCTGGATCTTCTCGTAGTCGCCGAGATCCGTTTCATTTTCGACGGTTACGCCATGTTCAGTGCGCTGACTGAGCAGCCGAATTTCCAGATAATGGTCCGGGTCGAGATAGACGTATTCAATATCGCCGCTCTGTCGCGTGAGCTTGATCTTGTATGCTTGCGTGCCTTCGACGTCCTCAGTGCCGAGATACTCGAGCTTGTTGCCTTTCTTTTGCCAGTCGACGAGTGAGCCGTCGAAGTCTGCCACCGTCTCCGCGAGGCTCTTGATGTCGTCGGCCGACATGCGCTCGGGATCCTTGCGGCCCTGGAACGGGTTGATCTGCCAGCCGATGGTGCCGTTGTAAGCTTGAATTTGTGTCAAGCCCTGAATGGTCGCCTCGACACGAATGTTGGACGGGCGCTCGACGGTTTGCACGAAGCCCAGTTCAATTTGGCCGTCGTTGACGAGCAGCTTGCCGCGAATCGTCAGCGAACGCATGCCATGCAGCGCCGCGATGCCGCCTCGAGCCTGGATGTTCTTGGCGACCAGATCGTCGAGCGTCTGTGTTGGCGCCGCCTGAACTGTGGATGCCGCGCCCAGCACGCCGCTCAACAGCAGATAGATCCCTGGATTCAATGGCTTCATTCCTAAAGTCGATTTGCAGCGGCGGAGTATATCCCCCGCGTCGAACGAACCTAACAGTCATTGGTCAGAAGTTGGTGCTCGGCATCTGCAAACCGTCGCAAGCGCGCGACGACTGCCCGTGAATTGCATAAGCGTAGGATAATCAAGGGCTGTGCCGACGTAAGTGCCGTGGAGGGACGCGATGCGACGCACCAAGCTGATGGGGCTTTACGAATCATACGATCCCTTTGGCGACCATGCCGGAGGTAAAGCGGATGTACGCAGCGGGGAATCGAGCCTGCATGGGCTGCAGCTCGTGGCGCCTCTGTGCGTGCTGCTCTGCAGCCTGCTTTGCGCCTGCGGCGGAGGCGGCAGCAGTGGTGGAGGAAGCGACGGTGGCGGCACCAGCGGGAGTAGCTCTGGCGGTAGCACCGGCGGTACTTCACCTCCGACCACCGATTCACTTCTGGCGGTTACGAATGCGACAGCAGGGAGCATCGATCTTTTTACGATCGACACGGCGACGGGCGTGCCATCACCGGTGGCCGGTAGTCCACTGCCCGACGGGCCGGCACCTGCGGCCGTTGCGATCGATCCGCTGAAGCGGTTTCTTTATGTGATCAGCACCTCGGGTGAGCTCAGAGCGTACGTCATCTCCGCCTCGACCTTGGGACTGACCGCCGTCACCGGTAGTCCGTTTTCGACGGGGGCTCAGTCCGTCGGGATTGCCGTGAGCCCAAACGGAGATTTCGTCCTGACGGCCAATGGCACTGCCAATTCCGTTTCGGTCTTCAGTGTCGGCTCGACCGGTGCGCTCACCGAAGTGGCGGGCAGTCCGTTTGCGGCGGGATCGAACCCGAGCGCGATCGTGGTAACGGGAGGTCAGTACGTTTATGTTGCGAACACGTCCGGCAGCAACGTGTCGGCCTACAGCTTGAACACGAGCAGCGGGGCGTTGACGCCCGTAGCGGGCAGTCCGTTTGCCACTCCGGGGCGGCCGAATGGTTTGGTCATTGATCCAGCCGGCACGCATCTGTACGCGTCCGAATCTTCGCCGAATGAGATGTCCGGCTTCTCCATCGATGCCACGACCGGCGCGCTAACCACCATCGTCGGTAGTCCATTTCCGGCGAGCTATGCGATCCGGACGCCTGTGATGGATGCAGGAGGCAAGCGGCTGCATCTCTCGAACGGCAGCGCAGTGGACTGCTACACGGTCAATGCGAGCACGGCCCAGTTGAACGAAATCGGCGTATCCGCGACGAACGGAAAATCCTCCATTGCGCTGGCGCTCGATGGTCCGGACAATTTCCTGTACGTGCTGGACAATCTTGCCAACCAGATCGAAGTTTTTTCCATCGATAACAGCAGTGGCGCGCTGACGCTGATCAACGGCAGTCCGTTCACGCTGTTCGCCGGCGCCAGCGGCGAGAATCTCGGGCCCAACGCGATCGCCGTGCAGCACTGAGCGAGCGTATCTGGGTACCCGGCGATGCTAGCTTGCCGCATCGAGCAGGGTGCGAAGCAAATCGGCCAGGCCGTTCCAGGTGACCTGGATGCCGATGCAGAACAGCAAGAAGGCCGACAGCCGCACGACGATGGTGGTGCCGGTGACGCCCATCAAGTCGGCGAGCTTTCCGGAGTTGCGGTAGAAGAGGTAGATCGTCAGTGCAAGCAGCAAGGTGGCTGCCAGCGTCTCGATGAAGAACTCGAGCAGTTGGGGGTGAAAGCCGGTCGGGCGGCCGGCGCCCAACGAGATGGCGACCGAAATGGTGCCGGGCCCGGTGGTGAGGGGCATGGTGAGCGGGTAGAACGCGAGGCGGCTGGGGGGCACGTCCATGGATTTGGGGTGCGGGGTTTCGTTGCGCCGCTGCTGCGTCGCATCGGGTGCGCTGAGCATGCGGAACCCGGAGGAGGCGACGATGATGCCGCCGGCCACGCGCAGTACGGGGATCGAAATGCCGAAGAAGCCGAGCACGTAGGCGCCGATGTAGAGGGAGCCGGCGACGATGCAGAAGGAGTAGATCGCGACCCAGCGCGAGATGGCCTTGCGCATCTTGGGGCCCGCCTCGCGCGTGGCGCCGAGAAAGATGAACGCCCCCGACAACGGATTGACGATGGAAAAGAGCGCAGTGAATGCCTGTAGGAATGTTCTCATGGCCGAAATGTTCTCATGGCCGAAATGTTCTCACGGCGGGAATGTTCTCATGGCTTTGTCTCGAGCACGGCTTGGATGAGCCGCTGGGGTGAGTAGCGATCGGTGTAGGGTGTGAGGCCGAGCCGAATGACCGCGATCTGGCGCGAGCGGATGATGGCGATCGTCTGGCCGTCGTGACCCGACATATAAAAGGTGTCGGAGGGGATGCCGAAGGCGGTGTCGGGATTCTGTCCTTCGATGATGGGATCGGAAATCCATAGCCAGACGAAGCCGTGGCCGTACTGGCCGTGGGAGGCGGCGAGCGGTGTGGCCATCATGTCGACGTAGCCGGCCGGCAGCATTGCTCGTCCCTGCCATACGCCGTCTTGCAGCAGAAATTGTGCATAGCGGGCCCAATCGCGTGCGTTGGCGTACATGTATGAGGAGCCGACCAGCGTGCCGTGTTCGTCGGGCTCGATCACCGCGCTGTGCATGCCGAGGGGCATGAACAATCGGTCCTGGATCTGGGTCGAGCCGCCGGCGATATTCTGCACGATGCGCGCGACGATGTTGGCGGTGCCGCTGGAATAGCTCCACGACTCGCCCACGGGATGCACGAGGGGCTGGGCGTAGGCGAACCCGGCGGTATCAGGCTCGAGATACAGCATGCGCGTGACATCGGAGACGGCGCCGTAATCTTCGTTGAAGCGCAGGCCGCTGGACATGGCCATGAGGTCGGCGATACGGATGTGGTCGCGGCCATCGCCGGGTGGCCAAAAACCGGACTGATCGAGCTTGAGTTGGCCGTCCTTGATGAGGAGTCCGACCAAGGTGGCGGTGACTGTCTTCGCCATCGACCAGCCCAGGAGTGGTGTTGCCCGGGAGAAGCCGGCCGCGTAGCGCTCGGCGACGATGCGGCCGTGATCGATCACCAGCACGGCGCGCATGCCTGGACCGGTGAGTGAGTCGTCGGTGAGCACGCTTTGCATGGCGGGCGTGAGTGTCGTTGCTTCGCCGTCGGGCCAGAGCGCGTCGTCGGATGGGGCGCTTGGCGCGGTAGTCGAAGGTGGCGCGGCACGCGGCGGCAGCGGGGCGAGGTTTTCGAGCTTGCCGTCGGCGACCACGGTGCAGCCGGCGCCGGGTCGCCACACGGCGAGACCGCCGCCGATGAACCCTAGGAAGCCGGCGCGCACCACGCCGTGCGGCTGGTCGACGGAGATGCGCACCAGGCGCAGGAGCCAGATGCCGGGCGCTTGTACGTCGCTCCGCAAGACTTCGGCGGCGTCGCGTCCTGCCAGGAATACATTGGAGCAGACGGACTTGGCGGCGTAATTTGCGCCGACGCGCAACAGCTGCGGCGGCTTGAGCCATAGTACGAGGCCGATGATGATGACGAGCCCCAGCAGAGCAACCAGGACGCGGCGCAGATTTCTCACGAGCAGGTCACCAGTTCAGCTCGGCCAGCAGCGCGGCGTAGACGTCGATGCCGTCCCAGAGGTTCTGGAGCCGTAGATTTTCGTTGGCGGCGTGTTGGTTGTTGTCGTGATTGACGATGGGCAGACAGATGATGGGGACAGCGAAATTATCGGCGAACGTGTACAGGGGCACGCTGCCGCCGCTCATGGGCATGACCACCACGGGCGCGCCGCCGGCTTTGGACGCAACTGCCACGACCGCCTTGGCCGCCGGTGATGACATGTCGGAGCGCAGCGCGGCATAGCCGGATTCCCACTGCAGCCGCACGATGCGGGGGTGGGCGAGACGCGTGGCGGCGTCGGGTTCGTCGGCGACGATGGTCCAGCCTTTGGCTTGCAGGAATTGTTCGACTTTGCTGCGAACACCGGCGGGAGTCTGATCCGGCACCAAGCGGAAATCGAATGACACCTGTGCGTCGATGGGAATGGCGTTGGCGGCTGCTGCACCGACCTGGCCGGTGCGGATGCCGCGAATATTGAGTGCCGGGCGCATGATGCTGGCGGCCAGGGAGTCGCTGCCTTCGAAGCGGCCGATTTGGTAGTCGCGTTTGAGTTCGGCGTCGATGGGCGGCAGCGCGGCGATGGCGCGCTGTTCATCGGCGCTGAGCGGGCGTACATCGTCGGAAAATCCGGGGATGAGGATCTTGCCGTCGTCGTCGCGCAGTTGCGCGATCAGGTTGGCGGCCATGACGGCGGGATTCGGTGCCCAGTTGCCATAGTGGCCGTCGTGCAGCGCGCGCACCGGTCCGTAGACGGTGGCTTCGAGGCCGACCACGCCGCGGGCTCCGAAGAACACCATCGGGCGTCGCGATTGATGCACGGGTCCGTCGCCGATGAGAAACAAATCGGCGGCGAGCAGCGCTTGATTGTCGTGCAGGATTTGCGGCAGGTGCATGGAGCCGGCTTCTTCCTCGCCTTCCCACAGTACCTTGATGTTCACCGAGGGTGATTTGTGAAGGGACTTGAGGGCATCGAATGCGGTGAGGAAGGCGGCGATGGAGGCCTTGTCGTCGCTGACGGCGCGTCCGTAGATGCGCCACTCGGGATCGAAGGGCGGCGCGGCGGTGTGCCAGTCGATGACCGGGTCCTGCGCCGCTGCGCCGGCGCGCAGTACGGGCTCGAAAGGATCGGAGCTCCACTGCGACGGCGTCACGGGTTGGCCGTCGTAATGGGCATAGTAGACGACGGTGCGTTTGGCGTGCGCAGTCGGCAGGTAGCCGAACACGGCGGGAGCCGCGCCGGGGACGGAGGTGAGTTCGGTGACCCTGAAACCACGCACGCGCAGAGCGTCCTCGAGGTGATGCGCGGCGGCGAGCAAGCCGTAGGGGTCTGCCGCGATGCTCTTGAGGCGCGTGAGCGTGTCGAGGCCGTCCAGGATGGCGCTTTCGTGCGCGAGGCGGTAGGCGTCGACTTGTGCGGTCAGAGCGGAATGCACCCGCGGGGCCGGCGCGGCCGGCGCGGCCGGCGGGGCCGGCGCGGCTGGCGCGGCTGGCGCATAGGAGGCGGGGAGGCACGCGAGCGCGCTCAGGAGCGCGGCCAAATTCAAGCGCGCGGCGCGCGCGGTTTGGGTCTTGGGTATCAAACGGACGATGGGCATCGAGGGCTCCTGGAGAAGGTCACGGCTGAGGGGCGCGTTGCCAGCCGCCGCCGAGCGCCTTGAAGACGGCGATCTGATCCTGCACCAAGGCGGCGTCGGAGGCGGCCACTGCGGAGTCGGCGGCGATCAGCGATTGTTCGGTGGTGAGCAGATCGAGGTTGCTGACGGCGCCGGCGAGAAATTGGTCGTGGGCCATGCGGAAGGCGTCGTGAATCTGCGTCTGCGAGTCGGCCAACGATTGGCGGTAGTCGAGCGCGGCGCCGTACAGGGTGAGGGCTTGCTCGGTTTCCTTGAGGGCGTCGAGCACCGCGGAATCGAAGGCTGCGAGGGCTGCGGCTTGATTGGCTTTCGCTTGGCGGATACGCGCGCGGGGGCCAGCCTGATTCGGGAAATTCCAACTGATGGCGGGACCGACGCCCCAGGTCAGCCCCAAGTTGGTGGCGAGTTCGGAGGTTTGGGTGGCAGCACCGCCGTACAGGCCGACCAGTTTGATGGCGGGGTAGAGATCCGCGGTAGCAACGCCGATCTGGGCGGTGGCGGCGGCGAGTCGTCGCTCCGCCTGGCGCACGTCGGGCCGGCGCCTGAGCAGCGCGGCGCCGTCGCCGATGGGAATGAGCGCGCTCAAGGCAGGCGGGGTGATGCAGTCCTCGAGTTCATGCGGAGCGTTCGCGGGCGTGCGGCCGAGCACCGCAGTCAATTGGAACAGCGCCGCGCGGCGCTGGCCTTCGAGGGGTGCGATGGCCGAGCGGGACTGCGCCTCCAAGGCCTGGGCGCGGGCGACGTCGTAGTCGGAGGCGGCGCCGGCGTCGTGGCGATTCTTGGTGATGTCGGCTTCGTGGGCGACCACGTCGTGTGAGTGGCGGGCGACGGCGAGTTGTTCGCCCAGGGTGCAGACCTGTGCATAGGCGCGCGCGGTTTCGGCGGCGACCACGACCTTGAGGGCATCGCGCGCGGCTTGTGCGGCCTGTGCATTGGCGTGCGCGGCTTCGACTGAGCGGCGTACCTTGCCGAACAGGTCGACTTCGTAGCCGACCTGGAACAGGTCTTCGAACAGCCACAGCGTCTGCGGGCGTTGGCCCTCGAGTTCGAGGATCTCGTCGGTGGTGGCGTCGCGGCCATAGATGCCGCCGAAGCCGACCGTGGCAGAGGGATAGAGGCCGACCCGCGCGGCGGACACGACCGCGGTGGCGGCCGAGAAGTTGGCCTCGGCGGAGGCGAGTTGGCGGTTGGCGTTGAAGGCTTCCTGGATGAAGGCGTCGAGGCGCGCGTCGTGATACAGCTGCCACCAGTCATCGGGCGGCGGCGCGCTGGTTTCCGCGGCGGCGTTCAACGAGACGAGCGGGGCGTCGGCGCCGGCGGGGGGCGTCGGCCCGTGGTAGTTGGGACCGACTTTACAGGCGGTCAGCAGCGCGGCGAGCAGCAGCGCGGCGGCGTTGGCTGTGCGGAGGTTCATGTGGGTTTTGGGGAACCCGGCTTTGGGGCTCGAGACAGTAGCCAGGGTTCGGCCGAGGCGGGGCCCTCGGGTGCCGACTGCATCAGCACCAGCACCAGCAGGGCGACGGAGGCGAGCGCGCTGATCGCGATGAAGCAGTCGATCACCGCCTGTGTGGTGGCGGCGCTGCGCACCACGGCGCTCAAGACGGCGGCGCCGCGGCTGGCGGCGGCACTCGGGTCGAAGACGCGGGTGGTGGCGGCGCCGTAGGCGCGTATGCGGGCGAGGACATCGGGATCGCCGATGCGCACGTGCTGGCCGATCAGGTTGGAGGCCACCTGTCCCCGCACGCGCGCGAGCGTTGCGACCGCGGCAGTGCCGATTTCGCCGCCCATGAGGCGCGCGGTTTGCAGCGCGGCGCCGAAGGTGAGTGCGTCCTGCGGCTTCAAGTGCAGCACCGAGAAGAACACGATGCCGGACAGCGCGAAGCTCTGGCCGAGTGCCTGCAGCAGCTGCGAGGGCAGGAATTGCTCCGACCCCCAGACGGGCGTGATGTTCCAGGCCACCATCAGGCAGGCGACCGCGATGAATCCGAGACCGATGGAGGCTACCAGGCGAGGGTCGGAACGACGCAACATGAATCCCGCCAGCGGACACAGAATCAGCTGCGGCGCCGCGATCCACCACAGGGTGTGGCCGACCTCGAGCGCGCGAAAGCCGCGCACCGAGCCCAAGAACAGGGGTATCAGAAACGCCGTGGCGAGGATGCTCAAGCGCAGGAAGGCGACCAGCAGCAACAGGAACGGCATGGGGTAGCTGGAGAGCAGTTTCAGATCGATGAGTGGATGCGGCGTGCGGGCTTCGTGAACGATGAAACTCACCACCAGCAGCGCACCGGCCGTCAGCAGTCCCCAGATCAGACCGGAGTTCAGCCAGTCGAGCCGGTTGCCTTGATCGAGGCCGGCGTAGATGAGCGCCAGTCCGATGCCGCCGGCGGCGAGGCCGAATATATCGGGAGGCGGGCGGTTGGGATTGATCGGCGTGAGTTTCATGCCGCGGCGCAGGCACAGGGTCATGATCAGCGCCAG
>Ga0116227_10016278_pt1 | contig 10734 bp, 8 predicted proteins | sample S1TSphgellanicum_FD_89693 | JGI IMG/M metagenome (GOLD analysis project Ga0116227, IMG submission 89693) | Host-associated microbial communities from peat moss isolated from Minnesota, USA - S1T2_Fb - Sphagnum magellanicum MG | ecosystem: Host-associated > Plants > Peat moss > Unclassified...
AGTCGGTATTTTGGGCAACGCCGTCCTAGGCGGGATCGCCGGGGCGGGTGCCGATGCCGATAATGGCTCGATGCGCAGCCTGTCGCCGAACCCTCTGAATGTGCGCTTAGCCACCGTCCCGCCCGTGCAATAAATCGCGCAGACTTTTTTCGTCTGATCCGGAATCAAACGGCGAGCGGCGACGCTGGTGCTTGCATTGCTTGATCAGCCATCGAGCAAGCCCTTCAATCGCTTGGCTTGCTCGCGAACGAGGTCGATTTTTTCTGGAACGGTGCCGTTTTCGTATCCCCCCCGATTCGGGGAGGATATCATTTTTGTGGTCGCGGGATTTGGTCAAGAGTCGTCATATTTATCAATATTTTCAATCTGTGACGTTCTCAGGCAGTTGCAGCAAGTGCCCTGCCAGCATGCGGGCATGTTCGGCGCAGTCTGCCAGACCCTGCGTAAAGGGATGCCGTTCCAGCAACTGCGGCAGCGCCAGGCAATAAATATGTGCCGGGTCCGGCCCTGCCAGTTCGATCCGGAACGGTTCGCAGATCGGACGGTCGGGAGATTTCAGCAATTTTACCAAAGATTTGAACGGCAGATCTGACAGGTTGGCCGGCGATTGCCCGCGTGCGTCGATCATCGCGTCGAAGGTAACGGGGCCATCTTCGGTTTCGACACGGATTGCACCGGTTGTGTCTTGCGAAAATCTGGACTCTTCGCCCGTCGCCAACAGGTTCAACACGCCTGCCTCGTACAACGCAATGATGCGCGCCAGCGACAGGTGCGGGATGGCGGCGTAACAGTCCGCGAACACCGGCAGCAGGTTTTCGCGAAACCGGGCATATTCGGCGTCGGTCAGGGCGCGCAGCACGTCGTCAAACACTTCGTGCCCGCGTAGCAGCACATAGCGGTGTGGCACGGTTTCCTTGCGCCGGATCGATTCGCGCGCGGCGGCACGATCGCGTTTGACCGAGCGCAAGCCGCCCAGGTCATGGCGCAGCGCGAAGTAGGCCGGCGCAAACCCTTCGACCGAGCGCGCAGTGGGCGGCAACCCCTTCAGATAGTCGGGATCGGCCTCGTCCAGTTCGGCCAGCAGCAGCGCGAACACGCGGTCGAGCAGGCCGTCTGTGCCTTTGGCGATTTCCTCGGCAACGGCATCTTGCGTCAGGTGCGCGGCGGGTCCGTAGGGGAACGGATAATAGAAATCACCCTCTGGCATGACGCCCATATGCGACACCATCGCGATCGACAGGTTTTCCTGTCCCTCGTTGGGCAGCCAGGTAATGTCCCCGCCCACCTCTTCAAACCGCCCGCGCGCATGGCCGAGCGCGACCACCACATCGACCGCCGACAACGATGACCCCAGAATGCCGATCCGCTGACCCGGCGCCTGTGTGATTTGCGTATATGGCCAGGGCGAGATCAGCCCGATACCGTCGATCTGTGGCTGTCTGGGCCAGTTGTGGCCCGACGCAATCACCACCGCATCATACTGTGCCGCGCCGGCCTTTTCGCCATGACACCACTGCACGTGGGCCCCGCCCGCGTCGTCCGGCACGATATCCACCACGGTGGTGCCGGTTTTTACGGTGATCGTATGGCCGGCGGCGCGCGCATTTTCGCACAGGTCACGGAATTGCGATTGCAGGTATTCGCCGATCAGCACGCGCGGATAAAACGCGCGCGCCGAAAGATCGTGGGTGGACAGTTCCCACTCCGAAAGTTCGTGCACCGGGCGATGTTTCAGCCAATCGATCAGCGGTGTCACCGGCGCGGGGATTTCCCGGCTGAACGCATTGCACAGCATATAATCGGCGTTCATCTCCGGGTTATACGGCATGCCCAGCCCCGCCTGCGCCGATGCCTCAAACACCGTGATAGCCAGCGGTTGGTCATGCGTGATCAGATATTTGACGACATAGATCGCCATCGGCCCGCTGCCGATAATGCCGATCGTGCGCAAACCGGTCACTGCAATGCCTCCCGAACGCGAGCCCCACGCTGGCGAATTCGAGATAAACATCTGCGGGGCAGAAAAGTGCCATGGGCATCGAGGTTTTTCGGGAAAACGGCGGATGCGGTCGCGCTTGCGGTGGCAAATCCCCACCTCTCGCGACGTCTCCCCGGATCAGGTCCGGAGACGAAGGAGTCAGGTCAAAGGATATGTCTCGCGCGTGGGCGCGGATGCCTCAGTCCGGTTTGAACACGCTGGTGGGCAGCCATGTCGGGGCTACGGGGTCGTTGGCGACCAGCGTCGCGATTTTCGCGACAAGATTGTCCAGATTGATCGCCTCGACTTTCAAAACGCCGGGCTGGTTGATATCGTCGGCGGGGGAATGATAGCGTTTGGCGCGCCAGTCGTGTTCGATCTGGAATTGCGGTGAGTTCAGGACAAAGCCGAACTTGAACGCCAGCGCGGGGATGCCGGCCCGGACAAAGCTGAACTGGTCGGTGCGGGTAAACGTGTTGCGGTTGGGCAAAGGATCGGGAGTCAGCGCCAGGCCCTGATCGGCGGCGGCCTGACGGGCGACGGCGCCCAGTGTGCTTTCGCCTTCGCCGCCCGCGATCACGGTTTTCAGCGGCCACAGCGGCAGCGGCATGTCGAAATTGAGGTCCGCGACGATCGCGCTTTTGGGCACGGTGGGGCGCCTGGCGAAATAGGTCGAGCCAAGCAGGCCCTTTTCTTCGCCCGCGACGATCACGAACAGGATCGACCGTTTGGGACGCGGGCCGCCATGCAACCGGTGCGCGATGTCGAGCACGCTGGCCACGCCAGAGGCATCATCCATCGCGCCGTTATAGATCCGGTCGCCGGCAATCGGCTCGCCAATGCCGAGATGGTCGAGATGCGCGGAGACCACGACATATTCCAGACGCAATTTGGGGTCGGAACCTGGCAGTCTGGCAATCAGATTGCGCGACGTCACATGGCCGTGCGTGGCCGCAACCGTGGCCTTTACCCGCAATGCCAGATCAAATGTCGGCATCGGTTTTGACGCGTCGGCCAGCGCAATCAGGTCGGCAAAGTTGCGCCCGGTTCCGGCAAACAGGTCCGCCGACCGGTCCGGATCATAGCTGGCGACAAAGAATCCGTCGGGTATTTCGCGCAAGGCGGGATCGGCCAGAAACATGCCGGTCTGCGGCGCGAGCAATTGCTGACGCTGCCACGGAATTTCGACCTGTTTCGGCGTGGTCAGGCTGATCAGCCCGACCGCGCCTGCCTTGGCCAGGGCGCCCGCACGCGCGGATCGTGCGGCGGACTTCATCGGCCCGGGCAAGTCGGCGGGACCACCCGAAATGACCACCGCGATTTTGCCTTTCAGGTCGAGCCCGGCAAAATCGTCATACCCACGCGCCGGCAGATGCAGGCCATAGCCGATAAACACCAGGGGCGCGTCAACGGTTGCGGGGCGTGGTGCGCCATAGGATGATATCAACATCGCCTGACCCACCGGTACGGCATGCGCCTGGCCATCGGCGCCAACCAGCGCGGCGGTGGATGCCGCCTCATCGATCGCCTGGGTATCGTAGGCGACACTCTGTTTGAAACTGCCATGTTCGCCGCCCGCCACCAGGCCCTCGGCGCGGAAGCGGGAAATGACGAAATCAGCCGCGCGGTCATAACCTGGCGAGCCGGTTAGCCGGCCCTCCATCTTGTCGCTGGCGATCACGGCGATGTCGTCCCACCACACGTCGGCACGGGCCTGGAGCGGCGCGGAACTGGCGGCATGCGCCGGATTGGCGACCAGCAGAGTCAGGCCGATGGGCAGGATGAGACGTTTGAGCGCTTTGGTCATGGGACGAACGTAAGTCGATACGCGGCGGCTGTCGATGGCGATGGTCGCCGTTGCCGACCGCCCCGGGAAACAAAGGCTATTCGCGAATGGTCGCAGTTGGTCGCAGGATGGCATGACCCGCTACCGCTCGCGTCGCGATCGCCTTATATACTGGTGACAATGTGCCGGTAACAAAACGGGGCTTTGCAGCGGTCGTTTACACCTTGGAGAGGCGTTGAATCCCATGAAAAGCAAACTGATCATCAGCTTTGGTAGCGCGCTGGCACTCGGCCTGGCGGCAACGGCGGCCCACGCGCAGCAAATGGGCGATCCCTCGTCGCCGCCGCCCGGACACGGTGGCGATCATCCGCATGGTGGCGGCGGGCGCGGCTTTGACGCGATGGATGCCAACCACGACGGTTTTGTGACGCTGGACGAATGGAAAGCCGCAGGGCGCCGCGAAGAGCGTTTCGCCCAGATCGATGCCGACCATGATGGCAAGATCACCCGCGAGGAAATGCGCGCGTTCATGGAAAAAATGCGCGCCGAACATCCGCGCAATGGCGATGGCCCCGGTGGCGAACATGCCGGCGGGATGCAACCACCCCAGCAGTAATCAACCGGTCAGCCTGGCGTAAAATCCAGACTGCCGGCGCGCCTGGCAAAGCGCCAGCCTGCCTCGGTGAGCACAAGGCGATCGTGATAGCTGCCCACCAGTGGCACGCTATCTGCCGCGGTGAACAACAGGATCTGGCTGCTCGCCGTGGCCGCGTCGCCGGTGACGGTCACGCGGATATTCGCAACCACATGCCGTGTCACGCGCGGTGGCCGGGCCAGAAACGCGCGCCAGATCGCATCGTGCCCGGTGATAAACACATCGGGCGCGCTCGGTCGGCTCATCGCGCCATCGGAACAGTACAGCGCGACCAGCGCGTCCCAGTCGCCTGCGTCATTGAGCGCAGCATAGTCGATGATCAACCGCTCGATCGCGCGTTCGGCCAGCAGTTGATCCAGTGTCATGCGCCTGCTCCGTTTCTGGCAGGATGGGGAGGAGCCGGCCCCTCCCCATTCCGATCAGGCCTGTTGCGTGCGCCAGCTCGGCGCATAAGCCGTGCGGGCCACTTCGGAATACGGCACGGGTGCGACCACGCCGCGAATTTTGATCTGGCGATGCTTTTCGACGGTGGGCTTTGACGTGCCGCCATCGGGTTCGCCCCAGACCAGGTCGATTTCGGTGCCCGGCTCGGCATGTTCGGGGTCGACCATCGCCAGCGTGATCATCTTGCCGTAATTGGTGGTATATCCGATCCACGTCGACAGGCCGATCATTTTGCCATCGCGTTCGACCCGGTCGAACGGATGCATCGCATAGACCGCGCTGGGGAATTCCATGTATTTGGGACGCAGGCCATCGTTCCCGAACTGGCCAAAGATCGCCTCGGTCACCGCTTCGTCGTCGAGCGCGAGCGTCACTTTCTTGCGATGCGGCCCGGCGGCGATCGCCTCCAGCGCTTCGCGACCGACGAAATCATGGTCGAATTTGACGAACGCGCCATACCCCAGGTCCCACGGTGTGGTGTAATAACCCTCGACGCTATCGGGCACATAGCTGCCCCCGACCGAGCAGCGCGATTCGTAATGGTTCGCGCTCAGCCATTCGCGATACGGCCGGTTGAGATCGCCGGTGTAGATTCCCGGCAAAGGCGAGGGAATCCAACCGGATTCGAGCGTGTTCGACGAATAGGTCCGCCCGCCAACCAGAGTCAGGCCGTGCTTTGCCCCTGCCGCCACGAGCGCCGCATGGATCGTGTCATGATCCTCAAACGGCCCCATCAATTCATAGCCCGGCTGTCCGGCCATACCGTGGCGCAGCGCGTGCACTTTCTTTCCCGCGATCTCGATCCAGGTCATATGGAAAAACTTCAGATCGGGCGCGGTATGGCCCAGCGCATCGGTCAGCACCGCCGCCGCATTGGGGCCCTGCAACTGAAACCGGAAATGGCGCCGGTTTTCCGGGTCGGGCCGCGACACCGTGCGCTCGTCATAGGTCAGCGTGACACCGGGCCGGTCCTGGCCATGAAACATCAGCCAGTTCAGCGTGGGCGCGCGGCCGACCAGATTGAATTTTTCGGGCGCGAGGTAGAACAGGATCACATCGCCGATGACGTGGCCATAAGGCGTGACCGGAACGTATTGTTTGGCGCGGTCGGGGATGAACCCCTTGAAACTGTTGATGCCCAGCCCGAGCAGGAAATCGAACGCACCAGGCCCCTCGACCATCAGTTCGGCCATGTGATAGCTCTGGTTGAACAACACGCAGGTTTCATTCCACGCGCGCTGCTCATCGCGCCAATTGGTGTATTCTGCGGGCACCCCGGGATAGGCATTGGGCCCGACCTGCTGGTTGCGCAGCCACGTGACGGTGTCGTCAACGCCGGCCAGAATGGTTTCGAGATTGGCAGTCATGATCGGTTCTCTCCCGGTTTGTGGCCGCATCGGTTGGACGCTTGCGCTTGGCGGCATATTTGTTAGTAATACATACAAATTGCAAGCCTGAAAAAACCGGGAAGAGGATCGGATCATGCACCCCATTGCGACCACGCATGTCGGCAGCCTGCCGCGCGGTGATGCGCTCGTGCCGCTCTTGCTGGCGCGCGATCATGGTCAACCGTACGATGCCGATGCGTTTGACCAGGCGGTCGGTGTAGCGGTTGCTGATGCGGTGGACCAGCAAATTGCTGCCGGGGTCACCATCGTCAGCGACGGTGAATTGGGCAAAGTCGGCTATTCGACATACATGACCGAGCGCCTGTCGGGCTTTGGTGGCGATGTCCCGCGCAAACCCGCGCTCGATCTGGCGCCTCTGCCCGAATTCAGGCGCAAACTGGCGGCGGTCATGGGCGATCAGGAATTTGTGCGTGCCGCGTGCATCGGCCCGGTGCGGCTGATCGATCTGCAACCCGCGCTTGATGATATCCGGCGCTTTGCCGCCGCGCTGGAAGGCAAAGGCACGCGCGGGTTCATGAATGCCGCCTCACCCGGGCTGATCACCGCGTTTCAGCCCAACCAGCATTATCCGACGCACGAAGCCTATCTGGCCGATCTGGTCGATGCAATGCGCCCGGAATACGAGGCGATCGTTGCCGCCGGATTTGATCTGCAACTCGATTGCCCCGACCTGGCGATGTCGCGCCACACCGGTTATCAGGATCTGAGCGAAGCCGAATTCGTCAAGATCGCCGCGGCCAACGTTGAGGCGCTGAACGCGGCGACCGCCAATCTGCCGCCCGAACGCCTGCGCATGCATGTCTGCTGGGGGAATTACGAGGGGCCGCACGACCATGACATCCCGCTGGAACGCGTGGTCGATGTGATCCTGGGCGCGCGGCCATCGACGATCCTGTTCGAAGCGGCCAACCCGCGCCACGAACACGAATGGGCGGTCTGGGCCGAAACCAGAATTCCCGACACCAAGATCCTGGCCCCCGGATTGATCGACACGTGTTCAAACTATGTCGAACATCCCGAACTGGTGGCGCAGCGCATCGCACGGTTTGCCGCAATTGTCGGCACAGACCGGGTGATTGCGTCGACCGACTGCGGATTTGGGACATTTGCCGGCTATGGCAAAATCGACCCGGCGGTGACCTGGAAAAAACTGGCGTCTTTGCGCGAGGGTGCGGATATCGCGGCCAAACGCTTGGCCGCCTGACTCAGGCGTCGACGAGCGCCAGCGTGCGCTCGGCCGACACGACCGTGTTTTCCAGCAGCATCGTGACGGTCAGCGGGCCAACCCCGCCCGGCACTGGCGTGATCGCCGCCGCTTTTGCGCTCACGCCCGCGAAATCGACATCCCCGACAATCCGCCCGTCGGGCAGGCGGTTGATGCCGACGTCGATCACGACCGCGCCGCGCTTGACCATCTGCGCCACGATCAGGCCGGGCACGCCGGCGGCCACCACCAGAATGTCGGCCATGATCGTGTATTGCGCCAGATCGCGCGTGTGGATGTGGCAGATCGAAACCGTGGCACCCTCGGCCATCAGCATCAGCGCGGTCGGCTTGCCGACGATGTTGCTGGCGCCGACCACCACCACGTTCTGCCCGACCAGGTCGATCCCTTCGGATTCGAGCAGCTTGACCACGCCATAGGGGGTGCAGGGCGAAAACACCGTGTTGCCGGTGACCAGCGCGCCGATGTTGTACAGATGAAACCCGTCGACGTCCTTGTCGATGCTGATCGTTTCGAGCACGCGCGGCATGTCGATATGCGGCGGCAACGGCAATTGCACGAGGATGCCATGCACGTCCGGATCGGCGTTCAACGCGGCAATCCGCGCCAGCAGCGCGGCATTTTCGATCGTTTCGGGATAGCGTTCGGTAAAGCTGCGAATGCCGACCGCTTCGCAGGCCTTTATCTTGCGCCCGACATAGACCGCGCTTGCCGCATCCCCGCCGATCAGGATGACCGCCAGCCCCGGAGTCACGCCCGCCGCTTTGAGCGTATCAACCCGCGCGGCAATGTCGTGACGCAACCGGCGGGCGAGTGCCGTACCGTCGATGATCCGCGCCGTCATGTTTATGCCCCCATTTTTGTATGCATGACATACAATATACCCGAAACGATCGCGGGCGTCACGCGTGTTAGCGTAACGCCCGCAACCAGACCATACCGGATTGATTGGCCCAGACCGATTGGGCCCGCCAATGTCAAATACGCATACCGCCGCGCGCGAGCACCTGGTCTTCGGTATTCACTTCGAAATCGCGCGCGTCGTGGCGTTCTTTCAACTGGCTGGCGGGTTCGCCCATGCCACGATTGACCATGCGCCCGCGTTTTACCGCCGGGCGCGCACTGATGAGATCGGCCCAGCGGCGAATATTGGTATATTCGTGCGTCGAGAGGAATTCCTGCGCGCTATACGCCTCACCCACCATGTTGCTGTACCAGGTGTAATTGGCAATGTCGGCAATGGTATAGTCATTGCCCGCAACATATTCGTGTTTGCCCAACTGGGTGTCGAGCACATGCATCAGCCGTTTCGCTTCCATCGCGAAACGGTTGATCGCGTATTCGATCTTGATCGGCGCATAAGCATAAAAATGGCCGAACCCGCCGCCCAGATACGGCGCGCTGCCCATTTGCCACATCAGCCAGTTCATGACTTCGGCGCGCTTGTGCACTTCGGCGGGCAGGAATTCGCCAAATTTTTCGGCGAGATAAAACACGATCGAGCCCGACTCAAACAATCGCACCGGCGGGTCCATCGACCGGTCGAGCATCGCGGGAATTTTCGAATTGGGATTGATCTCGACAAATCCGCTCGAAAACTGATCGCCCTGGCCGATGTTGATCAGCCAGGCATCGTATTCCGCGCCCGAATGGCCTTTGTCGATCAGCTCTTCGAGCATGATCGTTGCTTTGACCCCATTGGGCGTGCCCAGCGAGTACAATTGCAGCGGGTGCTTGCCGACGGGCAGCACTTTTTCGTGCGTCGCGCCCGAAACCGGCCGGTTGATATTGGCAAAGGTCCCGCCCGATGGCTGATCAGCCGGCCACACGGCGGGGGGGACATAGCCCGCAGGCAGGTTGTCGGCGGGGTCACCAGTGGCCATGGTCGTTTCCTTTGATCGTTACGGGAATTGTCTGGTCCCAGATGGAACGCCCAGTACCGATTACAAGGCGCCCATGACAAGCCACTGATTACCGGGCACCAATTACCGGGCAGCAGTCTCGATCGCATGGCCATCGGTGCGCCCGATCGGCAGGCCGATGAACAGCACCAGCGCGATCAGCGACCCGCTGGCCATGATCGCTGCAACCCAGCCAAGCGGCAAATGGTGCGCAAACAGCGCGCCTGACGCAATCGGTGCCAGCGCCGCGCCCGCGCGCCCGATCGCCAGCGCAAAGCCTGTGCCGGTCGCTTTCAATTCGGGCGGATACAGACTGGCAAAGACCGCGTAAAACCCCACGATCGCAGCATTGGTCACGCAGGCAATCACCGCGATCGCGATGGTCCACGCCATCAGGCTCGGCTGCCCCAGCCCGAACGAGGTCACCATCACAAACGACAGCGCCAGCGCCGCCAGTGTCGCCCGGCGCGTGCCAAACCGGTGCATCAACCAGCCAAATGTGCCGCCGCCGATCGCTCCGCCCAGATTGGCAAATGCGAGCGCCCGCGCCCCCTCGCCGCGCGTATAATGCAGCCCGGCAAATTGCGGATCGGACAGAATCACGGGCGCCATTTTCAGCACGAAATAAAACGCCATCGCATGCGCGGCATAGGCAAATGCGACCAGCAGCGTGACTTTGCGATGTTCGGGCGTAAACAGCGCGCCGACGCCTGCGCGCGGCGCAACGGCAGGCGCCTGTGGCAGCGTTTCGACCCTCGGATGGCCCAGCGCGACCAGCGACCGGTTGATCCGGGCCAGCGCATCGCGCGGCCGCGCCCGCATCAGCCAGGCCGGTGTTTCGGGCACAAGCAGAATGAACGCCGGGATCAGCGCGAGCGTCATCCCCCCGCCCAGCACAAACACCACGCGCCAGCCATGTGCCGCCAGCATGACCGACGCGACCAACCCGCCCAGAAACGCCCCCAGTGGATAGCCGATGACCATCAGGGCCATCGCAAAACTGCGCCGCGATTTGTTCGACAACTCATGCGTCAGCGCATTGACCGCCGCCAGCATGCCGCCAATGCCCAGACCGGTCAGCACGCGCCACGCCGACAGGATCGGCGCCGAGTTCGACGTCGCCGCGCCAAACATGCCCACCACCATCAGCGCCAGACACATCAGAATTGCCGGGCGCCGCCCGGATCGGTCGGCAACCCCGCCAAGCAGCACCGAGCCCAGCCCCATGCCGATCAATTCCATCGACAGCACGAACCCCAGCCCATCGGGCCCCAGATGCCATTCCGCCTTGATCCCCGGCCCGGCAAATGCGCTCGACAACACATCGAACCCGTCG
>Ga0116227_10016281_pt1 | contig 10733 bp, 9 predicted proteins | sample S1TSphgellanicum_FD_89693 | JGI IMG/M metagenome (GOLD analysis project Ga0116227, IMG submission 89693) | Host-associated microbial communities from peat moss isolated from Minnesota, USA - S1T2_Fb - Sphagnum magellanicum MG | ecosystem: Host-associated > Plants > Peat moss > Unclassified...
AACCGTGCAAGTGTTTTTGGACATATTTACGTCATATCAACCTCACAGCCTTGCACATATTTGGTGAAAAAACGCTGTAAACAATTGTCAAATAAGGGTTGTGTAGTTCTTCAGCAAGCCCTACTTATAGGGTTTTTATACTTTAGATGCGTTTGCTCTAGCTATAGGGGTGAGTTTCTGTACTCCACCTGTGCTACCTCTCTTGTTGGGATGGACGGTAGTGCTAAATATTATGCAACGCCCATTTTCACTTCGGCATTGCTGAATCGAGGGATGATTTCACCCAATTTGAAACGAATTTTCCAGGGTTTCAACCGTCAATTCATCCCGCATTTATGCAACGCCTTCACTTCTAGTTCCAATCCTCTCCCAGCTTGGAGGCCGGGAGCTACACATTGCGTACTGCTACGGACAACCTTTACCAAGCAGTTCCAATCCTCTCCCAGCTTGGAGGCCGGGAGCTACTCGATCAGCAAAAACAATCATCATCTGATCGACTGAGTTCCAATCCTCTCCCAGCTTGGAGGCCGGGAGCTACGACATCACTCGTGCTGTATTGGACTACCTTCAACCTGTTCCAATCCTCTCCCAGCTTGGAGGCCGGGAGCTACCTTGCAGTTTGTACTTGGGTAAAACCTTACCATTGTTCCAATCCTCTCCCAGCTTGGAGGCCGGGAGCTACATTGACCAAGTTCGTCAATTCCATCTTCGAGTTCCAATCCTCTCCCAGCTTGGAGGCCGGGAGCTACTCAAAGTTTCCAATTGTGACTGTGTCAGCATGTTCCAATCCTCTCCCAGCTTGGAGGCCGGGAGCTACGATCATCATTTGCTAGATCATGATTGTGCTTGATGTGTTCCAATCCTCTCCCAGCTTGGAGGCCGGGAGCTACCTGTATCAGTTCCCAGATCGGTGTAAGTGGCTGAGTTCCAATCCTCTCCCAGCTTGGAGGCCGGGAGCTACCCGTTGAGCAATCCGGCTCTTCCCTGTCGCTCACGTGTTCCAATCCTCTCCCAGCTTGGAGGCCGGGAGCTACGAACCCTATCAGTTGACCACGGGCGAGATATTCAAGTTCCAATCCTCTCCCAGCTTGGAGGCCGGGAGCTACGGATTAAAATTTCATCTCCCAATTCATTCTCCCGGTTCCAATCCTCTCCCAGCTTGGAGGCCGGGAGCTACATGATGTAGGAGGAGATACCTGAGATGAGGAAGTTGTTCCAATCCTCTCCCAGCTTGGAGGCCGGGAGCTACTTTAAAAGTTCTTCCTAAATGCTGCATTGCAGCGTGTTCCAATCCTCTCCCAGCTTGGAGGCCGGGAGCTACTTAATCTTGGTACCCTTAGACCATTCTCCCAATTTGTTCCAATCCTCTCCCAGCTTGGAGGCCGGGAGCTACCTACTGCTTGGTAGGAGCGAGTATACCCTACCTGCTTGTTCCAATCCTCTCCCAGCTTGGAGGCCGGGAGCTACCAAGGGATTTATGCGCTGGCAGAGGCACGGCAAGTTCCAATCCTCTCCCAGCTTGGAGGCCGGGAGCTACATGCTGACACTGACTTGTTGTGTGTTGTCGAGTATGTTCCAATCCTCTCCCAGCTTGGAGGCCGGGAGCTACAGGTGAGATAAGGTTGAGACGCGTGGGAAGTTTGGTTCCAATCCTCTCCCAGCTTGGAGGCCGGGAGCTACCTATTGTTGTAGGATTTACAGTTACACTAATAGATGTTCCAATCCTCTCCCAGCTTGGAGGCCGGGAGCTACGATAACAGTTGCAATCCTATTTCTTGGTTAGCTGTTCCAATCCTCTCCCAGCTTGGAGGCCGGGAGCTACCTGGTAAGGAGTAGAACTCCCAGTCGGGATATTCTGGTTCCAATCCTCTCCCAGCTTGGAGGCCGGGAGCTACGGCGATTCTAGCAAATTCCCTTCTGACAAGCATTTCAGAGATTGTTTTCGCGGATCTCTCATAGAGCAGTGCCAGGAATCTGTTTACGAATTCTCAAAATTGCTGAAATCCTTTCTAGATAAGCTGCGCGAACCTCCCATAATTTCAAGGAGTATTTTAGGTTCGCGCTTTTCTATACGATTAAAGGCTCATCAAAATCAATATAGTTGTCCCTCCCAAAAGATTCCAAACACTGAGACCGATCGCTTGCCAATTTATAAAAGCGGAGACTATCAAGCTTTGGCTCAATTGCATCTACCAATTGGGCACGCAAACTTTCATACTGAGATTGATTAACTCGGCATTCAAACACAGATAACTGTACCCGCTGCCCATAATTTTTGCAAATCGTCGCGACTTTGCGTAGGCGTTTTTGCCCTGCTGAGCTTTCTGTATTGACATCGTAAGTAACAAGGATATTCATTGCCCTGATTGAATTAACGTTGGATAAATGGCTGGTAGGTGGGGATGTCTCCCCGAAGATGCCTAGCAATTAATCGAGCTTGAATATGGACAATTAGCCCAAGCGGAATTTTGGAGCCGATTACTAAATGAGTTACTTCCTCTTGTTTTCGCTTTTGGTAAGCTGCTAAGACATTTTTCCGAGCATCCTCTGTTAGATGAATGGCACCGCCCGGACGTTCAATAAAATCGTCAGGTTTGATCTGATTACGATTGATTAATGTCAGAACCAGGCGATCGGCAAGAGGCGCACGCAGTTCTTCCATCAAATCCAGCGCAAGGGAAGGTCTACCGGGACGCATGACGTGAAGAAATCCCATCTGAGGGTCTAGCCCCACACCTTCACAGGCAGCAACATATTCCCCAGCTAGTAAGGTGTAGATCAAAGAGAGTAAAGCGTTGATTGGGTCACGAGGTGGACGACGTGATCTTTCAGTAAAAGTGAATGCCTCCCGATTGGTGCGAATCATATGAGAGAAGGCGGCAAAATAGGACTTTGCTGCGTAGCCTTCAATACCACGGAGTTTTCCAGTGTCAGAAACTGCTTCAGTATTGCGAATCGCTTCAGCATGGACCGTTGCTGCGGCAGTTAAAGCTGTTTTGTCAGCTAGATCATTGGTTTCTCGCGCTGACCGCATGAGAACACTACGGGCGTTTTGCAGCTTGGCGGCAACAATGTACCGGGCAATAAGCAAGCAAGCTTGTGGACTCGTTAATGCCTCATGTTGAGCTCGTCGGAGTAGGACATTTCCCGTGGTGGGACCTGATAATCTGGCTTTGAATTGGCCGTATTGGGAAAGCCACACCAGATCGCGCCCATCTTCGGCACAACGATGAATCAGGAAGGGACTGAGCAAAACGTTACCAAAGACAACGATTCCTCCCAGGTGATGCAGGGGAATTTGACGCTGAACTTCCTTTTCAACTTCAACTTTGAGGGTTTCGTGATCAAGGCGTAGATAGCTGCCCTGAGTTTGGATGTAGAGGGTATTAAGGAGTTGTTTCATTCAATGAAGAATGGGTTGTTGGATTGGGCAGAATAGGTGAAGTTTTTGATTGCGAGGGGCATACAGCTGTCAAGGAGAGAACAATCACCACAACGCTGATCGGCAACAGGTGGTGGAATTTTGTCATCTGTCAGCAGTTGACGAACTGCCTGAGTAATCTCCACGATGAGTGATCGCAGTTCCTGATCGAAAGTCACTGCTCGGCGACGTTTGGAAGCGTGATAGAAAATAGCGCCAGTGGGGACGGAACGCTGAAACATTTCTTCCAAGCACATCGCCTGAGCACAAAGCTGAATGTCGTCAGCATCACGGGGTTTACGGGGGCCGGACTTGTATTCAATGGGATAAGGGGTGCCATCAGCGAGAAATTCAACGACATCAGCAATGCCTGTTAAACCAAGTTGGTGTGACCAAAGGGGAAGGGCGCGTTCAACTCTGATGCCTTCAATTAACTCGTGTCCTGGGGTATTCACTTTTTCGTGAACCCGCTGCCCCCGCAAGGTATAGAGGTTTTCTTCAAAGGTTTGTTCGACATGAATGAGAGCACACTGGCGAGGGCAATAGGCATAGTGCTGAAGGGCACTAATCATCACGTAGTCATCGGTATCCACTATCCTACCCCTCAATTAAGGCAGTGAATTCGACACCCTCTGGCATATTCTCTTCATTGACTTGGATTGTATAGTCTGTGAACTGTCGGGGAACAATGTTCTGTTCTTGTAATGGAGTGATTTGAATGCGTTCAAACAATTTATGAGCAGGGGCACGGCCCAATTTATTGTTATGGCTGAAGATATATAGTCCACGGGGAGCCATCATGCCACGACTGGCGGAGCGATCAAACTCCCACATTTTGACTAAGGCTTCCCAGAATAACTCCAGGTCCCGTCGGGTGACTCCGGTTTGGGCTGCTAGGTGCGGTGAATAAAAGCCATAGCCACGGAATAAGCCATAGGGAATCATGGTTTTGCGCCCAATAGTTTGCAGTTTTTCCTTGTCTTTGGCATCCGTGACAGCAACACGAGTAATGGCTAAATCCTGTGGTTGCACTGGATCAATTGAACGGGCAAAGGTTAATTGCATAGCCCCGCGAACCTGGCCCGCGTTTAACCCGGTGCTCATAACAGCACCAAACATTCGCACATCGTAAAAGTTCTGTGTCATCCACTTTTGAGCCTTTTCCGCATTGGCTCGATTTTTTTCAGGTTTACCTGCTTTTTTTACCAAGTCTTTGATCAGTTTACTCAAGCCTTTATTTTGCCTGAATAGTTCACTGACTTCATCGTGGTCATAAAACTCTTTGAGTTCATCATCAGACATCTCACCGCTATATTCCAGGGTGGCATCAACTTCACCAGAGTCCTCATCATTATCAACAAAGGTAAAAGTATTGGGTAGGTAAGCCTTGAATTCCCGTAAGGAGGAGAGAACCTTATCGTCTGACACAACCTCTTTAGCTGATTTGCCTACTGGAATGTTTTGAGCAACATAAGCACGACGAATTTGATCATTTAACACACCCCGGTGCTCTACAAAAATCTTCAGCCGTGCAACTTCATCCTCAGAGGCTTCATACTCGGCATAAGTAGCGATGTAGTTACGAATTTTACGCTTGAGTGACACGTCTGTTACCAGTCCCTGAGAGGTTTCAACATCTGTGCGCGGCATATTACCACCATCTGGATCACCGTTGGGATTGCCGTCTACAACATCAAACAACAAAACAAAATCATGGCGAACATCGGGATTGAGATGATAATTCATACAAGGATTCCTCAATTAATGTTGATAAGTAATGGATGGAGAGAGGTAATTTAGGGAGTTACAGAAGCTTGGGCTGTTTTTCTAGCCTCCGATCTGGCTTTGGCAGCGGCGCGATCGCTGGCTCGCTGGTGGTAATACCCCAGCCCGAATAATCCTTGTTGCTGTAAGTTCAATGTTTTCGGGAAGGTGGGTAAATGGGCTGTAATCTCTTCAACTCTTTCCTCCAAGGCTGTATAAGCTCCTGTCTTGTTTTTTCGCAATCGCGATAGATGTGCTCTTGCACCTCTCAATAGTGGAGGAAAGGCAACAGCAGGGGTACTAGATGCCGCACCATAGTAGCGATCCGTCAATGAGGCATTAACTGAGCCAATGGCTGATTTCTGAATTGATTCCAGCACAGCTAACAATCGCCCACAAGAATAGGCTGCAAGATCATTCCCTTGTAGGTCAGGGTTGAGGTTGAGTTGTTCCATATTGGTCATCATGGATTGACGAGTAGGATTACTAGAGAAAATAAGTTTGAGCAGAACAATACGACGATAGGTAACATCTTGCTCAGTGCGATTGCGCCGCACCAGTTTGACGAGCAATTCTTCAGGAATGCGATCGCCGTGCAAGGCATGGCGAATCAAGGCAGTGGGAACTGTGGGTTGCATTTCTTTGGCATCACGGTAAACACTACCCGCTAAGGCATAAACACCCAAAGGGTGATGACTCTCACCAGAGGGAGTAACAATTTGTTGATGGCGAAACCATTCCTGTAGACTTGCTTGAACATTAGGAATTGTGGTTTCAAGCCAATCACGTACCACCGCACGGGCATTATTCGCAGTGAGAGCTAGGGCATAGAATTCCTTAGCCTTTGATTCAGTCAAACTTAAGGCTTGTTTAACTGTGAAAGGTGACTTAAGTAGGATTTCGACCTCTTCCAGCTTGGGTTGATCCAGAAGTCTAAAGCGATTAAACTCCTGTTCCTCTCGCGTCCAAAAGGTATATAATGTTGAGCCAATGTAGAGCCGCGATCGCTTATCTGCAATCAGCGAGTTTAGTGCTTTGGTAAATCGTTCTGCCGCATCTCTAGAAATGGGGGAGGTGAGGGAGTTTTGTAAGCCATAGGACATAAAAGGTGGTGAATTGGCAGAGACTAGGGCAGTACCAGAGGGCTGTCCCCCACTCAACCCTTTGACTAGAAACGGCAGTCGCTTTTCGACCACGGTTTCTTCACCTGTGACTAAACAGGTCATGGTTGTATTACTGCTGGTTGTAGATTCTGCTCCCCCTTCACCGGAAGTGTAACTCGCCCAAAATGCTTCAACTGAATGGAGTTGAGATCTCGCATCAGCAGGAATAATGCCATCAACCCGAAATGTAACAACATCCTCCGGATCAAAATCAAAATCCTTGGTTAAAAGATCTTTGGCTTTTTCGATTTCTGAAGTGGTAAGAAAATGAAGAATTGCTTTCACTACAGGTTCTTGGGTTGCTTCAGCACAGTCTTGAATCAGTTGTTTGAACTGTTCATGACATTCACTAACGTTCTCTGGCTTTGAGTCTGCACGTCTAATCCCCAAGACATATTCCCCTGTATCTGCCAGCAGCTTAGGTCTAACACCAGATGTCCGACCAACATGGGGAGCAACGGTCAGCTGTCCGCGTTTATTCTCCTTTGTCTTTAAAGGAATCAACCCCTCATATTTCCCCTCTGGCGTTAGACTGATCCACCATGCCACTCTAGTTTCGCCGTACATGGCAGGTGGCAGGGTCATATGGTTATCAGCATACTCTTTCAATCTTGTGAGAATCATGATGTAGGAACCCTCAGAATACCTTGGTCTAGCCGTGCTCGGAAAAATTTGGGACGTGCTTTGCCCCTCGTGACCTTTGCTCCCGATGCGTCATGGGTGAAATATTCCAATGTTGCAGCCTCTGCTGTTGGTGTAAATTCCATGTCTAACAGCATCAAGCCCAGTTCATCACTGTGATTAATTGGGCGATCGCCATCTAGATCGGGTTCGCCAAAAAAGGCACTAAATTCACGAGTCCCCAAATAAGGTTGATGGTGGCACTGGCCTTTCTTCACCCGTCGCCGGAATTGGTCCCGGTACTTGGCTTCATCAGCATTAGCATGGGCTTTGAGATGTACATCTGCTTGAATGACGTAGGCAACGTTGCGTAAGCCAAGAGTATGCCGCTGGGCGCGATCATTGTCAGCAAAGTAACGATAGTCCGGGTTTTTAGCAGAACTGGCACTCTGCCAACTGCTAATCTCATTCCGAACTATCGAGAAATGCTGAATGGGTTTGAGGACATGGATTTCCCGCACGTCCCAGGTAAATTCTGGTCTCCAAAAAATCGCCTCTAGCACTCCTCGGGCTGCGCTAGGAGTCATCACCGAATAACTAACTCGCTCGGCTCCAAATTCAGGGCGTGTAAAGCAGGCGTAATCAGCCCAAACTTTGACTATTAAAGGCGGTTGATTCATCCAAAAATCTCCTTATTGTCCTAAAACCTACTCGTCACTATAGGAGTTGCAAATGGCACTTCCTTCATGGGAATTAGGGTTGATCCAACTTTCTAGCTCACGAATACGTTCCTCCTGACTGGTAACAACTTGGCTAACTGTCGCTGTTAGTTCGGTTATCTCTATCTGAATAGAGGCAACCTTTTGGTCCAAAGCCTGTAACCGATCCAACAAAGTCATTGAAAAATTTAGTTTCATAGCCGCTTATGGTAATCAACTAAATTCAATATAATATGCCAGTATCATAACGTGAAACTAAAAAACAAGAAATTTAATTGGGGGCTTTCGCCCCCTGGTGACTACAGCAGCCAGAATCATCAACGTGTTCCAATCCTCATCTAAGCTGTGTATGCTTGAATGCCCAGATACTTTTAAGATATCACTCATAGTTATTTCCTTCAAAAAATCAAGTCTGCGGGGTCACGAACGATCGCATCATCGCCGATGGCAATTCCCTTGGTGCTATGATAGTTCCCTCGCCATAGCCACAGTCCCGGTGCAACCAGTTCGCGCAACTCTTCAGTTTCTTGAAATTCACGGCTGCGAAGGCCAACCAAATAGGGCTGTAATGCTTTCAGGTCATCGGAATGTAAGCCATATCGACGGATACGATGGACAAGAGCACGGGCGCGATCATCATACTCAATCACAACGGGTGTCGTGTGGTCATCAATCATCTTGAACATTTCTGCGACTTTCGGATAATTCAAGTCGGCGCGATAACGCTGTATCTCCTCAGCGTGTTCGTTTCGCCCCATGTAAAGTTTGCGAAAGTATTCATTAAAAATGTTTGGGTCATCCCAATTCAAATTTTCCCGTCGCAACAGGATCTTAGTCTCCTCAAAAGCTCTGCGATACTCACCGGGGGGAAGTTTGCCTTCCTTTGGACTGAAAACAATGACCTGCCCTTTCTCTGCCCTGCGCCCCTCTCGGTTGCATCGCCCTGCTGCCTGCACAATCCGATCTAACGGACCGATCGCTCGATAAACCACCGGAAAATCTAAATCAACTCCAGCCTCAACAACCTGGGTAGAAATGAGCAGACAAGGTTGATTAGCACTCAGGCGATCGCGGACTTGTTGTAGAACCTCGCGCCGATGTTGCCCACAGAGTAGAGTTGACAGATGAAATAGATGGTCAGCATCGGTTGTTGCTAATTCCTCCAACACAGCCAGGGCATCCTTCCGAGTATTGAGAATAATAAGTGCTTGTTGGTGCGACTGGACATTTCGCGCCACTTCCACCCAATTCCATTCCTCCGGGGGGACGGTATAATTAACACGCTTCAACGCTGTGAAATGCTCTTTCGCTAATGCCTCTGGTACAATGTCTCGCACGCTGCCTGCTGCAAAGCCTTCCAAGTAAGGGGTTTTACCTTCTAGTGCTGGTTGTGTTGCCGTACAGAGCACAACACTAACCCGATACTGGCGACAGAGTTCTTTGAGAACGCAGAGAATAGGTTCAAGTAATCTGGTAGGCAGCGTTTGCACTTCGTCCAGGATGATGACGCTGTTAACGATGTTATGGAGCTTGCGGCATCGGCTGGTGCGGTTGGCGAATAAGCTTTCAAATAGCTGAACTGTTGTTGTCACAATGAGGGGAGCATCCCAATTTTGCGTTGCTAGTCGTGCTTGGGCTTGCCGCGATCGCGCATCCTCCTCATTATCTTGTTCGGGTGCTATTGCACTGTGATGTTCGAGCACAGCCGCCTGCCCAAAAATATCTCGGTACACCCCTACTGTTTGTTCAATGATGCTGGTGTAAGGAACTGCTACAATCACCCGCTCTAAGCCATGATGCACGGCATGAGCTAAGGCAAACCCTAAGCCGCTGCGAGTCTTCCCACCCCCAGTAGGAACTGCGAGGCGAAACACACCAGGAGCTAATGGGGACGCATCTAAACAAGCTTGGTAAACCTGCGATCGCACTTGATTTACGGGGGTGCTATTATCAACTTGATTAAGTAGCTTCCTTTGGGCTGCTTTGAGGGTTTCCCAGAGGTGAACAACGGTAACTTGAGCGCCACGCTGAGCAGCCAGCGTTGGCGCAAAATGCGTCTCTGTATCCAGGTAATCAGCATCGACAAGGCAAGAAAATAATAGCCGCAACAAGAGTTCACAGCGGTACCTATCCTGAAACAAGCCAGGCAATTGTTGCTTGGCAGTTGGAGCAATTTCTAGGTCTAATTCCTCTGATGCCGCATTTTGCAGGATAGTAGCATAGGTGGCAGCATCGATTCCATGTAAAGCGTTGTGCAACATTCCATAGGTCTGTAACCCTGCATGGTGTCCAGCAATCAGCAATGCTAGGGGTTGGAACTTTTCGGCAGCCAGCTTTGCACCATAAATGGCGTGAGGCACGCGATCACGCGGTTCTCCGGTTCCCGATCTGGCTGCTACTTCGCATTGCTCTAGGTACTTTTGAAAGTTTGGATTGTATTTCCCCAGGTCATGCCATAGCCCCCCGTAGTATCCTATCTCTCCAGCACCAAACTTTTCTGCAAATTGCTTTGACTTAATAGCAACTTTACAAAGATGCTGTTTTAAGGGATGCCATTGGTCAGGCTGGTCCTCCGATGGAGTATGTGCAGCAAATTCACGTGTCTTCTGCATCAGAAACTAGGCGGATAAAAGTACAAATGTTCTATTAGTTGCTACGAATTTAGCTTTTCTCACTGCATTACTGCAAAGTTGTAAATCTTCTTAACAATTTTCTGGATAAAAGACTGTACAAGCAATCTGACTTTTCCCGTTAAGTAGGATTTTGAGCGAGTTGCCAACCTTCACAAAGGTCATGTAATTTTGAGAAACCACGCCAGAGTACTTGGATGCCAATTTTGGTATTACGTCGATGTTCCAAATAACCACCATTACGTGCAATGGCTTCTATAGCCCAACTAACTGTTAATACTGGAGGTAATTTCAGGGCTAGCGCGTCTCAAACGTGCTTGACAAAAGCTGTTTACGAACGCGCTGGCTTGCGTTATGGATGGAAGAAACAGATAAGATGCACCAGAAAAGATTACACTCTTAATTGTGTCCTGAC
>Ga0116227_10016282_pt1 | contig 10731 bp, 8 predicted proteins | sample S1TSphgellanicum_FD_89693 | JGI IMG/M metagenome (GOLD analysis project Ga0116227, IMG submission 89693) | Host-associated microbial communities from peat moss isolated from Minnesota, USA - S1T2_Fb - Sphagnum magellanicum MG | ecosystem: Host-associated > Plants > Peat moss > Unclassified...
TATCAAATCTTTTGCCTCAAAAAATCAGACTGCCCCTGATTTCTTTTATCTCTGGAGTTAGTTACATCTGGAGAAGTTACATTGGGGAAGCTCCATAGGGAACGGGCAATGATTGGAAGAATCTTCCAAGCACTGCCCACACAGACAGACACCACCACTGTTGCTTTTCCAGGCGTAACTAAAAATGACCTGCTATGGGCGGGTGTCTGCCTTGGCCGCCCTGCCCTGCCCCTGCCCTGTTTGTCACCACAGACAGATAGACACCATGTTTGCTTTTATATGTAGAATGGCAAGGCCACGGTGTGACACACCCCTTGTTTTTGTCATGTTGAGATCTCCCACACCATGCGGTCCCTGGCAGTGATCTTGGTACTATTGGAAAGCCCCCCCATGAGCCAGGGGTTTTAAGCCATCCACCCTAGCCTATTTTAAGCTATTCTCACTTAACTCATCCTCGATTATTTCAAACTATTGTACCCTTGGTGCATCAAGATGATTTTTGCCACGTTTAAACTTGGCAGCTCAATATGCAATATAACTGGGGCACAGATGTCCAATCAGGAAGAGACACATCAGTGAGTTAGTCAGTAAGGCTTGTTACTATACAAAATATCTCTGCAGTGTATGTTAACTGGTATGAATATTCCCAGGGATATTGAAATCCTTTTTATTAGAGTTACCCATAAAGTCAATAAATTAGGGGAGTTCCATTTCCCCCCCCCCAAAAAGTTTTGGCCAAACCATGGACGGGAACCCCCTAATTTGTGTCCAAGTACGGTTTGGACACAAGTTTCAGATGGAGGTCTTTGAAAGCATGTAAAATTTTGATCTGGGCCTGGAAAGAATCCTGAAAATTGATGTCCTACTTTAGGATAAAACACATGGTGAGATCAAATAATTGGGATAAGTTAATTGGTTGTCTATAAAAGTTGTGATTAAAACAAAAAAAAGCCTAGATGGCAATCTATCATGATATGCGAGCTATTGTTATGGCCATTAGGTATTTGGTGCAAAATATTTATTATTATTATTGTCATTTGTTGGTATAACCCAAAACAGAAGTTTAGTTTTGTTGTTTATCCGGAAAGAGTGGTTTTACAGTTTGATCATTTTCGGTTTGAGATTCCACAGCACACTGAGGAACAAGTAGCTAAAGACATGGTCGGTCGCTCATCATAGTGATTAAGGATCTTAATGTACCAAACTCCAATAATTTCCCAACTTGATTGTGCAACCAAGCAATCAATTTAATGAGAGAACCATACTTGAATTTTAGATGTATATCCATAAATACTCATATTCATTCTCATACAAAGAGATATAATAATATTTACTACAATAGAGGTATCAATAAAGTCACCCTCTCTTTCACCCCCTATCCCCTCTTTGAGTGGTATCCACAAACTAATGAAATTTGATTACATCTGAGTATAAAATGCTGAAACTCCGCATTTTAATGCACAAGGTTCGAAAAAAATTATAATGTCCGTCCAGGTAGGAGCAGTGAAAATATATGTAGCAGCAGTGGAGGCGCTCAGGAAAAAAGGAAAGACAGGAAGAAACTCAATTTTCCACCAAAATTGGTGGAAAAACTAGTTTGGGTCCCAGTTATTTTGTTTTGTAAAATTTTCATTCCCAGTTACGCGTTTGATGCCCTATTATGCCGAAACTGCCCGTTCTCGCCCCTAATCGCCTGACTTTACGGCTAACTTTAATATAATAAATTATTAAGAAATTATGAAGTAAGTATTTAAATTAATTTATTCCTCATCTTTCCATACAGGCATATTTAACTTTTTAGCAAAAAAAATTGAGACAAACAAGTCGCTTTAATTTTGTCTCAGATATCATCTCCATACAACAGTAAAATGCACTCCAAATGATCTCAATGTATAATAAGAGTTGGCAACTGACATTATTAGAGACTTTCTCTCTAAGATTTACTCCTACAAATTTGATCTCTTTATTTATTTTGAAGGAGTTTTTAGCAAATTATCCTTTGGATTGAAGGATTCATTGTATTATTGCTCTTCAAGTTGGAAGGACCTTGAAATTGTTTTGGTCATCAGATTATACCCGTGTGTACAGCAGATATCACTTTTCTCATCAGACCCCCACTGGATATCTGGGTGGTTCCTTGTTTCTTCCAAGGTATCCATCAAAGGTAACCATGGTAAAGTATCCGCTAGCTGAACAAGCAGTTCCTGGAAAGAACAGGTAACCTGGTGTATCCGGGTCCTGCCTGAGAACTCACAGGTCTTTGACCAGGGTTTAGGTTAAGGTTATATTATGCAACCAATTAATAATTAAATAATTTTAAACGTATATAAATTTCCATTTTCATTTATTTAAAGATGGTAACCATGATCAAAGAACTGGTTCCACATGTCCAACTATTGTGATATACAAAGGAACTAGCTAACAAATATTCAATGACCAAGTTTTCTTACAACCTTTTTGGTCAATTTCATTGCATAGTTATTTTGTCAATTTCCAAAGGATATGGCTAGTCAACATCAAATGTTGTAGTGCGTCCTCCAAGTGGGTGAAAACATAGCTAGCTTTCCATCACAAAATTAGGAAACTTTTGTGTGGCATTCTTTGTTCCATATCTTGCAAAACTAAGAACGAGGAAAACTTGTAATATTTTGGTATTAAAGTGTTTAGGTATTGTTGAATCCAATAGGGTAATGATTGTGACAACCAGGCCTATAGCAAAGTTAGAGTTTGGCCTTGGCATAATGCCCTAATAAATAACTCCTTGGAAAGTTTTATATATTTTTTCTTTTGTTACATTTAATATTGTGTGATTGATTTTGTAGGTTTAAAATTGCTTAATGGTAGGCAATCTTTAGAAAGTGGGGCCCATGTTCATAATAGACCTCCTACCTCATGGGCACCAAATGTCCCATGTCCCCCCAACTTATCATGTTTCATCGAACCTCATAGTTCCCATCGCCTATTTGCCTTATCATGTGCCACTACATATCTATTTTACACCTCATCCCCCACACAAACCACAAACCACCCACTAGTTACCCCTCCCATTTTAACAAATCACACATCACCTACTAGTTCTCCCTACTAACCCCCAACCTTTCATGTGAATGTGAGGTCCCAATTTTACATTTTCCCAAATTCGATCATGCACACATTTTCCCTCTCCCACTTTATTAGTCCTTACAGTTGGCCATGATTGTACCCCACCAACCTACCCCCATTTGTTCAACACACTTTCAACCTCCACTTAAAATCTTGTGCCCCACCTATGGGCGCCAATTTATTAGTCGAAGGTTAACTTGTCATTAGTGTTCATGTTAAACATCCAATTCATCCAATCCAAACCCTTGTGATCATCCCAGTTCAATACCTTCCATTATTCCTACCCTGCTTACATTAACTTAGACATGGGTTTCATCATTAGATGTCCTTGGGTCCTTTCATTTAGGCTTTTGTCATGCTCAATTATACAATCACACCCCCACCACTTTACAACATGATGTACAAATGGCATTTCCTTTTCCATTGGATAAGTTAATGCAAAACTTATTCCTCTTACTACCCCAATGGTGTTTCACTTTGCCCCTTCATGGTAGGGCGACATGTATAGGGAAACATATATTTGACTCAAATGTTTTTTAGTAAGTAATTGGGAAAACTTGCATGAAAAGTTTATTTTACAGGCCCAAGCTTTGGTGGCCAACTCAAATTCAATCCCTTTTCCCCAACATGATCTTCTAATTCACAAACATTTATTCCATAATTTAATTAGTGGGCATGTAAGGGAATACTCTTGGGCAATTCACAGTTTGGCATTATTTTTTCCTACGCCCATGTCCTCCGACACCACCTCAACTTTCACTGCAATACACCTTAAATCGAATGGTTACTTCCTACTTTTCCTTAAAACACAACGACACATCTTGGGTTTTACAATTGGTTAATAAAATGATTTTTTTTCTATAATTATAATTACAAGTTCATGTTAATGAATGTGTAGTTGTAAAAGACATGGTGCCACATGGCATTATCACTTTACAATTATAGTTGATATCACAACTTAATGGTTTTTACACAAATATCAAAATTTCAAAATTTTATTCTTAATGTATTTTTAATTATCCAAAATTAGGTAATAACAAAATTCCATTCATTCTTGCAACTTTTGGTGAATAATAACAACTTATGGTCGTATGATGTTGACGTTGCATGCCACATGCCAACGAAGTTAACTAATAATTGTAACACTTCATGATTTGTGACATTAACTTGACATCATGATTCATATCATTGATTTGATGAATTAATCTCATTTATTAGGTAGTTGAAAATATTGTTGTCCTTTGTGATTAATAACAACTATGTCTTCCACGTGATGATGACATGGCATGCCATTTGGCAATAAAGTGTCACAAATTTTCATGGTAATCCATGATTTTTTGTGTGTCTTGAATTTATGGCACCAATATTTGTCATGGCATACCATTGTTTTTGTGTGCCATGAGGTTTTGAAGTCATGAATTCACATGCATGTGTATGTGTATTAAACAATCTATTGTTAATTGTAATTATGACTACAATATTAATAATCATTTTGAAAAAAGTGACACATAACTCCTTGACTTTTAACTATTTAACACATTAGTTTAGGTTAACATACTTATTAAGTTAACCTATGTATGTAGGCTACTTAATAAAAACCTACTTCGTAATATAAGTTACCTTGTAAGTTACTTAACTAAATATAATAAATTTACTACATCTAATATGTTTAAATATACCTAAAATAGGTTACCCTATTAATAAGTTAACCTAGGTAGGCTTGCCTAAATTCCTAGCTTTAGGGTTTTTGCCAAGTCAACCTAGGTAGGTAGGCTTGCCTAGGTTCTTAGCTTTAAGTTCAAGGGTGTTATTTCGTGAACATGTGAACGTGAATGGTGAACACGTGCACATGCACAAGTGAACCCAAGGGATTTTTTTCAATAATATCTTGTTGACGTCAATGGAATATTATTTGACACATAAGATAAAATATTTGGTGATGTGGAAGAATATTTTGCCACATGTTGTCGATGAATGATTTTCTTGGATGTAAAAAAAATGATTTAAAAAAAATGGAAGAACTTTCAAATGAACATTGGCAACAAATCAAATTGCATTTTCCCCCTTCTACTACTAATTTTCTCAATCTATATTTGAAATTGCATTTACTCCACCTTTACTACTTAGTTGAATTTTTTCTACCTCTACCATGTTTTTGCATTTATTCCATTCTTATTGCCTTATATGCCATTGATTCACATGGACATTTGACAATATTGCTTTTGTTCAATTCAACATAAGTATATAAATCTACCAAGGTTGGTGCACCATGTGTTGAAGCAAAAAAAAGGTTTTTGGCACCTTTATTAAAAATCCTACCCCTTGGTTTCAGACATGTATTATGTGGCAAAATATTATCTATCAAAAAAAACATATTTTGCACTGCCATGTCATTTGTGGTTATTGTCATCCTAGCTGTTGTAATGGGAGATAAGTTAAACATAGATGTAACATGAACTTATCAACAAAACATAGGTGGTCAGATATAATAATTATCTATACAATACAAAAAAACTTATAACAAAAGACATTTTAACCGTTCTAACAATATTATTGTGAAGTAGTTATTTTAAAAACATACTGAAAAATTGATGCATAGTTTGTAGATGTATACTACAAAAGGTTAAGTAATTAAGGGCATCACTATAAAAATGTAAAAAGCAAATGTGAGAAATTGACAAGTACACTATTATGAATATTTATTTGCAACCTAGCAATGCCACTTTCCATAAAAAAATTAATTGTCATTGTCATTAAATGTAACAAGACTATGGCCATTGTTACACATGTTAAGATATTATGATAATGCAATGCAAACCACATTTTAATTATTAGAAAGGTGGGTATTTAATCTGCAAATTTTTTTGCATACATTATTAGTTGTTGTTTTACGATGCCATGAGTTTTTGACACAATTTTTATGCTTTCAATTATTTTGCTCCATTTTGAAAGAAAAACAAACATGGCTTGTTGAACTCTTCAAGATTTAGACTTGTACCCTATTATTGGGAAGAAATAAATGAAGTCCATTGATGTAAAATACCAAGTACAAGTTAGATATTGGGTAACAAGGAACCATTTATAGGACTACAAAATTTATGCGACGATGATTTGTATGTTTGATGAAGACTTTCTGAACAATTTATTATGGCCTCCAAGAGACAATCCATGGCCAACACACTCAACAAATTGGAATTACAGAATTTGACTCTTGAGGCAATCCGATTATCTATTGGGATTTGTGTTTCCAAATAAGTATTCTCGAAATCACCATCAATAAAAAGTGGCAAGATAACCAAAATGACACGAAGGAAAACGAGTATGAATCACCAACATTTGTTTATTGTAAGGAAATAGATGTAATGGTGCCACTGGTCAAAACAAGCCTTCAAACTCCACTAAGAATGCAAGGATCTTGGAATGACAACAACGCCAAAATGCTAGAAGCTATGGTAGAATCATCCAGGGGAATGGATGGAAAACCAAGTCCAAGCATTAAAGGTTTTCCACAATATTACCACAGATGAGGCCATTGACGTCAATGGCATCTTAGAACCATGAGAAAATATTAGAGAATTATAGGAATGTCATTTGTAGGACCTTGAAATGAACCAACATTGTTGAAATGAAAGAGACGAACTGGTGCGAGATGTGTATTTATCTATGTGTGTTTAGTTTTTTTATCATGGATGCTTGATGAGTAATGCATTTTAAGTTTTCTTTCAGGAGTTGACAAATGAAAATTATGTTTGCTTGAATAACTGCAACCAAAAGAGAACCATAGGAAAATAATTTGTAAGAAAATCAAACAAACTAACAAATCCAATTAGAAATTGAATTTTTTTTTTCCCACTACAATCTTGGAAATTTGTATTTGGATTGAGCTAGATGGAAATTATATTCATTGTATGAAACATACTTTAGATAAAACAGTTGACACCAAATTCCACATAGATATGTTGAACACCAACGCAAGTAAGATATAAAAGGAGAAATGGAATATGTATGGCCATTTAGAAATAAGACAATTGGGAAATGTCTTCAAATATAATGAAAATTACATTCATAAATGGAGAACACACTCCACACAAGATTGATTTAAACTACAAAAAATATATAAAATAAAATTCCATCTCCTAATGTGGTTATTCACTATTTAAATTTGAAATTCATTATCAAGTAGCCATAAACTTTATTGGAGATTGTTACATATTGTTATATATATTTTAGGTATTGTTTAGGTATTGTTAGGTATAATTCCCCATTGTAGGCCACAAAAATTGTTAGAAATATTGACAATATGAATAATTATATACATTTGTGTGTTAGGTTGCTAAACTGATAAAATTGAAAGGATTGATTAGATCCCAACAAAACCATTTTGATATAAACGACATTGGCATAATTTATTTATGAAATTCTCCAATTCTATAATTTGAAATATGTTTCCAAAAACATGTATATTGGAATTATGGATAGAGATATTCTCAAACATAAATGCAACATTGGAAAAAGGAAGAAAACATGTAATCTCTATTTGGTATTCATATAATGTGTACAAGCCAATATGGAATTTTAATTGTAAAGAACCCAATTCTCTTACAAAATTTCACAAATGAAAATGATGGCTTGATTGAGCATTCCCAAGAATCATATAAGTTTGAAATTGTTTTCTATGGGGACAATTTATGAAACTTTGGATTTTCCTTGATGTGTGTTTCAATCATTACAAGGGAGAGGTCATTTTTACAACCAAGATTATTTAATGTGGAAACCTATGCAAAAACAAAGAACACTTAGAGAACATGGAATTGCATGGGTAGAATATATAACTAATCCTAGAAGTAGGATTCAAGTTGGAAAGGGCATTCCAACAAATAGCATTATACTATCAATCTTGTTTGACAAAGCTTTTTCCAACATTGTGGTATGTGCAAGCTTTGACACAAACAACTACAAGTGTTCTAGGAAGGTGACTTAAAATGAGCTTTGAATGAAAACATACATAAAAGGAAAATCCAAGGCAAAACATAAAAACATCATTAGAGCTTTCCACCCAACCTCAGGATCACCTAACAGGTTCAAAAAACCTAATGATCCACCCCCAAACTCAAAAAAAAAATTTAAACATCTTTTAATGCTTCATCATCAATGAAAGTTTTAACTCTTGAATGGTAACCTTGGGAAATAATCCGTGAAGGAGGTGAAGCCAAAGACTCCAGAGCTAGGGCTTGAACCTCAGCATATGATAGTAATAGAAAATAAATGGTAGGATCCTAGAATATCTCATCCTCCCTGAATGAAAAAAAACTCTTTGGTGGAGACCGCACTTTGCAAATAAAGAGAGAGGAAAATGTGAAGCGTATAACAAAAAGAATTGAAGGAATGCATAATATTGATGCAAGTTGGCAACTCACTCATAGTTAAGCAACCTCTTGGAATGTTTCTTGACAAGAGAATTAATATCGAAGTTATGAACATGCTTAGCGTTAAGCTTAGGCATGGCCACTTCAACGAGAAGTTCCAGCACCTGCATAAAAACCTCCATATCCAACTCCAAAGCAAGGATGTGGCACCCAAGGCTTTGGCAAGCCTTGACTATGTTGCCTACAAGGTGAAAGATGGTTAGACAAATTATTTGATGCAAAGATTGTGAATGAATTTTTTGAAAAGGAACACATACATGTGGATGTAAATAAATCCACAACAAAAGATCCTATCTTGGAATAGACATCAATCAAGGCTTGAAGAGTAGAAGGATACATTTCCTTTACAGCCCTTAAGGGTTTGCCAGCCTTGGATATAGACATAGACGCCCCATCTGTCCAATTATACAACACATCCTCATTTCAAACATTAGTAAAATTGTTCAAAAATTCATCGAACGGTGAAGAAAAAAAATAATTTCCCAATGCCCAAGGAGCTTGCATAGGGGACCCTAGCAAGAAGAGTTGCACAATTGAGGAAAGTTTGCAATGTTAAAGAAATTTTTAAACTAAAGTTGAAAAGAAGAAAAATACAAATAAAGCTTAATGGATCAAAATGGAACCTTGAGAGATGGGTCCTTGATGCTCGTTAGTGGCAATGAATTCACCATAGCCCATTTCATTTGTATCTAGAAGCCATATCTCTTTAGATAAGATTTGACCTCTTTCAAAACTTTGAGGTCATTCGGGTGAAATAACAAGACAACCCCATTAAAGGCCAAGAAAATATGGGAAAAATCAAAGACACCAACAATGTACTCATCAACCTTTTTATTCCACGTAAAAACATCTACGTTCCTAGACAAAAGAGGAACAAGGAGGTTTCTTGGAATGTTTGCAAAAACAAGTTGAACCTTGCCACTAGGATTCATCTACATAAAAAGAAGAAAAAAATTAGTGCATATAGGAAAATTTATTATAACTATGTTGTATAGGGAAAGAGAATGTAATGTAAGCATACCTTGTGAATGGACTTAGAGATTGTTTCATACTACGGGGGCCACGTCCGGGATGAGATCTTGGTTGCCACAATGGAATGCCAAGATAATCAGGGGACCATGTGGTGGAAACCAGGAGCCTTGTTGGAGGTAACAATAATCGGACTTGGGTGGGATAAAGAAAACTAGAATGATTCCTTTCTAGTGTTCTGGACTTCACCAAGAGGAAGGGCCAGAAGAACATGTGGGGTAGTAGCTTTTTTTTTTCTCCTCACATCGTCGATTATCTACAAAGTTTGGCTCAAAGGAACTTCCATAAAGGTGTCAAAAGAGGGAGGTTTGATCACTTTCTCCTTTGACTTTCCCTTTCTTTTGGAGGCCATTTTCCACCTCCCACCCTCAACCTATGTTTCTACAAAACTTGTAAGAGTTTCCATGAAAGCGAGTTCAATATTCTCCCTCAAGGGAATCTCCAAGGTGGGGGTGTTGTCTTTTGGACAATCGAGGTACTAGCCACATTAGAGAAGATGGGGAGCAGGGCAATCCTTGAATAGGTCCTTCTAGAACATAATGCAATCAACCTTAGGGTCACATTAAATGTCCAAGAGATTGGGGAGCTGATCAATGGCACCATGGAATAACAAGACATGATAGAAATACCTACAACATAATAAACATCACCTTCATAAAGAAATCTAACAATGGCTACTAATTTTCCTACTCTTAATGTCGAGACAAGGGGAAGTTATGTGGTGATGCAAATGCAAATATGCCTCCAATAAACATTTAGAAATCAATTTGAAACAACTTGAGAATGGAATAAAGTTGTATAATTGGAATACATGTACAAAACCCATTTGACAATCTCCTTGCTTCGAGTTGTTGCTCCTAAGATTTCCTTCTCCAAATGCCATCCTTAGGCTTGAATTCCCAAAAAAAGAAAGTCTCCCATATCACCAACATTCACTATTATATATATGAGGAAAAAAATATCATATTCAGTACCTTTCACAACCAAGGAAAAATCGGATATTGTTGCATTGAAAAACTTTATCGCTTCAATCTCAAGCTGCAACAACAAGAATGAAATAAGAAGGATCATCCTTGAGAAAAAATGGAAAAAAAAAAAAAAAACATACATAAATAGAATACCTAAATCCAAAAAGTAGCCAATTATAACCACTTATTTAATTATCTATTAATAA
>Ga0116227_10016283_pt1 | contig 10730 bp, 9 predicted proteins | sample S1TSphgellanicum_FD_89693 | JGI IMG/M metagenome (GOLD analysis project Ga0116227, IMG submission 89693) | Host-associated microbial communities from peat moss isolated from Minnesota, USA - S1T2_Fb - Sphagnum magellanicum MG | ecosystem: Host-associated > Plants > Peat moss > Unclassified...
ATCCAGAACCCCGGCTTCGGTTGCTCTCCCTCCAACTTCGCCGCCTGCGGCGCGGTCAGCACCGGCACTACCGTCTACACCAAGGCCAGCCGCCAGAACTCGCCCTACATCGAGCAGTTCGCCATCGGCGCGGACCAGCAGATGAGCCGCTTCGGCAAGCTCTCCGTGAACTACATCCACTCGCTCGGCGTCCACGCGCTGGCGTTGCAGAACGCGGCGTGCACGCTGAACTCCGCGGGCCTCTGCACCACGACCAACGTGATCAACAACCAGTACTTCACCGAAGGCCAGTTCCACGAGAACCAGCTCATCGCCAACGCGCAGGTGCAGACCACTCGGTGGCTCTCGCTTTTCGGCTACTACTCGCTCATCTACGCCAACGGCGACAACTCCGGCGCGGCGTCCTTCATCTCCACCCCGGGCAACATCCGTGCCGACATCGGACGCACCACCTTCGACGTTCGCTCGCGCTACTTCTTCTCCGGCTCCGTCACGCTGCCGCATTACATGCAGTTCAGCCCGTTCGTCATCGGCCAGAGCGGCAATCCCTTCAACATCACCGAAGGCCAGGACATCAACAACGACAGCATCTTCAACGATCGCCCGCTGATCGTTCCTGCGGGCACGGCCAACGCCAAAACGATCGCAGGTTGCGGCACCTTCCTCTCGCGCACGGCAGCCAACGCCGGCAGTTTCTCGCAGATCGCTCCCATCAACGCCTGCACTGGCCCTGCGCTCTTCACCTTCAACATGCGCTTCACCAAGACCTGGGGCTTCGGCGGTAACAAGGACGGCTCCGTCGCTCCTGACCCCAGCAGCGGCTCTCACCACGATCACAGCGGCAGCGGAGGCAGCGGCAGCCACTCGCACTCCGGCGGCAGCAGCAGCGGCGGCGGCCCGTCCATGTACGGCGGCGGCGGCTCCAGCACCTCGCAGCGTTACAACGTCTCGCTAGGCGTGCAGGTCGCCAACCTCTTCAACAACGCAGACCTCTCTACGCCCATCGGCACGCTGACCTCGCCCCGCTTCGGCCAGTCCACGCAGCTAGCCGGCCAGCCGTTCACCACGTCGAACTCTCTCCGCAGGCTCTCCCTGCAGGCGTCATTCAACTTCTAACGGATTGTCATCCTGCAAAGCTGGGGTCAGGGCTTGAAGTTCTTCTTCAAGCCCTGCCAGCACTCGTAATACTCATGCTGCAGCATCGCCGAGTCCATCGCGAACTTCGTCGGACGGCAGGCAAACCGCGTTTCGAACATGAACGCCATCGTGCCGTCCAGCTTCACGGGCTTCAGCTCCGCTGCCGACGCCCGCTCGAACGTCTCCGCGTCCGGTCCATGCCCGCTCATGCAGTTATGCAGGCTCGCTCCGCCGGGGACGAAGCCTTCCGCCTTCGCGTCATACTCGCCCTCGATCAACCCCATGAACTCATTCATGAAGTTGCGATGGAACCACGGCGGCCGGAACGTATGCTCCGCCACCACCCAGCGCGGCGGAAAGATCACAAAGTCCGCATTCGCCGTTCCCGGCAACTCGCTCGGCGAGGTCAACACCGTGTAGATCGAAGGGTCAGGATGGTCGAAGCTCACCGAGTTGATGCAGTTGAACAAATGCAGATCGTACTTGTACGGCGCAGCATTGCCATGCCATGCGACGACGTCGAGCGGTGAGTGGTCGAACTCCGTAGCCCACAGGTTCCCCAGGAACTTCGCTACCACCTGGAACTTGCCGTTGTCGCGATCGTCATACGCCGCCACAGGCGTAAGAAAGTCCCGCGAGTTCGCCAGGCCGTTCGCTCCGATGGGGCCGAGGTCAGGCAAGCGCAGCGGCTGACCGTAGTTCTCGAGCACGTACCCGCGAGCTTCCTGGTCCTTCAGTTCCACGCGGAACTTGATGCCGCGCGGAATCACGGCAATCTCGCCCGTCGCAATTTCAAGGATGCCAAGCTCGGTATGCAGCGCCAGCGCGCCCATCTGCGGCACGAACAACATTTCGCCATCGGCCGTGTAGAAGAAGCGGTCGGTCATGCTCTTGTTTGCCGCATAGAGATGAATCGCCACGCCCGAGTGCATGCTCGCATCGCCGTTGCCCGCAAGCGTCGTCAGGCCGTCGAGAAAATCCGTCGGCGCAGTCGGCATCGGCAGCGGGTCCCAGCGCAGTTGCGAGGGCGTCGTCTCCACCTCCGTAAACGGCGTCGAACGCACCATCCCGTTCGCGATCCGCGCATACGGAGGATGCATCACCGAAGGCCGGATCCGATACGTCCACGTCCTCTTGTTCAGGTGCCGAGGCGCGGTGAACGGGCTCGCCGACATCTGCTCCGTATACAGCCCCAGTGGCGACTTCTGCGGAGCGTTCTGGCCCACGGGCAGCGCCCCGGCGTGCGCTTCGGTAGCAAACTCGTTGCCGAAACCGGACATGTATTGCAGCTTGGACATTGCAGGAAATCCTTTCGCGCGAAGAGCCATGCGCACGGGATAGCTTACTCCGAATGATCCGAAGTGGGACAGCGCATGATTTGTGGCTGACCTCATGCGGCGAGATGTGGGGCGCCCGCGACTACGCTTTGACGACGGTCTTCGCGTTCAGGAACTCGCGCATTCCCGCAGCCGAAAGCTCGCGACCATACCCCGAGCGCTTCACGCCGCCAAACGGCAGCCGAGGATCGCTCGCCACCGGCATGTTGAAGAAGACGCAGCCGCTCTCGATCTCCACCGCCAGCCGCTCCTGCTCGTGCGCCTCGTTCGTCCAGCAACTTGCGCCCAGGCCGAACGTCGTATCGTTCGCCAGCGCAATCGCATCGTCCAGCGAGCTCACGCGGAAGAGCAGCGCGACAGGCCCGAACGTCTCCTCGCGCGCCACCGCTGCCGTGCGCGGCACGTCGGCAATCACCGTCGGCTCGAAGTAGTGGCCGGTGCCGATCATCGGTTCGCCGCCGGTCAAAATTCTGCCGCCCGCATTCACCGCGGCGTTCACCTGCGCGACCAGGTCGTCGACGATCTGCGCGTTCGCCAGCGGCCCAACGTCGGTGTCGTTCTTCATCGGGTCGCCAACGCGCAGCGCTTCCATGCCCGCAACGAACTTGCGCTCAAACTCGTCGTACACGTCTTCGTGCACCAGGAACCGCTTTGCCGCAATGCACGATTGGCCATTGTTGATGCAGCGGGCCTTCACCGCATTCGACACAGCCTCATCCAGATCGGCGCTGGGCATCACGACGAACGGGTCGGAGCCGCCAAGCTCCAGCACCGTCTTCTTGATCAGCCAACCGGCTTGCGCTGCGACCGCACGTCCGGCAGCTTCAGAGCCTGTCACGGTAATCGCGGCGACACGAGCGTCCGCGATGAGCACTTCCACCTGCCGCGCCTCGACCAGCAGCGTCTGAAAGCTGCCGCGCGGAAAGCCCGCGCGCCGCGTCAGCGCTTCAATCGCCAGCGCGCACTGCGGCACGTTCGACGCATGCTTCAGCAGCCCCACATTGCCGGCCATCAGCGCAGGCGCGAGAAACCGAAACACCTGCCACAACGGAAAGTTCCACGGCATCACCGCAAGCACAACGCCCATCGGGTCCCAGCGAACGTAGCTTGCGGAGTGCTCGGTCTCAATCTCTTCGGGAGCAAGCAACGTCGCAGCGTTCTCCGCGTAATAACGGCAGCAGGCCGCGCACTTCTGCACTTCGAGCTTCGCGGCTGCGAGCGTCTTGCCCATCTCCGCCGTCATCAGCGCGGCGAGCTCCTCGCAGTCATGATCGAGCAGCGTAGCGAGCCGCCTCATCCAGAACGCGCGATCTTCCAGCCGCTCCGCGGGCGCGCGTTTGGCAGTTTCCGCCGCAAGCGCCAGCTTGCTCTCCAGCACTTCAGCCGTGAGCGGTTCAAAGCTGCGGAGCAGTTCTCCAGTGGCCGGATTGCGGGACTCGATAGGCATAGGTTCGCCACACCAGTGTATCCGTAGTTTTACGCAACGCTCAGGGCAGCCAGCGTCCGAGCCAGAACTCGCGTCCCCAGCGCAATCTGCTCCGGCGTGGAGTACTCATCCGGCCGGTGCGAAACGCCCGCACGGCATGGGATGAACAGCATCGCAATCGGCGCGACACGCGCCATGAAGTTCGAGTCGTGATACGCCCGCGAAACCATCCTGCGATGCGTCGCGCCCTCCGCCTCGCAAGCCGCCGTCAGCGCCTCCAGAATCGCCGGGGCGCTGTGCGAAGGCTGGTCGGCATTGATGGTCTCTTCAGAAATTTTCACGCCACGCTTCGCTTCCAGCACGGCAATTTCGCTGCGCAAGGCTTCCATGATGCCGTTGCGGCGGTCGACGTCCGTATCGCGGATGTCGAGCATCATCGTCACGCGCGAAGGCACCGAGTTCACTGCTCCCGGATGCACAGCGACTGTGCCCACGGTCGCCACGGTATCCACGCCGCCGGAGTTCGCGTTGGCCTCAAGCGCAAGCCGCTCCACGGCGAGGATGATTTCCGCCGCCGCGCAAAGGGCATCGCGCCGGTCCGGCATCAGCAGCGCTCCGGCATGTCCGCCGAAGCCCTCAATCGTGTAGCGATAGCTCGCAGGCGCAGCAATGTTCGTCACGATGCCGAGCTCGATGCCGTCGCGCTCGAGCAACGGCCCTTGCTCAATGTGCAGCTCCACCCAGGCGTCGTAGTACTTCGCGGGCAGCTTCACGCCGGCGAGCGAGCCATGAAACCCAGCCGCTTCGCGCACCTGCTTCAGCGTCAATCCTTCCACCGCGCCGGCTTCTGTTTCCGGCAGGCGATCGAGCAGCGCATCCGCCGCTTCAGGATCGAGCACACCACCGAGCAGCCGCGAACCCAGGCAGCCGATGCCGAATCGCGTAGGCTCTTCGCTCGTAAACATCAGCGTCTCAATCGACCGTTTCGGCACAAAGCCCGACTCCTTCAGCGCGCGCATCGCCTCCAGCCCGCCGAGCACGCCGACTGTGCCGTCATACATGCCCGCATGCGGAATCGCATCCGTGTGCGAGCCCGTTCCGACTGCGCCCAGCGAGGCATCGCTGCCTTGCCAGCGCAGAAACGTATTGCCCACCGCATCCGTGCGCACGCGAAAGCCCGCAGCTTGCGCGAGCCCAGTCAACCAGGCGCGCGCCTCCAGATCGCGCGGCGTAAACACGATGCGCGTCACAGCCTGCGTCGGCGCAGGCAGGGAAGCATCCGTCGTCGGAGGACAATCGGTGAGCTTCGCCAGATGATGCAATTCGGCTAGCAGCCGTTCGGTGTTGATCTTCAGGTCCATCGTTATGCCAAGGTGTGCCGGTTGAAATCTTTATAGATGAGATATTTTGCAGGCTTCTTGCCGATCGCCCCGAACCACTGCGGGCAGTAAGGCGCCATCCAGATAAAGTCGCCGGCTTTCGTCGGATACCAGCTATCACCCAGCCGGTAAATGCCGCCGCCTTCGAGCATCAGCAGGCCGTGCTCCATGTAGTGAATCTCCACCTGCGAGAGCGAGGCGCCGGGTGCGTACTCCATCGTGTTGCACGCGAAGTCAAACGCCATCGACGCAGGCAGCAGCGCGCGGACCTTGAGGTCTTCGTCGCCGTTCAGCGGCGTTGCAGGCAAGTCCTGCTCGTTGCCGATCAGGAACTCCGGATACGCGTTCTCTTCCAGCACGGAAGCGTCAGGATCAAGCGGCAGAAACGGCTTGTCGATCACCACGACCGTAGCCTTCGACTTCGCAGTCAGCGTGTGCGGATGCTCGGTCGGCAGATACGCATAGCTTCCTGCGGACATCTTGTGCGTCTTCTTGTTGCTCGCTTCATCGAGCGTGAGCTTGCCGTCGACGACATAGATCAACCGCTGCGTCGGACCCTGCGTGAGCGTGCCGCCGGCCTCGAACTCCACGGTCATCTGCGTGAACGCCGCGCCTACCTGCGGCGCAACGTGCACGATGGCAACGCCGCCGACAAGCCCCGGCAGAGGCGTGCGGATGAAGGTGTCCGGCGTGAGCAGAAGGTGGTCGCGACGATTGGCGCTGCGCGTGTGTCCGAGCTGATGCATAGAGGAAGATTCTACTCGGAACGCGCAGCCTTTTCGCACACAAACTCAAGCACGGTAGCCAGCGCGGCCTCCACGTCCTGCTCGCGCACGTCCTCGTCAGGATGATGACTCAAGCCGCCGGGCGAGCGCAGAAAGAGCATCGTCGTCGGCACATGCGGCGCGACGATCATGGAATCATGCCCCGCGCCCGAGAACATGGCGTCCGCCGTGTAGCCCGCGCGCTCGGCGGCCCGCTGTAGATCGGTCGTCAGCCCGAGGTCCATCGGCACGGAGCGTTGCTCAGACTTCAGGCTCGCCTTCACACGCACGCCGTACTTGGCCGCAGCGGCTTCGGCCTTCGTCAGCAGGTTGGCAACGGCCGCATGGCGCGACTCGTCCTTCGGGTGCCGCACGTCGAGCGTTGCGGTCACGCTGCCGGGAACGACGTTCACCGCGCCGGGAGAAATCTTCAGGCTGCCGACGGTTGCGACGAGCTGCTTGTAGCCCGAGGCATACGCAGAGACCTCGACGATCCACTGCGAGGCCGCGACGAGCGCATCCTGCCGCAGCGACATCGGCGTAGTGCCAGCGTGGTTCGCGTGGCCTTCAAAGGTGAGCTCCAGGCGCGACTGCCCGATGATGGAGTCGACCACGGCAAGCGAAAGGTCTTCGCTTTCCAGCACCGGCCCTTGCTCGATGTGAACTTCAAGCGCCGCGAAGGTCTTTGCAGGAAAGGCGCAAGTCTCGGCGATCTTTTCAGGATGCAACCCAAAGCCGCACAACGCCTCGGCAAGCGTTACGCCGTTGTCGTCCTTGCGCGCGAGATGTTCTTCCGTAAGCTGACCCGTCGCTGCAAGCGACGACAAAAATGGAAAGTGGAAGCGCACACCTTCTTCTTCAGAAAACGCGACGATCTCGATGTGGAACGGCAGCGGTGCATCGCCAAGCTCTTCCACCACGCCCAGCGCCAGCATCACGCCCAGCGGCCCGTCGAACGCACCCGCATTCGGCACCGTATCGATGTGCGAGAACATCACGAACGTCGGCGCGTTCGGCACGCTCGCGCGGCGCACACCGTGCAGGCTGCCGCTGTCGTCGGTGCGCGTTTCGAGGCCTGCCGAGCGCATCCACCAGAGCAGCAGCGTGTGCGCGTCGAGCGTTGCGGGTGAAAGAAAGAGCCGCGTCGTCTCGCCCGCGACGTCGCTGAGGCGCGCGAGTTCGCGGCAGCGTGCGATCACCTTGGCTGCGCGCGTCTCGCTCATCTAATTGCCTTTGCGCCGCACCGTGGCTTCGATGGTGCCGTGCGGCTCGTCGGTCGGCACGAAGATGTGGTTCGGGTTCTCGCGGTCGAAGCGCTTCATGTCGATCAGCAGGCTGTGCTTGTTCGGCATCAGCAGGTATATCTCGTCGATCACGTCAGCATGGCCGATCGCAGCTTCGGCCATCGCGTACAACGTCTGCTGCACGCTCAGCGAGTCATGGTGCGCGAACGCCGCAAGCATCACCTCGCGCAGATGCCTGCGCACCTTGTTGAAGTCGAGGCCTTCCTCGATCGCCGCAGCGGTGTATGGCCACTCGGCCTTCACCACGGTGCCGAACAAGCGGTCGGTCGTCTCGGGCAGTGTCGTCAGAGAGTCCTTGATGTAGCCGACGAACCCGGACTTCGCGGTCTTCAGCACGCTGAGCCCATCGAAGCCGCTGACAATCGCAAACGCCGCGCCCTGCTTGCGCGAAACCTTCGTCGTCTGCACTTCGTTCGAGCCGCGCATGAACGCAGTGGGGAAGGGCGCGCCGTCAATCGTCATGCGCTTCCAAAGATGCGACTGGATCACGACCTCTGCTTCCGACACCTGCGGATTGCGCGTGAGAATGTAGTCGACCAGCTCCATCGCATACTGCTCGATGCTCTCGGCCTTGGACTCGCGCGCGACGAAGTACACCGTGTTCTTCATCGTGTCGGTCGGCAGGATCTTGGAGTTATCGCCGAGCGTATGCGCGGTTTCGAAGTCGCCGCTCAGCAGAATCTGCACGGTCCACTCGTCGATGTCGTGGTGGTCTTCATGCCTGGTCAAACGCATCACGCGGACGCGCGATTTGCCGTAGCGGTTTTCGCCGAGCACGGCGATGGAGTTCGTCACTTCAGGCATATCAACTACCTCGATAGGTGGAGTAACCGTTGGCCGTAAGCAGCAGCGGTATGTGGTAATGCTGCGCCGCATCGCGCACGGTGAACACAATGTCAACGTAGGGGTAAAGTCCCGTAAGCCTTTGCGACGCGTAGTAGCTCGCTGTTTCGAAACGAATCTTGTAGGTGCCCGAATCCAGCGGATGCTCGCCGAGCAGCGTCTTGCAGCGGCCGTCGGCATCTGTGGTGCCGCTGCCGAGCTCGCTCCAGGTTTCGCCGCTCAGATGCGAAAGTACCAACGCGACGCCTGCTGCCGGCTTGCCGCTCGCTGTATCCAGAATGTGTGTTGAAAGGCCCATGCGCGTTAGCTCTCCAGCGGAATCTCCAGCCACTTGCGTAGTCGTAGTTGCGTGATTTGGCGTTGTTGTTCAGCGGCCTCATGTAATTCAGTATGAGGATCGTTGCCGAGCCGGCGCTCCAGAATTGCGAGCATCTCGACCGCGCTCTTGCCCGTAGCGCAGACGATGAAGATGCGCCCAAACTTTTCTTCGTACGCGCGATTGCCTTCGGCAAGCTCGGTCAGCGTGGCGGCGTCGGGATTCGCAGCGGCCTGCTCGCCGTCGCTCCACTTCAGGCTTTTCTCGGTCGCGGCCTTGGCTTTCTTTTCGCCGATGCGCGGATGCGAGTCGAACGCTTCCTGCCACTCGGCCTCGCTCAATCCGGCCCAGACTTTATCGGAAGCCGCGAACAAATCCGCAGGCTCGTCGAACGGATATAGATTCACCACGCCAATCGCCCACGCGCGCGATCCGTTGCACGGAAGGATCGTCTGCATCGCTTCTTCCTGCGGCAGGCGGTTCCAACGTTCGAGGATCAGGTTGCTTGGGTGCTGCTGGCTCATGTGAGCAAACAGGATACCGCGTACTCGCGGCCCTTGGCTTGCTGCGCGAACTCGCCTGCGTGGAAGACGCGCTCGCCGCGCAGCCACGTAGAGCGCACTACGCCGCGCAGCGTCTCGCCCATGTACGGCGAAATCTTGTGGCGATAGTGCAGGCGGTCCGGCGTAACGACGAAGCTCGCTTCGGCGTCGAACGCCACCAGGTTTGCGTGCTTGCCCGTTTCAATGGAGCCGATTTCTGTGGAGAGTCCCGCAAGCTTCGCTGGCGCGAGCGACGTCCAGCGCGACAGATCGCCGAGGCTCACGCCACGCTTCACGCACTCGGTCCACAGGACCGGCAGCGCGGTCGAGAGCGAAGCGATCCCGCCCCAGGCTTCGTCGAAGCGACCGCACTCCTGTCCGGGCTCCGTGGCTTCGAGCCGCTTCATGTGCGGCGGGCAGGGCGAGTGGTCGGTGGCGATGAGGTCGAGCGTGCCGTCGCGCAGCGCCTGCCACAACGCGTCGCGGTTCGCCGCGCTGCGAATCGGCGGCGCGCATTTGAAGAGCGTTGCTCCATCAGGAATTTTTTCTGCGGCACAGTGAAGATAGTGCGGGCAAGTTTCCACGGTAACCGGCAGGCCTTCCGCGCGCGCAGCCACGAGCATCGGTAAGGCCTTTGCGGTGGAGAGATGCACGATGTGCAGCTTGAAGCGGTACGTGCGGCAGAGTTCGAGGAGCATGGCAATCGCGCTCATCTCTGCTTCATCCGGACGCGAGGCGAGATACGTTGCATACTCGCGCCAGTTCGCTCCGCTTGCGTTGAGATGCGCGTTTGCGGCGTCGATCGGCTCGGCAAGCTCTGCGTGGACAAGGAGCGGAAGCCCCGTGCGCGCGATGTGCGGCAGTGCCAGCTCAAGATTCGCGCGGTCGATGGCGGTGAAGCCATCGCAGCCGGGATAAATCAGGAAGCACTTGAAGCCGGGAACTCCCGCGAGAGCGAGCGGCTCAAGTTCCTTCTGGTTGCCGTCGACGGCGCCACCCCAGAGCGCGTAATCAACGAGGCACTGTCCGCGAGCCGCTTCGCGCTTCAGCTCCAGCGCGGCGACGTCGGTGGTCTCCGGCAGGCAGTTCAGCGGCATATCGATGAGTGTGGTGAAGCCGCCGGCGGCTGCGGCGCGCGTGGCGGTGGCAAAGCCTTCCCACTCGGTGCGGCCCGGCTCGTTGATGTGCGTATGCGCGTCGACGAGGCCGGGAAGCAGCGCGACATCGCCCAGGTCCTCAAACGGAATGTCCGGCGCGAGGTCGGCGCGGTCTTTTACGGCGACAATGCAATCGCCGTCGATGACGACAGCGGCTTCGCGTTCGCCTTCGGGCGTCATGACGCGGCGCGAAATCAGAGCGTGTACCATGAACTTGATTATGCCTTTTCCGCGCGTGGGCCGCGGCCAGGGCCGGAACAGGACGCTTCGATTGATGGCAGCAGACCCAACCTTCATGCAGCAGGCGATCGATATCGCCACGGAAAACGTCACCAGCGGACGCGGCGGCCCGTTCGGCGCGGTCATCGTGAAAGACGGCAAGGTCCTCGCGACCGGCGCGAACCAGGTCACAGCCACCAACGACCCAACGGCGCACGCAGAGGTCACCGCGATCCGCAACGCCTGCGCCGCGCTCGGCACGTTCCAGCTCGACGGCTGCGACGTTTACACTTCCTGCGAGCCGTG
>Ga0116227_10016284_pt1 | contig 10729 bp, 9 predicted proteins | sample S1TSphgellanicum_FD_89693 | JGI IMG/M metagenome (GOLD analysis project Ga0116227, IMG submission 89693) | Host-associated microbial communities from peat moss isolated from Minnesota, USA - S1T2_Fb - Sphagnum magellanicum MG | ecosystem: Host-associated > Plants > Peat moss > Unclassified...
AGACTGGCAGTCAAAGTCTCAATTCCGTCATCAACACCATGGTTTGCGAGGGTGCCACCAGCACGCCCCAGGCACTTCAACAAGCCTATACGCTGATACAGAACACCAACGCCTCCAGCGCTTTGAATGTCATCCTGCTGTTCACCGACGGCGGGGCCAACGCCGTAGTGGCGACGTATCCGATTAAAACGCAGACGGACACCCGCTACGGCACCTACAACACATCCACGGCTGAATCTGTAGCACCCAGCAGTTGTTCCGCCGGCGACGTTCTCTATGGCGGATATACGGACTTCTCCAGCAGCCTTAACCCCACAGGCGAGACCGGCGGTGTCTATGTCGCGGGAACCAATGTTCCAATTACTGCCGGCTCCAGCTATCCCACGCCCATCAGCGCTCCGGGTTGTCTGTTTGCTTCCACGGGCTCAAATCCGTGCGGATACGGAAGCTACACCATTCCATGCGGGCGCAATGACGTGGCCTACATTCCGACTATGGACGCCTGGAATAACTCCACCCTGGGCTACAAGCCGGCCTTCACCTTCACAAGCGGCCCCTACATTGGCCAGATACGCAGCGACAGCCCGCTGGCCATTCGCTATGCGGCCATCAACGCCGCGGATAACGTTGCGCAAAAGATCCGGTCCGACGCGACGTACAATATCATCACTTACACCATAGGTCTGGCCGGCAATGAACCCATTCCAATGGACACAGATTTTCTGGAGCGCATCGCCAACGACCCGCGCGCTTCCAATTACAATTCCAGCCAGCCGCAGGGCATGTTTGTGCTGGCATCTAATAATGCATCACTGCTGGATGCCTTCAACGCCATCGCCTCGCAAATACTCCGGCTGTCGAAATAAGGCTCAAGTGGCGGCAATGGCAATAGCAGCCATCAGAACCAGGACAACATAAGTAGCGCGGTCTTTCGCGGCAAACAGAATGGGGTCATCCGCCAGGTTCCCCCGGTTCGCCAGCATCAGGGTGCGGCTAAACCAATACAGCAGCGGCACGCACATTGCCCACAAAAAATGGGGATGCCGGTAAAGCTTTTCGCCCTGCTGGCTGTTGATATAGAGAATCAGCACCAGCACCGCGATATTGGCGGTGGACGCTCCCAGCGCCACCAGCGCATTCAAGTCCCGCGCCTGATAAGCCCTGTGGCGCAAAGATTCCGCCGCTTGCAAATTCGCCTTGGCCAGATCGTTAATGCGCTTCGCCGCCGCCAGCGAAAAAAACGAAAATGCGCAAAAAGCCAGCGTCCAGATAGAAATCTCAATTTCCGTCACCAGCCCGCCATACAGCAAACGCGCCGTGTAAAACAGCGCCAGCGCCACCACATCCACCATCAGCAGCTTTTTTAGAAAGATTGAGTAACAGATGGTAGCCGCCGCATACCCGCCCAGCAGCAGAAACGCCTGCCACGGCAGCAGCAGAGACAGCAAAGCCGCCGCCGTCAGCAAAAGGAAAACTGCCGCCAGCGCGCCCGGAATAGAAATCGAACCCGCCGCTAGCGGACGCCTGCATTTGGTGGCGTGCCGTCGGTCCGCGGGTAAATCGAGAATGTCGTTAATCAGATAAGTGGACGAAGCCACCAGGCTGAAGACCAGAAACCCGCACGCCGCGCGCGCCAGACCCGGAATATCGAAAATCCGGTGCGACGTCAGCAGCGGAGTAAAAATCAGCAGGTTCTTGACCCATTGATACACGCGCAGTTGTTTGGCCCAAACCGTGAAGCGCACTCGCTCGGCCGGGAAAAGCTGGGCAACAGTAATATTCTGCCGCCGCAGCGCCGAAAGCACACCGCGGTCGGGCGCAACCACAATGGCATTGCCTGCCTTGCGCCACACCTTCAGATCCACCATCGCGTTGCCCGCATATTCAAACGGCTGATGACCCAAAGCTTCAGCTACCAGTGAATACTTGGCATCACCGGTCGCGCTGGTTTTGCCGTCGCTGGCAATCACGCCGTCAAATAGCTGGAGATGCGCGGCTACCGCCGAAGCCGTCAGCGCATCCGCGCCGGTGGCCAGCAGAATCAAGCGCCCGGATTCTTTCTCCGCCCGCAGCCACTTCAGAAACTCAGGCCGGTAAGGAAGACTCTCCGCGTCCAGGCTCACCTCGGCGCCCACTTTGGCCTTGAATTTTGCTTTGCCTTGGAGCGCCCAGGCAACAAGCGAAAACAAGCCCAGCGGGTGGCGCTTCAGAAAAATGAAAATCAGTTCCCAGAGCGTGTCCGTGGCCACCAGCGTGCCATCCAGATCCACCACCAAAGGTTTGAGGGCCACGGCATTCATGGAGTCGTTCCTCCATTAGACCTGAGAGCAGAATCCCGCGTTCCCAACTCTTTGCAAAAAAGAGGCGCAACTCCGCTTCCGCAAAGGATCGTTTTGGAACAAGTCATTCAGAATTCCTTCCATTTTAGGCCATTTTTGGCCAAAAAACAGGTTGTATCACTCCTACTCCGGCTCACCTATAGCTCCGCTCTGCTCATGGTTTTGATTGGTGTAATCGGAACTTTCTGGGGGCTTCTGAAAAGCAGGAACGGCCAGCCCATCGAGGGCCCCATTTTGGCAGCCGCAACCGCCCTCGGAATCGTTATCATTTGGACCGCTCTAAGAATCAACTCCGCGCGCCCTTTTCTGATCTTCATCAGTTCCTGCTGGCTCATCACGCGCGGCTGCGTGGTGCTGCTGTTTCCCAAATTCCAACTGCTGGGCGACGAACGCTATTTTCACGATTTCGTCAGCCGCCTGGTCAGCGCCCTCGCGCACGGACAAATCAGTGCGCTGAGCAACAGCTACGATTTTCCCGTCTGGCTGGCCCGGTCATTCCCGTTCTATATACCCCTTGCCGCCGTCTTTGGAGCAAATGACGTCATCGCCGCGCGCTGGCTCAATGTGCTGCTCGGCGCGGGCCAGCTAATCTGCCTGTTCTTCATCGCCCGCCGCCTGATGGGCTTCCGCGCGGCGCGTGTCACTTGCCTCTTACTGCTGCTCTTCCCCTACCACGTCATCAACGTGCTGAGTTATGACCCGCAAATCGCCGGCACTTTCTTTCTGCTGCTGGCTGTCTGGATCTTCCTCTCCTTGCACAAAAGCCCCGGTTACGGCCGGGGCATCTGCCTTGGCTTGTCATTGCTCTGCGCCGGCATTCAGCGCGGCGGTATCGATTTTTTATTCATCGCCGTCATGCTGTTCCTCCTCATCCAGCGAGCCAGCGCACGCCGCACCGCCGTCTGCCTGGCAGCCATCTTCCTCATCTGGCTGCCGCTGCGCCTGGGCTTCGGCCATTGGGTGTCCTCACAGGATGCAAATCTGCTGCGCACGCATACCCTCGGCTTCATGACGCGCGGCTGGAACCTGGATACCGCTGGCGAATACCTGCCTCTCTACGAACAGCTCGATGTCGCCTCCGCCCAGCCGGAAAAGCAGCGCACACTCGAAGCCATTCTGATCACCGAATTCGCCCGCCAGCCCGTCCGTTCGCTGCTGGTTCTAACGCCCATCAAGGTTGCCAAGTTTTTCGCCCTAGGCTACGCCTCCACCGCCGAACAAGGACTGGCCGGAGGCGGCTACACACACTCCGTCCGCGCCTATCAAATACTGCGCTCATTCTGCGCGCCCCTGATGCTGGCGCTCTGCCTGCTCGGCCTGATCCGCTGCTGGCAAAGTCCCGCTTTGCAGCGCCGCCTGCTCGTGCCGGTTCTCTCGACGGTCCTGAGTTGCGCCGCCATCGTGCTGATCTGGGAAACGTCGCCGCGCTACTCCCATCCCATTCACTTCGCGCTGCTGATTCTGGCGACGGCTGGCTTGTCAGGATTTTCCCGCTCGTCCCGGATCTTCGCCACCAGACCCCGTATCGCTCTGAATTTCGCTCTGGACTTCGCCTCCAGCGGCGCGGCTATCGCATTGTGCTGGGTGGTCGTGAGCCTCTGCATCGTCGGCGTGGCCCGATCCGCCACCAACTACCAGTTCCTCGACCCGCGCGCCATCAGCGCGCTTCTTGACAAAAAACCCATGCCAGTAGAACCGCTCCACTCCTTCAGCAGTTCCTGGGAAGGGGCAATTCGCCTGCCCGCCGGCACCCGTTTGCCCGCGAACGTGGAAATTTCTTTTCCCAAGCCGCAAATCGCCGGCTGGGACCATCTCTCCGTCAGCGTCTGGCTGCCCGACCTGGCCACCGGCCAGGACCTTTTTGAGATCACCTGTCGCACCGGCAAAGCCAGCGTCACGATTCCCGCCGCCGCCAGCGGCCACATCTCCCGCGTTCAAGTGCCCCGGTCCGGTGCTGATTCCGGTGTTCTTTCACTCACCATCACCTCTGGACAAAGCCGGACTGCCTCTTCCATCAGACTCGGAATTGGTTACGCACTCGCCAATTGAACCGCATTCGCTCCTGGTTTGCGCAGTGCAGGGCAAACGCGACATCGCCTCACTTTTGGGCTACTAATGGCCCCCTCATACGAATCACGTTGATAAACTAAGGTGGTTCATGGCTGTAGCTCAAGAGTTGCTCGATATCCTCGTCTGTCCAGTCTGCAAGGCAAAGGTGGTTCTGAACGCCGCCGGCACCAGCCTGAAGTGCGTTGAATGCAAACGCGTCTATCCGGTCCGGGACGACATTCCGATCATGCTCAAAGACCAAGCGACCATTGAACCTTGAACAACGGAACCCTGAGCACAATGACGGTTTTGGAGCATCTTCCGGAAGGCGCGCGCGTGGCTATCATACGTCTGCGGTCACTGGGCGATTGCGTCTTAACCACCCCGGCCATTTCCATCCTGAAAAGCGCGCGGCCCGACCTGAAGGTGGGCGTGGTCGCGGAACCGCCCTTCACCGCTGTCTTCGAAGGCAATCCGCAGGTGGACCAGTTGATTGCACCCAACTGGCGGGCGGTGAGGAACTTCCAGTCCCTGCTCTGCCTGAATCTGCACGGCGGCACGCGCAGCCAGTGGATGACGGCTTTATCCGGTGCCCGCTGGCGCGCCGGGTTTGCTCACTATAAATCCACCATCGCTTACAACCTGCGTATCCCGCGCGCGCAAAAGACGCTGGGCGTCAACCGCATCGTTCACACGGCCGAACATTTAGCCTCGGCTTTTTTTGCCCTCGGCGCTCCGCTGGCGGAAATCCCGCGCGGTCAATTGTTTACTGATGGCAAACTGCCTTTCGAAGGGAAAGGCCGATACGCGGTGCTGCATCCCTATGCCTCAACGCCGGAAAAGACTTGGGCTGCCGAGCGCTTTTCCGAAGTGGCCCGTTATCTCCAGCTTTGGAACATCAAACCGGTTTTTCTGGCCGGTCCGAACGATGATGTCACTCCGTTCCGCTCCCATACAATCGCGCACGGAACGTTAAGCGAAGCCAAAGCTCTGATGTCCAAAGCAGCAGTTTTCATCGGCAACGACAGCGGCCCCGCTCACATGGCCGCGGCTTTCGGCATCCCCAGCATCGTCATGTTCAGCACCACCAACCCCGCCATCTGGGGACCATGGCGCACGGAGCAGGAAGTGATTGTCGCGCGCGAAGGTTTGCAAACAGTAAGCGTCTCGCGCGTCATCGCCGCGCTGGAACGCCTGAAAGCACTGGAAGAGGCCCACGCTTGAAAGATTTTTCCAGGCTCTTCAAATATGCTCTTCCGTATTCTCCCGGACTTTTTGCTTCCATTATTCTGATGGCCATTGTGGGCATGTCTCAGGGCTTGCTGCTGAAACTGATTCCGTTCATTTTCAACCGCGTTCTGGATCCCAAAAGTCCCGACGCGCCCGCCAAACTTTTCGAAATCCCGCACACCAGTTTCAAGCTTTACCTCAACGACTTCTTCCCTGCGCAAATCCACAACATCTGGACCATGGTCGCGGTCGGCATCATTGTATGCTACCTGGCCAAAGGCCTCTGCGATTATTTCGGCAACTATCTTGTCAACTGGGTGGGCGTCAACGCCGTCATGGACCTGCGCCAGGATGTCTTCGACCGCGTGCTCCATCAGGACGCCAAGTTTTTCGAAGACCAGCCCACCGGCCGCCTGATGTCCTCCATCATGAACGACATTGACCGCGTGCAGGTCTCCATCTCCAGCATGCTGGCCGATTGGATGCGCCAGGCGTTCACCGCTCTTTTCCTGCTGCTGGTGCTGGTAACAACCAACTGGAAACTCTCGCTCATCAGCCTTTTGGTCTTCCCTGTCGTTGCGTTTCTGACCATCCGTTTAGGCAAACGAATTCGCAGCACCACGCGCCACGCGCAAGACATGGCCGCCGGCTTGAACGAAATTCTGCAGGAAACCCTGACCGGCCATCAGGTGGTAAAAAGTTTCGGCGCGGAAGATTTCGAATCAAAGCGCTTCCGTCTGGCCGCGCAGCGTTTGAAAACCGGCACGCTGCGCTACGTGGCGCATCAGTCCATCGCCTCCCCGGTCATTGAATTCTTCGGAGCCATGACCATCGTGGGTCTGCTTTGGCTGGGCCGTCAGCAGGTAAAACACACCACCATGACCGCCGGCGACTTCACTGAATTTGTCCTGGCCTTGCTGTTTCTCTACGAACCCATCAAGCGCCTGACCAACATTCACAACATCTTCCAGCAAGGGCTGGGCGCAGCCATGCGAGTGTTTGGTTATATGGACAATCACCCGGATGTGGTCGATAAACCAAACGCCGAACGGCTGCCGCGCTTCAGCAAGCTCATCCGTTTTTCAAATGTGAGCTTCTGCTACCCGAATGCCACTTCGCGGCTGGTGCTGGACAGCATCAACCTGGACGTCAAGGTGGGCGAAGTGGTCGCCTTGGTTGGACCCAGCGGCGCGGGCAAGACGACTTTGGTTAATCTGGTGCCGCGCTTCTATGACGCCGTCCATGGCTCGGTCGAAATCGACGGCAAAGATATTCGCCTCATCCGGCTGGACAGCCTGCGTGAAAACATCAGCATCGTGGCCCAGGACACCTTCCTGTTTAACAGCAGCATTTTCGACAACATCGCCTATGGACGGCCGGATGCCAAGCGCGAAGAAGTAATTTCCGCCGCTAAAACCGCGCTGGCCGACGAGTTTATCGAGCGCCTGCCGGACGGCTACGATACGGTTATCGGCGAGCGCGGCCTGAAACTGAGCGGCGGCCAAAGGCAGCGCCTGGCCATTGCCCGCGCGCTTCTGAAAAATGCGCCGATTCTGATTCTGGATGAAGCCACCTCTCACCTGGACACCGAATCCGAACGTCTGGTCCAGGACGCTTTGACCGCCCTGATGCAAAAGCGCACGGTTCTGGTCATCGCCCATCGCCTCTCCACTATTCGCCAGGCATCCAGAATCGTGGTCGTGGAAGGCGGCCGAATTGTCGAAACCGGAACACACGAAGAACTGCTGGCCAAGAGCGGCGTATATCACCGTCTCCATGAACTGCAGCACGCGGATGTGATTGCGGGCTAACATGGCGGCTACAAAACCAATTCGCAGCATGACCGGATTCGCCCAGGTGCGGCGTGACACCCCCGCCGGCGAACTGACCGTCAGCCTGCGCGGCGTGAATCATCGCGGCCTCGATCTGCACTTTCATCACTCGCATGAATTCGCGCCATTCGAAAATGGCATGCGTTCTCTTTTAAAAGAAAACATTGGCCGCGGCCATATCGAAATTCGCGCCGGCATCGCGCGCCAGAACAGTCAGCGCGGCGGTTTGAATATAGACGCGCTGAAGCAGCATGCCGCGGTTTTCCAGAAGGCCGCCGAATGCCTCGGCCTGGACACCAAGCCCGATCTGAACTTTCTTCTGACCCTTCCCGGCGTCTTTTCCCAGACCGCCGAGACGCAGGAACTGGGGCCGGAATTTGAAGCCGTGCTGCTGGACGCCCTCACCGCCTGCGCCGCCGCGTTCAACGATTGCCGCCAGCGCGAAGGCGGCAAATTATCCGAAGACATGCTTTCGGAACTGTGTGAAGTGGAAAAAGCCGCCGCCGAAATCAAGGCTCTGCGCGCCACCGTTCTGCCCGCCTTTCAGCAGCGTCTTCTGGAAAGGCTGCGCGAACTGCTGAATGGCAGCGCTATTGCCGATTCTCGCGTCATGGAAGAATGCGCCGTTCTGGCTGACCGTTCCGACATTCAGGAAGAACTAACGCGCCTGACCGTGCATTCCATCGAACTGCATCGCATCCTTTGCGCAGGCGGCGCCATCGGCAAGCAAATTGATTTTCTGCTGCAGGAAATGAACCGCGAAACCAACACCATATTGTCCAAAAGTGCCAGCGCCGGGGACGCCGGACTGAAGATTACCAGTTACGGACTATCCATAAAGGCTAATATCGAAAGAATACGGGAACAGGCCCTGAATCTTGAGTAAACCGCTTGCGTAAAAAAGACCAGAATTCAGCAACTCTATTTATCATCTCGGCTCCGTCTGGATCCGGCAAGTCGTCTTTGGTAGCCCGCCTGATGGCGTCGGACCCCCATCTGCGATTTTCAGTCTCCTTCACCACCCGGCGAGCGCGCGGTGCGGAGAAGAACGGCGAAAGCTATTATTTTGTGGAGCGATCCGAATTCGAAAAACGCCTGGAGAATAATGAATTTCTGGAATTTGCCGAAGTGTTCGGCAACTACTATGGCACGCACCGTTCGGCGCTGACCGAAGCGGAGGCCGAAGGCAAGGATTTGCTTCTGGATATTGACGTCCAGGGTGCCGCGCAATTGAAAGAATCAGTCCCCGAAGCCGTTTCTATTTTTGTTCTGCCCCCCACTCGCGATATCCTAGAAGAGCGGCTTCGTGCGCGTTCGGAAGATGCCGAGGAAGTGATTGAACGGCGTTTGCGCGATGCGGCCACCGAAATTAACAACTATCAGCAGTACGACTATGTGCTGATAAACCAGGATCTAGAGAGGTCGGCGGCGGATTTGATCGCGATTATCCGTGCCGAGCGCGTTCGCCGCGAACGAATGGAAACTCTCATTGCTCCTATCCTGGAGAGCTTTGAAATTCGTTTAAGTAAAAAGGAAAGTTGAAATAAAAATGGCAGACGCACCAAGAAAAAACGCACAGTACAGCATTCCCGATGATGAGAATGCCAGCACATACCGCTTTATCATCGTCGCGGCGAAGCGCGCCCGGCAATTGCAGAACGGTCAGCGCAGCGTGCTGCCGGCCACCAACAAGAAGCCCACGGTTCTGGCCATGGAAGAAACCCGGCGCGGTCTGGTTCCTTATACCGACCTCAACAAAGAAGAAGAAGCCGTAGTAGCGGAGTAAGATTACTTTCGCCGTTAAACCTAGCCGTTAAACTGATAAGATGCGCGTACTAGTCGGCGTTGGAGGCGGCATTGCCGCCTATAAATCAGCGGAACTGGTTCGCGCCCTCCAGCAGCGCGGCCACGATGTCCAGGTGGTGATGACGCGCGCTGCCCAGGAATTCATTCAGCCGCTGACCTTCGCCGCTTTAACTTCGAAGAAAGTAATTACCGACCTGTTCCCGCAGGACACTCTTTCAGGCGCAATCGAACATATCGCCGTCGCACAGGAACATGACCTGCTGGTTGTCGCTCCAGCCACGGCCGACCTCATTTCAAAATTCGCCCACGGCGCGGCGGACGATTTTTTATCGACCCTATATCTCGCCTTCACGGGCCGCGTTCTCCTCGCGCCAGCCATGAACACCGCCATGTGGAATCATCCTGCCGTGCAGGCAAATCTGGACACGCTCAGTGGCCGCGGCTGCATTATTATCGATCCCGATGAAGGCTGGCTGGCCTGCGGCACGGTAGGCGCGGGACGTTTGCCCGATCCCGAAAGAATCGCCGCCCGCGTCCATTCGGTCTCCCAGCAGAAACACGACCTCACGGGAGAAACCGTGCTGGTCACTGCCGGCCCAACCCAGGAAGCTCTCGACCCCGTCCGCTTCATCACCAACCGCTCCAGCGGGAAAATGGGCTACGCTCTCGCGCAAGCAGCCTCGCAGCGCGGCGCGCAGGTGATTCTTGTCTCCGGCCCCGTCGCGCTCAAACCGCCCTCCGGCGTTCAATTGGTGCCAGTCCAGACCGCCCAAGAGATGCGCAAAGCCGTGCTGGACCATCTGGAGCAATCAACAATCATCATCAAATCCGCTGCCGTGGCTGATTATTTCATCGCCGACGTTCCCAAGCAGAAACTGAAAAAAACCGCCACGCGCCTGTCCCTCGAAATGGACCCGACGCCCGACATTCTGGCCGAAGTGGGACAGAAAAAAGGCGACCGCCTGCTGATCGGCTTTGCAGCCGAAACCGACAATCTTCTCGAAGAAGCCCGCCGCAAAATGGTGCAGAAAAAGTGCGACATGCTGGTAGCCAATCTGGTCAACCGCAAAGGCCTGGGCTTTGAGTCCGACCGGAACGAAGTCGACATCATCACGCAAACCGGCCAGGTGGTGCATGCCGGTCCGGCGGATAAATCGGAAATCGCGGAACGTATTCTCGATCAGGTGGCGCTGCTGCGCCTGCAGTTGCACGCATGACGCCAGATCAAATTCGCGATTACCTGGAGTACTATCGTGACCTGGGTTTCGACAGCATTTATAAACCTATGCCCAAGCCGGTCCAAGCTTTACCATTACTGGAAACACTGCTGCCGCCGCTGCAGCCCGATAACGACAGCATGGAAAAAGTCCGTCTGGACATCGGCGACTGCAAACGCTGCCGCCTCTGCGAAGCGCGCAAAAAAATCGTGTTTGGCGACGGCAACGAAAAATCGCCGCTGGTTTTTGTCGGCGA
>Ga0116227_10016286_pt1 | contig 10726 bp, 9 predicted proteins | sample S1TSphgellanicum_FD_89693 | JGI IMG/M metagenome (GOLD analysis project Ga0116227, IMG submission 89693) | Host-associated microbial communities from peat moss isolated from Minnesota, USA - S1T2_Fb - Sphagnum magellanicum MG | ecosystem: Host-associated > Plants > Peat moss > Unclassified...
CGCGAAGACCTTGACCCCGATCGATGCCGCGGCTTCCTCGTTATCGCGAATCGCTTGGATCGCCGCGCTCGTCCGGCTGCGCAGCCAAAAGAAGACGAGACCCACGAGCAAGGTCATCATCGCGAGGGCGAGCCAATAATTGTACGAGCGCCGCGCGTCGGGGGCAAACGCGGAGATCGCAATGAGCGATACGCCGGTTTCGCCTTGCACCAGGCCGTCGAGATTGACCAACAGGTGGGCGAGTTCGGCCATGACCCACATGCCGATCGCAAACTCACCGAGCCGCAGCCGCAACGCGAACGAGGAAAGCGGGAGCGAGAGAAGGCCCACCAGGAGCGGTGCGACGATGAGCGCGAGATACACGTTGACGCCGGCGTACGATAGCCGGATCGCGAGATAAGCGCCGAGGCCGAAAAACGCCTGTTGGCCGACCGAAACGAGGCCGCCGTAGCCGGCGAGCGCGTTCCACATCGCGGCGAGGATCACGTAGATGAAGAGCGTGGTGACGCGGTCGGTGAGATTCGGTCCCAGGTACGCGGGACCGAAGGCCAGGATCACGATCAAACCGACGATGCAACTGATGGCGGTGATGGAGAGCGTGCTCCAGCGCCGGACGGCGATCGACGCGCCTTCGATCACGCTTGCGCTCGCTTCGGAATCCGCAGGGCGCTACGCCAATCCCGCCCCGCGAAAAGGAACCGGGCGGCGAGCACGATGAGGAACACGAGGTGACCGCCGATCAGAAATCCTTGCGGGCTTATTTGCGAGCCGAGATTCTGCGCGATACCGAGCACGACGCCGCCGACGAGCGTTCCCCACAGCGAGCCCGCGCCGCCGATCACGACCGCTTCAAAGGCGAAGATCAGTTGCGTCGGACCCGTGTACGGGTCGAACGTCGCGCGCATTCCGAGGAACGTGCCGGCAATCGCGACGGTGACGAGCGCGATGGCCGTCGCCGCCGCGTACACGTTGCGCGCGTCGATGCCGACGAGTTCGGCCGTTTCGGGATCCTCCGCGCAGGCGCGGATCGCCCGGCCGAGCGGCGTGCGATTGAGGAACAACTGCAAACCGCCGAGCAGCGCGACGGCAACGACCAGGGTGAGCACCGCGAGTTGCCCGACCGCGATTCCGCCCGGCCCGTTCCAACTGCTGTAGGAAAGATCGCCGATTCCGTTGGCCAGCGACTTCGTATCAGCGCCGAACGCTTGAAACATCGAGTTGTCGAGAACGACCGCGAGGCCGAAGGTACTCAGCAGAGGAATCAGCGGTCCCGAGCGCAGGCTTCGTTCCAAAATGCCCCGCTGCAAAACGAATCCCGCCGCGGCCATCACGGGTACGGCGACGAGCAGCGCGAGAAACGGCGAGATGCCGAAATGATTGGCGAGCGCAAGCACCAGGTATCCCGAGAGGACGGCGATGCTGCCGTGGGCGAGATTGATGATGCGCATCACGCCGAAGAGGAACGATAAGCCGCAGGCGATCAGCGCGTAATAAGCACCGAGAAAAATGCCCTGGAGAATCTGGTCGGCGAACGCCATCAGTGCACGCCCGCCCCTTCTCCGCGCCGCAAACCGAAGTATGCCTCGGTCACCTGGTCGCGGGAAAGCTCCGACGCCTTACCTTCGAGGACGACGCGCCCTTCGAGCATGCAGGCGACGCGCGTGGCGAGGCGCAGCACGCGAGCGAGGTCTTGTTCGACGAGCACGATCGTGGTACGGCCCTCCGCAATGACGGCTTGCAACGATTCGTAGACCGCACTGACGGCCACGGGCGAGAGGCCGAGCGACACCTCATCGAGCAGCAGCACGCGGGGGTTGCTCATCAGCGCTCGGCCGATCGCCGCAGCCTGTTGCTGACCTCCCGAGAGTTCGCCGCTGCGCCGTTTGAGATGCGGCTTGAGCATCGGGAACGCCTCGATCACCGTCGTAAGCGTCCAGCGTCCCGTGCGACCGCCGGCACCGGCGACCTTGAGATTCTCCTCGACGGTCATGCCGCCGAAGAGCCTGCGGCCCTCCGGCACGAGCGCGATGCCGAGGTGCACGCGACGATTCGCGCGCATCGCACCGAGTTCGGTTCCATCAAAGGACACGCGGCCGCTCGTGGCCCGGTGCGAACCGGCAATCGTCCGCAAAAGCGTCGTCTTCCCCGCGCCGTTCGCGCCGACGAGCGCGAGGATTTCGCCCTCGGCCGCTTCGAGCGAGACGTCGCGCACCGCTTGCAGCAAACCGTGGCGCGCGTTGAGATTCTCGACCTGCAGCAGACTCACGTCACGCCGCTTCCGAGATAGGCTTCGATGACGGCCGGGTGCGCGAGCGCCACGTCGGGCACGCCCTCCGCGATGACCTTTCCCGCGTCCATACAGACGAGCCGCTCGACGACTTGCAAGAGCACGTGCAGGATGTGCTCGATCCACACGATCGCGATTCCGCGGCCCCGCAACTGGCGGATGATCGTCACGAGTTCGCTTGCTTCGGCATCGGTGAGGCCGCCGCCGATCTCATCGAGCAGCAGCACCTTGGGTTCGGTCGCGAGGGCGCGCGCCAGTTCCAAACGTTTGCGATCCAGCAGTCCGAGCGTTTCGGCTTGCCGGTTTGCAAGTTCGAGCATGCCACAAATCTCGAGCGCCTCGATGCTGCCGTCGTAGGCGGCTTGCCGCCGGTGGCCGCCGCCCATCGACGACGCGACGAAGACGTTCTCGAATACGGTCATGTTCGTGAAGGGCCGCGGAACCTGATGCGAACGCGCGATGCCGAGCCGGCAGCGCGCCGCCGCATCGAGTTTCGAGATATCGTGGCCCGCGTACGCGACCGTCCCGACGGACGGCGCGTACGAGCCGGCGAGTACGTTGAGCAGCGTGGTTTTTCCCGCGCCGTTGGGGCCGACGATCCCGAGCGCTTCGTTTGCCCCGAGCCGGAAGTCGACGTCGGCGACGGCCGTGAACGAACCGAAACGCTTCGTTATGCCGGCGCCGACCAGAACGTCCGGTGTTTGGGCCTCCAACGGTTAGTTATACGGCAGGAGCTTGGCGTTGACGGGAACCTTGCGATCCTCGCTGTTTTCGATGATGACGAGTTCGAAGGGAAACTTCCCGCTGCTCTTGAGCCACTGGCAGCCGATCGAAATCGTGGTCGCCACGTTCGGAACGGGGCCGGTCGTGAAATCGACCTTGCCGACCGAAGTTTCCGTGTTCAACTTCGCGATTGCCTTCGCTACGGCGGCCTTACTCTTGGGGTCGCCGCTCTCTTTGAGCGCGGTAAATCCGGCGTCGAGCAGCGACATCGATGCGCCGAGCTGCTGGTTCCACTGTTTGCCGCTGCTGGCCTCATAACCATCGGCAAGAGCGCGAGCACCGACTCCGGTCAGAGATGACTTATACGGAAAATCGCGATGCCAATAGGCGCCGATGGAGATCTTGTCGCCGAGCGAACCGAGCGCCTCGACCGTCGATGCGAAGAGGCCGGTCTTCGCGATCTGCGCGATCTTCACGGTTTTCGTGTAGCCCTGCTGCGCCGCTTGACGCCAGAAGGTCGCAAAGTCCGGCGGTAACGGAAACGTGTTGAAGATCTCGCAATTTTCCGCTTTGTACTTAGCGATCTGCGACGAAAAGTCGGTCGTGCCGTCTTCGTAGCCGCCCGGATCGACGATCGTAAATCCGGCCTTGACGAGATCGGGTGCGAGGTGCTGGCGAATCGCGTTTCCGTCGGCGTCGTTGGGATATAGGACGCCGACTTTTTTGTTCGTCGGGATTTGCTTCCAGACGTTGACGTACGAATCCAGAAACTGCTTGACGCCGAAACTAAAGAGATACGTCCACTTGAACGGCGAGGGCGCACCAGGCTTGCCGCCGCGGCCGAAATACCACGCTTCCCAGGGCATGATCGTGCCGAGGCACGGCACGCCGGCCGCTTCGCAGGCATCGGAAACCGGGTTGACCGTTTCCGGTGTCGACGTCGTCAGCATCATGTCGATGGCGGAACCGTTGATCAGTTCTTTCGCGAGCTGCCCGGCGCGGGCGGGGTCGGACTGGGTATCGCGATCCAGCAATTCGACGGCGTACGTCTTCCCGCCGACGGTGATTCCCTTGGCCAATGCCTTACGCGCGACTTCGAGGACGTAGGGATCGGCTTCGCCGAACGACGCGAGGGGGCCGGTGCGCGGGCTGATGAAGCCAACTTTTAGCGTTTCGGCAGCGCTTGCCGCACTCCACAGCGAGGGCAGACCGCCCGCGAGAGCGGCGCCGCCGGCGGTCGCGCCGACGTTCTTTATAAAGTCGCGGCGAGAATTCGGGTTCGACATAGAAACCTCCGAGCGAGCGGTAGAGCGATGCCGCCGGAGGCCTCGATTGGCCGCCGCGGGCGCGAAAGATTGCGCGCCGGATAGGGGCGCAAGAGCGAGCGTTGGAGGAAGTGTGCCGCATCGGCAACAGCGCGTCAACTAACGAAAGATAGTTTGTCCAAACTCCGATAGATGCGAAATGCTTTTCCAAACGCCGGATTTAGGCGATCAAACCGAAGCGGCGGGCGCAGTACACCACCTGCGTGCGCCGCCGCGCGCCGACCTTATCGAAAACGCGATGCAGGTGCCATTTGACCGTGCCTTCCGTGAGGCCGAGGCGTTCGGCGATCCCGCGATTCGACATCCCCGAGGCGACGAGTTCGACGATTTCCAATTCGCGCGGATTCAGTGGCTCGCTCAACACGACGGTCCGATTTTCGGGGCCCGTCGCGAAGCGCGGCCCCGAGCCGTTCGCAGACTGCGACAACATCGTTAGCTCCCGGGCGAAGGCGTCGGTAGCCGTCTGCGCTTGCGCGTCGTCCGGCGCGGGGGGGTCGCCGAGCAAAGCCGGTAGCTGCCGGCCGAGATCCAAAAACGTTCGCACGAAGCGCCCGTCGGCGGCGCTGGAAAGCGACTGGCGGATCGCTCGTTCGGCGCCGAGCGCGTCGCCCGAGAGAAGCAGCAGTCGCTCCACGATCGTCGACCAGCGAATCGCCGAACGGACGGCGCCGGCCCGGTCGGCAAAGGTGTGCCAGCGCTTGGCGACGCGCAGCGCTTCCGGGATGCGGCACTCCGCCTGCGCGAGACCCGTCCAGGCGACCGCGCGCGCTTCCGCGCCCGTCGTCGTGCCGGCCCCCGGGAGCACGTCTTCGGCCGGCACGCGCAGGCCGTGGACCGCTGCAAGCCGGCCGGCACGATCGGTCCGTCCCATCGCGACCGAGTGCGTCATCTGCTCGGCGACGATATTGAGTTCGAGGCGCCGAAAGCCGCGGCTGTGCGCGATGTCCAAACCGCGCCCGAGCACCCGTTCCGCTTCGCGCATTTCGCCCGCAATCCGGTGCAATCGCGACTGCGTGATGTAGCCCGCAACCAACTGATCGACGAAGCCGAGCTGGCCCGCGAGTCCTAAGTGGCGGTCGAGCAGTTCGCGCGCCGCTTCGAGTTCGTTGCGTTCGTAGTACACTTCGGCGAGCAGGAGCGCCGGAATCGAAGCGAGAGCGGAGATTCGGCCGCTGATCGCCGTCGCTGCTTCCAAACCATCTTCGAGTGCCTCGATTGCGCCGAGCGTGTCGCCCGCCAGGAACCGCGTCGGGCCGGCGATCGATTGATGCCAGACGAAGACGAAGCGGCTGCCGGCAATCTGAAAATAATCGCGCGCGCGCGCATCGAATCGATCCACGTTCGATAGTTCGAACTGTTCGCGCTCGGCGTAGAGCAGCGAGGTGTAGTAGGTTCCCACGAGATAGGGATCCGCATCCATGAAGCGATCGAGTAGCGTTCCGCACTGCCGCGCCACGGCCGGCATGTCGTCTTCGAATTGCGCGAGCATCATCGTGCAATGAAGGTAGAGCATGTCCTCGCGCGACGGGCAGCCGGTACCGCGCCGTTCGGCGAGCGTTTCTTTCACCGCCGCGAGGATCGTGCGCGCTTCGGCAAATTTCCACTCGAGCACGAGCGACCACGCTCTTGCGAGTTGTATGCGCGGATAGCGCGCCACGACCGGGGGCGGAAGCTGCGCGGCGAATTCGAGGAGCACGCGAACTTGGCCGTCGTAGAACATCGTATGACAACGCTCGTCGAGAATTGCCGCCGCCATCTCGCAGTCGTTCGCCTTGATCGCGTGGCGAAAGGCATCGGCTTTGAAGCCCGCCGCGGCGAGCCAACGGCTTGCGCGAGCGTGCAATTCGAGCTCGCGACCGGGGTTGCGGCGGGAGAGTTCCGAGCGTAAGAAATCGGCGAAGAGATGGTGGTAGCGGTACCAGCGTCGTTCGCCGTCGAGCGAGAAAATAAAAAGACCGCGCGCTTCGATTTCGTCGAGCAGTTCCCGCGCTCCGGTCCCGCCGGTCACGGCGTCGCAAAGCGCCGGCGAGAAGCGGTCGAGCACCGCGGTCTGCAAGAGAAAATCGGCCAGTTCCGGCGATTGTTGCGCGATCACGACTTCGACGAAAAACTCGGCAAACGTCCAACCACGGCCCGAGATCGACTCCATCACGCCGGCCGCGGCGCCCTCGCGGGCGAAGGCGATTGAGGCGAGTTTGAGCCCGGCGACCCAGCCCTCGACGCGGCCTTCGAGCACGTCGAGGTCGGCGTCGCGGAGGTCCGCGTTGCCGCTCGCCGCCATGAATTCGGCGGTCTCCGCTTTGGAAAAGCGCAGGTCTGCCGCCGTGATCTCGACGACGTTGCCGAGCGCGCGGGCGCGAGCGAGCGGCATCTCCGGAACTTCGCGGGTCGCGAGCGCCACGTGGAGCACGTCGGGCGCGCGCTCGACGAACGCGGCTAAGGTTCGTTCGAGCGACGGACCCCGCAAAACGTGCACGTCGTCGAGGAAGAGATAGAGCGGCTGCGTCGCCCGGCAAAGATCGGCGACGACCGCCTCGATCACCGCTTCGGGCGTGGCGAACCCGTCGGCCGCAACGAGCGATCCGACGGCGGGCGCAAAGACGTGGCCGGCCGACTCGAGCGCGCGCACGAGATAGGCGAGCATATCGAGCGCGTCGCCGTCGCTCGAATCGAAAGAAAGCCAGCCCGCCATTTGATCGCAGGCGCGAAGTTCGTCGTACCATTGCGAGAGCAGCGTGGTCTTGCCGAAACCGGCCGGAGCACGAACGACGGCCACCTTCGTTTGAGCGAGGGCGGCAATCAAGGCTTGCAGACGAGGCCGGGAGACGAGTCCCCGGGCGCTCGACGGCGGCATGAGTTTCGTGCGGATCATGGGGCGAACCTTACGCGCGCTTTTCAATTGCGGAAGCACGCGAATCTAGGAGGGGACGTCGCTCAAATCCTTCCGATTCAAGCTCTTGAACCCGACTTTCGTATGCCGTAAGCTTCGCCCGTGGACCTTACGACGCCGGCGCGTTTCGTGTTCGTCACGATCCTCTTGGATTGGCTCGTCGTCGGCATTGCCTCACCGGTCATTCCGAAGTTGCTCGTCGACTTCAACGGCGGCCGGGTCGATCGCGCGTCGGCGGTCGCGGGCATCTTCGGGCTCGCGTTTGCGCTCGTCCAGTTTTTTGCATCGCCGATCCTCGGGCTTTTATCCGACCGCTTCGGACGACGTCCGGTCATCTTGCTCTCGAGCGCGGGCTCGGCGATCGAATGTCTCATCCTCGCGCTCGCACCGAACCTGGCCTGGCTCTTCGTCGGGCGCGTCCTCACCGGCGCGACGACGGCGGGGATGACCGCTTCGGCGGCCTACATCGCCGACGTGACGCCGCCGGAGAAACGCGCGGCCGCCTTTGGCCTGGTCGGCGCGGCGTTCGGCATCGGCTTCGCGGTGGGGCCCGCGATCGGCGGCGTGCTCGGCAACATATCGATACGCTTGCCTTTCTACGTGACGGCCACCCTGATGATCGCGAGCACCGCGTACGGCCTCTTCATTCTGCCGGAGTCGCTCGAGCCCGAGAAGCGGCACGCGGTCATGGATTGGAAGCGCGCGAATCCGCTCGGTTCGCTGCGCCTGCTGCGCCGCCATCGCGAACTTTTCGGATTGGTTACGAGCCTCTTCTGCAGCAACCTCGCGGTGCAATCGTTTAGCGTCTTCGTTCTCTACACGATCTATCGTTTCGGCTGGAGCGAACGCGATAACGGGTTCGGGCTCACCATCTTCGGAGCGCTCTCCGTCATAGCGTCGATTCTTACCGGAAAGCTCGTCAAAGCTTTTGGGCCGCGCGCCGTCGTTGCGGCCGGGTTCGCGCTCGGCACGGTCGGATTTCTCATTTACGGTTTAGCGGGAAGCGGCATCGCCTTCGCCTGCGCGCTGCCGCTCACCGGACTTTGGGCGATTGCCGGACCGCCGGTGCAGTCGGCGATGTCGGCGCGCGTCTCCGCGAGCGAACAGGGCGAACTGCAGGGCGCGATCGGCAGCATGCGCAGCATCGCACTCATCATCGGGCCGCCGTTCTTCGCGTTCACGTTTGCGGAAGTGAGCGCCCGCGGCTCGTATCCGCTCGTCGGCCTGCCCTGGTTTTTCGGCGGCGCGCTCTTGATCTGCGCGATCGTCGCCGCGCTACGCGTCTTGCGCCCAGACATCGACTCGGCGGCTACCGAAGAGCCGGCGGCCGTCGCGCTCGCGAACGAGGCGACGCCGCTTTAGGACCCGTGAATCTACGGGCCGCTCGGGTTTCGGCTTGCTCGCGGCGCGAACGACCGTCGGCTCGAAGCGTCGCTCGCAGCCGATTTAATGATCGTGAAACAAATATGGCGCGGTTGACGTGATACGCGCGCAAGATAGCTGTTGAAAGCGAGCCATAAGAGCATGTCCGATCCCGTTAAATCAGTGGCCGTCGTCACCGGAGCCTCTAGCGGGCTCGGGGTCGATTTCGCGCGCGAACTCGCGAAGGACGGTTACGAACTTGTCTTGGTCGCCCGCTCGACAGCGGCACTCGAAGCCGTCGCGCAGGAATTGCGGACGGCGCACGGCACCGTGGCTCACGTGATCTCGCTGGACCTCGCCAAGCCGGGCGCCGGAGCGGCGCTCGCTGCGGCCGTCGCGGAGCGCGCGCTCGAACCCGAGGTCCTGATCAATAACGCCGGCTTCGGCGATAACAACGCCTTTGCGAGCGCCGACGCGTCATATCTCTCGGAGATGACGCAACTCAACGTCGTGACCTTGACCGATCTCACGCGCGCTCTCTTGCCGGGAATGATCGCTCGCGGAAAGGGACGCATCATGCTGCTCGGGTCGACGGCTTCATTTCAACCGGGGCCCTACATGGCGGTGTACTGCGCGACGAAAGCCTACGTCTTGAGCCTCGGCGAGGCGCTGGCCTACGAATTACGCGGAACCGGCGTTACCGTTACGACGGTCTGCCCCGGCGTCACAAAGACCGGCTTTCAAAAGGCCGCCGGCGTCGAAGCCGGTTCGCCGATCCTCCGCGGCGGCATGATGACCGCGCAAGAGGTCGCGCAGCAGGGCTACAAGGCGCTAAAGGCCGGGCTTCCCGTCATCGTCACCGGCTTGCCGAACCGCATCATGACCTTCGGCGGGCGATACCTCCCGCACACGCTTTTGTTGCCGCTCGCGGGAAAGATGCTCGCGAAGTAGCCCGACGCCACGATCCTCGGGCGATTCGGCGTTGCGAGGGGCTAGCTAAGTATGATAGACTAAGTCCGTGAGCAAGATGATCGGAATGCACGAGGCCAAGACTCACTTGTCGCGGCTGGTGCAAGCCCTGCGCGACGGGCAAGAGCGCGAAATCATCATCGCAGTTTCCGGAAAGCCCTGCGCGAAACTCGTGCCGTACGAGACACACAAGCGCTCCTCGGGTATCGACATTGGCTTGATTTCCATTGCCGACGATTTCGACGCTCCGGACGCCGAGATTGAACGACTCTTTTCGGAAGGCCCGATATTTCCCGAGCGCGTTTAGGTGCGGCTGCTGCTCGACACGCAAATTTTCCTATGGTTTGCGGGCCGCCCGAACGAGATTGCACGAGAGACGTTTCTCGCGATCGAAGACCCGGCGAACGACGTTTACATTTCCGCGGCGGTCGCTTGGGAAATCGCAACGAAACATAGCAAAAAGAAGTTGGTGCTTCCGCTCGAACCGGCGCTCTACTTGCCTGCGCGGCTCAAAGATCTGGGATTTCGCAGTTTGCCGGTCACGCAGGAGCACGCCCTGACGGCGGCAACGCTTCCTCCGATCCATGCCGACCCGTTCGATCGAATACAGATCGCTCAGGCGCAAATCGAGGGGATGATTTTTGTAACGCGCGATCAGCATGCCTTGGCTTATCCGCTGGAAACGCTATGCGGCTAGGCTGAACCCGGCGCGGGGAGTCGTTGAGCCGGCATTCGCAGTTCATATAGCTTGGACTCAGCCCGCCTCCGCGCGCCGGGAACTCGCGGCAAAACTCCGAGGGTGGTGCGAAATTCGCGAACGTGCCGATCGAAAATTTGGATACACTCAGCCTGGTCGTATCGCGTCCGATGCTGCGCACTTCCGTGTGTAAGGCAAACGCGTGCGCTTTTGTGCGGATGCGGGACAACACCGCCCCAACGCCGACCCCGAGAGATCGGATCTCAAGCGCGCCAAATGCCGCCTATACGAGAAAAAACCCCGATAGAATCGAGGCTTCTTCCATCCCCGGGAGATAGCACTCGCAGGGAAAACTGGCGACGTTGAAGGGGCTCGAACCCTCGACCTCCGCCGTGACAGGGCGGCGCTCTAACCAACTGAGCTACAACGCCAGGCTCGTGGTGGGCACGGTTGGGATTGAACCAACGACCCCC
>Ga0116227_10016287_pt1 | contig 10724 bp, 5 predicted proteins | sample S1TSphgellanicum_FD_89693 | JGI IMG/M metagenome (GOLD analysis project Ga0116227, IMG submission 89693) | Host-associated microbial communities from peat moss isolated from Minnesota, USA - S1T2_Fb - Sphagnum magellanicum MG | ecosystem: Host-associated > Plants > Peat moss > Unclassified...
AGCATGTTTGATGCGGATATGCCGCAGAATAATAATAGTTTTACCCTGTGACGGAGGGAAGAAAGGACTTCTTTTTTGAAAAAAAGAAGCAAAAAACTTTTGAATCCTGGTCGGGTTTATGTTGAGAGACCGAAGCCCAATTTGTAAAAGTTTTTTGGTTCTTTTTTTCAAAAAAGAACGCTTTCTGTTCTGACTACAAAAATTGGGGATAACGCATGGCAAACGACAACGGGCAGGCGGCGAAACTCGCAACCGCCGGCTCCATGGGGCGGCCGAATTTCGTTGCCCGTTCCGGCCTCGACTCCCCCGAGCGGCGAGAATTGCTGGCCCAGGTGCTGGAACAGATAGAAGACGATCAAATCCAGGTGGTGCGCATCGCCTTCGTCGATACCCAAGGCCTCACCCGCGTCCGCCCGATCGAGGCGCGGCATTTCGCGCAAGCCGCCGGCAATGGCGTGCCTTTCACGACCGCCCTTTTCGCCATGGATTCCGCCAACGTCATTTTCCAGAACGTCTTTGCCAAAGACGGCGGTTTTGGCCGCGAAACCATGGGCGGCGCCGGCGACATGCTCGCCATCCCTGACCTCACCACTTTCCGCATTCTCCCCTGGGCGCCGAACACCGGCTGGGTGCTCTGCGACCTCTATTTGTCGGACGGCGAACGCTGCCCGTTCGATCCGCGCCGCCTCATGCAAATGGCCTGCGCCGCCCTCTCCGACCAGGGTTTTGCGTATGTCGGCGGCGTGGAGGTGGAATGCCATGTTCTGAAACTCATAGACGCCAGAACCGATCTTGCGGACTGCACCCAGCCGCCGTCACCGCCCGCCGTCACCGCCCTACGCCACGGTTTCCAACACCTCTCCGAATACGCGCTGGATGATTTGCAACCCATCATCAACCCGATCCGCGAAGCACTGATCGGTTTCGGCCTGCCGCTACGCACGCTGGAAATCGAATGGGGACCAGGCCAGCTCGAAATCACGCTGGATCCGCTCGTCGGCCTCGCCGCGGCCGACGCCATGATCATGCTGCGCACAGCGGTGAAACAGGTCGCACGGCGCCAAGGCCTGATCGCCAGCTTCATGACTAAGCCAGGCCTGCCGAACGTATTTTCCAGCGGCTGGCACTTGCATCAGTCGCTCGCGCACGCCGCCAGCGGCCGCAACGCCTTCACATCGGAGTCGGCATTATTGTCGGACACCGGCCTGCATTTCACCGGCGGTATTCTGGATCACGTGCGTGCCGGCACGGCATTTTCCAACCCGACCATCAACGGCTACAAGCGCCTGAACGCCAACCCGCTCGCCCCCAAACGCGCCGTCTGGTCGCACGACAACAAGGCCGCCATGTGCCGCCTCATCGGCGGGCCCGGCGACAGCGCCACCCACATCGAAAACCGCAGCGGCGAACCCGCCGCCAACCCCTATCTCTACATGGCCAGCCAAATCTTCGCCGGTCTCGACGGCATCGCCCAAAAAACCGACCCCGGCGCCCCGCTCGACGACCCCTACGCCCAAGCCACCAAACCCCTCATGCCCGCAACGCTGGCAGAAGCCATCGACGCCCTGGCAACCTCAACCCTGTACCGCACATCCTTCGGCGAGGACGTGATAGATCACTTCGTCGGCATGAAACGCAACGAAATCGCCCGCTTCAACGCCTACGTCACCGACTGGGAACACCGGGAGTATTTCGAAACCTTTTAACACCACCAAAAGCGTCAATCGTAGGGTGGGCTTCAGCCCACCATCTTCACGCCACAGCGGTACTAAGGAAGAAAGCAAGCAGTTCTTTTTTGAAAAAAAGAACCAAAAAACTTTTACAAATTTGCTCGGGAAACGCCCGTCGAAACTATTTGATAAAGGAGCTTGCATGAAGATTCGCACGACACTTGCCGCCGCGGCAACAATGTTCATCCATCACGCCTACGCGCAAACCGCACAGGGTCTGGAGCAAATCGTCGTCACCGCCGAAAAACGCAGCTCCACCATACAAAAAACCCCCATCAGCATCACCGCCATCAGCGGCAAGCAACTCCAAGCCGCCGGCATCACCGACCTCACCGCCGTCATCCAGCAAACACCGGGAACCGCCGTCCGCTCCTCCGGCCCGGCGCAAAACGAAATCGACTTCCGCGGCCTCACCTCCTCCGGCGGCGCCGCACCCACCGTCGGCTTCTACCTCGATGAAACCCCCATCACCCCACCCGCCGGCGCCGACAACGGCAAAGTCGTCATCGACCCCGACCTCTACGATCTCAACCGCGTCGAAATCCTCCGCGGCCCGCAAGGCACACTCTACGGCTCCGGCTCCATGGGCGGCACCGTAAAACTCCTGACGGCACAACCGAAACTCAACACCTACACCGGCAGCATCGAAACCAACGGCTCCGGCACACAAGGCGGAGGTGCCAACGGCGGCATCAGCGCCATGCTCAACCTGCCCGTCATCGACAATAAAGTCGCCCTGCGCATCGTCGGTACCGAACAGCATAACAGCGGCTGGATCGACCGCGACGTGCTGGATGACTTCCCCCTCGAACCCGACCTCGGCAACCCCACCCACCCCGGCGGCACCATCCGCGGCGACGTTCTCGCCGCCCCCATCAGCAAAGTCTATAAAGACGTCAACGACGAAGATCTGCAAAGCATACGCGCCGAACTCCTCATCCAGCCCATCGAACAACTCACCCTCACCCCCAGCCTCTTCTACCAGGAAATCCAGCAAGGCGGCGCCGACACCTACGACAACCCCCCAGGCAAATCCCCCTCGCGCCTTGCCCACTACGAACCGTCCGACATCGCCGAACCTTTCATCGACACGTTCAAGCTCGCCAGCCTGGTTGCCCGCTATGATTTCGACAGTTTCGAGATAACGTCCGCCACCTCCGAGTGGGCGCGCGAACAGAAACAAACGCAGGACCTGTCGGAAGATTTTCAGAACCTGGTGGCCAACAATTTCTTCATCCCATCGCCGCTGACCGAAACCGACACGACCCAGCAATTCAGCCAGGAACTCCGCGTCGCCTCCAGCGGCAGCGGCCCCTTCACCTGGCTCGGCGGCGCATTCTACAGTTTCTTCCGCTCCGAATTCGCCCAGCAATCGTTCGAGAACGGCTGGATCCCGGAATTCGGCACCTCCGATTTTTACGATGCCGCCGAGCCGCAAACCGTGAAACAGACAGCCGTCTTCGGCAACGTCTCCTACCAGGTCATCGATGCCCTAAAACTCACCGCCGGCCTGCGTTATTACTCGTACAAAAGCACCATCAACGTCACCGAAAACGGCATCGCCATCGGTGGCCCGCTGAGCGACGCGGCCGTGCAATCCGCCACCGGCGTCACGCCCATGTTCAGCGTCGCCTACACGCCGATCAACGATCTCATGCTCTATGCCACCATTGCCAAAGGTTTCCGCCCAGGCGGCGGCAACCAGCCGGTGCCCGTCACCGGCAGCGCCTCCTGCCTGCCGCAGCTCGAAGAATATGGCAAAACCTCAGCCCCCATCAGCTACGGCCCGGACAGCGTATGGAGCTACGAGCTCGGCGAAAAAGCCCGCCTTCTGGGCGACAAGCTCACCATCAACGCCGACATTTATTACGAAGCCTGGCGCAACATCCAGCAGCAGGTGCCGCTCGCCTGCGGCTTCTACTACACTGCCAACGCCGAAACCGCCGGCGTCTATGGCACGGAAATCGAAATGGAGGCGCAGGTTACCCACGACCTCACACTCTCGCTCAGCGGCGGCTACACCCACGCCACCTACGACCACGATTCGCCCGACACCGGCACAGCCGCCGGCGAACGCATCCCGGACGTGCCCAAATACACCGGCAGCGCAGCACTCGTGTACGAGCACCCCGCCTTCGGCCCGTACAACTTCCAGGCCCGCATCAGCGAAGATTACGTCGGGCCTATCGTGGACGTGACCTACTCGCTCAACCAGTTGCCCGGCTACAATCTTGCGAGCCTGCGTCTTGGGCTGGTGTCCTCCAAACTCTCGGGATATTTTTTCATCAAGAATCTGGGCGATGTTCGGGCGGCGTTGTCGGATACCAATAGTCTGGGCGCCAATCTGCCTACGTTTAATCGGGTAGCGACGAACCAGCCGAGGACTATCGGAATAAATCTGGCGTATCATTTTTAGGAAGCAAGCAGTTCTTTTTTGAAAAAAAGAACCAAAAAACTTTCACAACTTGGCCGGGCCTATCCGCAGAGGCTCGGCCCAGGATTCAAAAGTTTTTTGGTTCTTTTTTTCAAAAAAGAACTGCTTCCTTGCGAATCCCCCCAAACCTTGTGCACAATGCCCGCGCAAAGGAGGCGCCATGGCAGGATACGGGGCAATCAGCCGGCAGAAGGAAATCACCGACCGCCTGAGGGCGGAAGGCCGCGTGAGCGTGACCGGCCTGGCCGAGGCGCTCGGCGTCTCGGTCGTCACCGTCCGCAACGATCTGGAGGCTCTGGAGCAGCAGAACCTGCTGCAGCGCCTGCGCGGCGGCGCCATCGCGCTCCACCCCATACGCCCGCCGCCCGCGCCCTCCCATGGGCTGGACGATGAAAACCAGCGCATCGGCGCCATGGCGGCCAGCCTCATCCGCCCCGGCGAGACAGTGATCATAGACGCCGGCGCCACCACCCTTGCCCTGGCCCGCGCCCTGCCCCCCAGCCTGGCTGACGTCACCGTCGTCACCCCCGCGCTCGACGTCGCCATGGAGCTGGACGCGCACCCAGGCATCAAAGTGATTCTCACCGGCGGCACGCTGGCCAGATCCCAGCGCATCCTGGTCCCCCCCTTCGCCACCCACGTGCTGCGCCAGATCAACGCCGACACCGCCTTCCTCACCTGCGCCGGCATTGACGCCAGGCGAGGTTTTACCACGCAAAGCTCGGAGGAGGCGGAGGTCAAACACGCCATCGCCGCCGCCGCCTCCCGCATCATCATGCTCGCCGACCACAGCAAGCTCGGCCACGTCGCCACCGCCAAAATCATCGACCTGACGGAAGCCGAGCGCCTGATCACCGACACCGGCGCCGACGGCGACGCGCTGCGCACGCTGGAGCAGGCCGGGCTGACTGTGGTGGCGGCGTGAGGCGGGCTCACAGCAATCACAACCTGTCGGAGCAGCGTTTCGGGTCGGGATTGCAGTATCTATGGGGTTTGCCGGAGACAGGCGGCTACTGGCACATCATGCCTGGCACACGCCGCCTGACGGCACGCGGGTCAGGTCCTGGCGGTGGGAAAATTCTCACGATTGCTGTACGCTCGGTTGAAGTTTCTTACTGACGCAGTGCCGGCGCCGCTCCCTCATGTCGCGATCCAGGCCTTGAATGTTTCAGCTTTAGCCGCGTATGCGTGGACTACGCTACGGGACACAGCTTGGATCGGAATGGCATGACCTTCATCAGCTACGCGCAAAACTACGAGGATATCGTCCTGTGGCGCGCGCTCGGCCATATCGAGAATGGCTTCTATGTCGATGTCGGTGCAGCAGACCCCGAGGAGCACTCCGTTACCCTTGCGTTCTACGAACGAGGCTGGTCCGGCATCAACATTGAACCGGTGCGAGAGCATTTTCTGAAGCTTGAGGCCGCAAGGCCGCGCGATCTCAACCTATGTGCGGCCGCCGCGAGCGAGGCGGGCGTATGCCTGATGCATGTCATTCCCGGTACAGGGCTTTCGACATCGAGCGCAGATACGGCAGCGGCGCATGTCCGGGCCGGCTGGCAGGCAATGGAAGTAGCAGTTCCCGCGCTGCCGCTCTCGGGCATTCTGCGCGACCGTGGAAATCAGACTATCCATTTCCTGAAGATAGATGTCGAAACCGCCGAAAAAGATGTGCTGGCCGGCATAGATCTCGAGCTTTTCCGCCCATGGATCATTCTCGTTGAAAGTACGGCACCCCTCTCAACCGAGCTGACCAGCGACGCCTGGGAGCACATTCTGCTGCAGGCACGATATCAGTTCGCCTATTTCGACGGACTCAATCGCTTCTATGTGGCGAATGAATGCAGTGACCTGGCAAAATCGCTCGCCATCCCGCCGAATGTTTTCGATGATTTCGCACTTATACGCGATGTCAGTCTGCGTGCAGAAGCGGACCATGCGCAGGCCGAAGTTACGCGCGTTACCAGCGAACGCGACGCCGCGAGAGACGAAGTACGCGCGATGCAAGCAGAAAGAATTCGCATCGAGCAGGTGCAGGCCGAGGCAGCACAGGCCTGGCAAACCGAGCGCGCGCGTCTCGAGCAGGCACGCGCCGATAGTATAGCCGAGGCCGCAAACCTCTCCGCCAGACTCTCGGGCGTGGAGGCAAGGGCGGCCAGCGATGCGGAGGAATATGAGGCGGCGCTGTCACGGCTGGCGGCCGAGATGGAGCAGTTGCGCGAACAATTGGCTGGAGCCGTCTTCGAGTTGTCTGAGGTCCGCACACGAAACGCAGCCGAGGAAAGCGAAGCGGTGCAGCGCCTGCAGAGCCAACTGGCGCAAGCCGGCAACGAAATGGCCGAGCTACGGCAGCGTTGCGCCGCCACGGATTTGCTCGACTACCGCCTGCAAGCGACACTCACAAGCCACTCCTGGCGCGTGACCGCGCCGATCCGATTCGTCAGCGGCACCTTGCGCGGCAAGCTAAGACAATTGTTGCGCTCCAGACATAGGCCGAAGCCGCAAAATCTGGCGCAGACCGTAACCACGGTGGTTGAGCGCCCGGCCGTCGCGTCGCCTGCGCCGACTGTCCGGTCGCCTACGTTCATGGACGAACCCGCAGATATGGTTCTGCTGCGCCTGAAGCATGCCATGAACCACGTGGCGATAAGCACGCCATGAAGCTTGTCCTGGATCTGCAAGGGGCACAGAGCGAGAGCCGGTTTCGCGGCATCGGCCGGTATTCGATGGCGCTTGCCCGCGCCATCGCCATTGAGGCGCAAGCTCGCGACCGCGCACATGAGGTGATCCTCGCACTCAATGCCCGCCTGCCTGACATAGAGGCAATCCGGACGGATTTTGCTCAAACCGCCCCGCAAAGCCGCGTGGCCGTGTTTGACATCCCCGGTCCCACGGCCGAGCACGATGCCGGCAATGCCTGGCGGGCACGCGCCGCGGAATTGGTGCGCGAGCAATTTCTCGCCGGACTTCAGCCGGACATCGTGCATGTCTCAAGCCTGTTCGAAGGCTATGTCGATGACGCAGTCTGTTCCGTAGGCGTAGCGGACCACACGCTGCCCACCGCCGCCACACTCTACGATCTCATCCCGTTGCTGCGCCCCGAAACCTACCTCGCACAGCCCGGTGTGCGCGCCTATTACCTGCGCAAACTGCAATCCCTCAAGCGCACCAATCTTCTACTGGCGATATCAGAATCGTCACGCGTGGAAGCAATCGATGCTTTACATATTCCGCCGGAGCGGATTACGACGATTGCAGCCGGAATCGATCCGATGTTCCGGCCCACGACACTTTCCCCCGAAAAATCACTTGAGCTGCGCAAGCGATACGGACTCGAGACCCCATTCGTCCTTTACGCCGGCGCCGCCGATCCGCGCAAGAATATTGCAGCGCTCATTGATGCGTTTGGCCGCCTGCCGCCGGTGTTGCGGAACACGCACCGGCTCGCCGTGGTCGGCCGGCTCGACGCGAACGAACAGGCGGCATTGCGCGCAGCGGCATCCTCTTTGCCACCCGGCACACTGGTCCTGACAGGCTACGTGCCTGATCCGGATCTGGTCGCACTCTACGGCCTCTGCGCCGTGATGGTCTTTCCTTCACTCCACGAAGGCTTTGGTTTCCCAGCCGCCGAAGCCATGGCCTGCGGCGCCGCCGTCATTACATCAAACCGCACGAGCCTGCCCGAAATCGTCGCGCGCGCCGACGCACTCTTCGACCCGCACAATCCTGACGCCATCGCCGCCCTCATGACAAATGTGCTCACCGACGAAGCTTTGCGCGAGGACCTGCGGGCCACCGGCCCGCAGCGCGCAAGCCGCTTCACGTGGGAGAACGCCGCCCGGAAATCGCTTGATGCCTTCGAAATGATGCATGAGCGGCGGCGCCCCCGCCCGGCCGCCGAGTTCGGGTTCCGCCCCCGCCTGGCCGTCATCGCGCCGCTACCTCCCGAGCAGTCCGGCGTCGCCGACTATGTCGCGCAGCAACTGCCGGAGCTTGCGGCCTATTACGACATCGTCTGCATCGTCGCTCAGACTAATGTTGTGGAGGACTGGATAGTTGCTAATTTCCCGGTGCACGACATCGCGTGGTTCGAACAGAACGCCGTCGATTTCGACAGGGTGCTATATCACTTCGGGAACTCTCCGTTTCACGCGCACATGTTCGACCTCCTCGCGCGTGTCCCAGGCATAGTGATATTGCACGATTTCTATCTCTCCGGTGCGCTGCGCTGGATGTCGCGTGCGGCCGCCGACACCTATGGTTTTGACCGCGCCATTGTCGAGTCGCATGGCATCAGCGGACTTCTGGCCCAACGCGCGCTCTCCGGCCCGCAAGAGGCCGAATTGTTGCCATGCAGTGGGCAAGTCATCGCGCTGGCCGACACTGTTCTGGTGCATTCGCATCATGCCATCGAGTTGGCACACTCATGGTATGGAGAGGCCGCAGCGCGCAAGCTCATCCGCGTTCCTTACCTGAGAATACCGCACCGGGACACGAACCGAAGTGCAGCACGTCAGCGCCTGGGTCTATCGCCGGATGATTTTGTTGTTTGCACTTTCGGGTGGGTGGCGCCGACCAAACTGAATCATCGTTTGATGGAGGGCTGGCTGGCCGCCGGTCTGGACCGTGAAGCATCCTGCCACCTGTTCTTCGTAGGCGAAAACCACGGCGGCGACTATGGTGAACGGTTACAGAAAATAATCGTCCGGCACGGCGCCGGCCGTGTCAAAATCACCGGCTTTCTGGATGACGCTGCCTATTGCGAGTACCGCGCGGCATCAAATGCCGCGGTGCAGCTTCGCACCCTGTCACGCGGCGAAACCTCAGGTGCGATATTCGATTGTCTTTCGCAGGGAATTCCGCTCGTCATCAATGCCCACGGATCGGCGGCCGAGCTGCCAGCCGACATCCTGCTCCGGCTGGACGAGTCATTTTCAACCGAAGAGCTCGCCGACGCATTGCTCTGGCTGTACCGCAATCAGGCCGAAGCCCACCGGCTTGGCGCGCGGGGGCTGGAGTATGTGCGGCGGGAACTCGCCCCGGCCCGCGTCGCCGCATGCTGGCACGATGCGCTGGAGACAGGTGCATTCTGCGACGCCGCATCGGAGCGGCGGACGATCAACCGGATTGCGGCGTTGCAGACCGGGCAACCGCCGGCAGAGGCCGATCTCGCCGCGGTCTCATCGTGCATCGTTTCCAATCGCCCGGCCGCGGCGATGCCGCGCCTGTTGTATGATGTGACCGCCCTCGCCGCGAACGATCTGCGCACCGGCATCGAGCGTGTGACGCGCAGCCTGCTGGTCGCACTTCTGGAGAACCCTCCAGCAGGCCTGCGCGTGGAACCGGTGCGCGCCACCGAGCAAGGCTACGTCCATGCCTTCGCCTATACCAGGAGCACGCTGGACCTTGCCTGGTGTCCGGCGGACCGTCCGGTCCATGTGCGCAGTGGCGATGTGCTGTTGATCGCCGAGTGGACGCCGTATGTGTTTGCGCAGCAGCGCAACTGGATCGTTGCTGGCCAGGCCCGCGGCATCTCGCTCATTCAGATGGTGTTCGATCTGCTACCAGCGCAGCGGCCGGATCTGTTTCCCAACGGTATCGGTGAGCTGTTCAGCGACTGGCTGACGTCGGTCTCGGCGATCGCCGATGGCATGGTCTGCATCTCCGGCGCCACAGAAGCTGCGTTGCGGGAATGGCTCGACACAAATCCCCCCGCCCGTGCGCGCGCCTTACGCATCGGCGTCTGCAACCTCGGCGCCGACATCGCCGCGAGCCTGCCAACCCGAGGTCTGCCGCCGGACGCCGCGGGCGTCGCCCGCGCCATGGCAGCGCGGCCCACCTTTCTCATGGTCGGCACGGTCGAGCCACGCAAAGGCCACGAGCAGGTGCTCAACGCCTTCGAGCATCTCTGGGCGCAAGGGGCTGACGTAGCGCTCGTGGTCGCCGGCAAGCCAGGCTGGAACACCGGGCATGTCATCCGGCGTTTTGAAACTCATGCGGAACGCGGCCGCCGCCTGCTCTGGCTGGGTCCAGTCAGCGATGACATGCTCGACCAGCTCTATAAAAACAGCAAGGCGCTTCTGGCGGCCTCGGTCAACGAAGGATTTGGGCTCCCCCTCATCGAGGCCGCGCGCCACAGGATTCCGATTCTTGCGCGTGATATACCGGTGTTCCGCGAAGTCGCCGGCCCCCACGCCAGCTATTTCCATGCCGACGATCCGGCCGCTCTCGCCCAGGCGATCCGGCGCTGGCTCGATGACGAGCGGAGAGGCGCTGTGCCTGGTTCAGCCGCCATGACCATACGAACCTGGGCAGAGTGCGCATCCGGGCTCGCCCGCATGTTACAGGGTGAAGGTTGGCATCACCCATGGCAGGCTCGCGACGAAACGGCAGCGCAGTAGGATGGGCTTCAGCCCATAGGCGCTAACATACCCCCGCCGGTGGGTCGTAGGGCGGAAAAGCGAAGCGCCTTCCGCCACTCCCACCTCTCGGCCACAGCTTCGTCGCCGAGCTAGCCTTACGACCGTAGTGGCGGAAGGCGCTTCGATTTTCCGCCCTAC